>CERH01021136.1_pt1 | contig 11328 bp, 22 predicted proteins | sample 530991 | NCBI WGS metagenome assembly CERH01 (sample SAMEA2621191, study PRJEB7988) | marine metagenome | biome: marine biome (ENVO:00000447); feature: mesopelagic zone (ENVO:00000213); material: "saline water (ENVO:00002010), including plankton (ENVO:xxxxxxxx)" | depth 800 m | reverse complement strand
TGACTCAATCATGTGGGCTAGGAATATTCCCGCCGCACCTACGCCCGTATAAACTAAATCCATTTGAGATACCATGATTAACGCCTCTCCTTAATTGAGAATAGGCCGGTTTTTCTTGATTTGGAAGCTCTAAAGAAGCGTAGTGATGTATAACGCTGAATGGCTCTTTCAGCCCCCGCTTTAGTCTTATATCGCCTCTTTTTCAATTCCTTCCATGTAATCATCAATACCGCCTCTTACTTTTTCTAGCCCTGCGAGAGCCTGTTGAACGCTTCCTTTGAGAACGCCTCTTTGAAGTAGCCGCCGCACGATTAGCCGCCGCCCTAGTCTTATAGACACGCTTGAGTAGTTTTCCTGTTACATAGCTACGGACTCGATAGCCGCCTCTAACTTTATCCACTGGCATATCAATCACTTCAATAGTCCTTTCAAATAATCAAATAAATTATCAAATTGGCTTATTCCTTTTCTTTGAGCCGCCTTTGCCGTAAATGAACCTTTACGGGATAATTTACGGTCAAGAGCTGGACTTATGTCTTGAGCACCAAAGAATAATTCATCATAGTCCGGTCTTGAACCTAATAGGTTTCTTAATTGTCTATCTTGAGTTTTAGATAATTTTACCATATCATTCACCGCCTACGGGACTCGCCCCGCTTCTCCCTCTAGCGTTAATGTAAATCAATATTCCTATGACAACCACGCCGCCAAGAATCCACCATTTGAACCTATCAAAGAATGTCCCTGCCACATCAGCCGCACCTTCAACTACGCCTTCCGCCGCATCAACAACTTGGCCGCCCACTTCATCTTGACCAATAAAAGACGACTCCGCTTCGGGATTTTGTGAAAGAATAGTTCTATCGCTAAATCGAGCCTCATAATATTCGGGATTTTCTCTAAGGGCTTCTTGCCAAAATGTTGAAACTGTGCCAGCATCGGAAGAATATGCTCGACCTTGATATTCTGATGTAATTTCTTGCGGGAATTGGTCTAGCACATCACCGGCTTTGTTGATGTATCTAGTTCCTTGAACGAAATCAACCATAAGCACTTCGGATTTAATCATAGTTAGACTTATTTCATCATCGGCTTCTTCAGAACTAAACCATTCACGCCCTTGAATCATAACTAAGAATGGCCTAATTCCGCTTCTTTCGTTATCAATGTCTAACTCTAGCCTATCACCGGCATACATTGTGAAAGTAAAAGTGTTAGAGGATTTTTCAACCCCATCAACAACGCCTCTTTCAATAAATGAAAGGCTTGAATCGGTTGTTAATTCAAAGGTGACTCTCCATCCTTGACGAATTGTAAAAGCTACCGCCCCCGATTTATTTTCCTGTATTCCTTCCGTTGTAACTCTAGGAGTGTCAAAGTCATCTAATTCAAGAGTTTCGCCGCCGTTTGTAAATACTGCCGCATCACCGAAGTTACCCCTTCCTATTTCACGCTTCCAAAATGGAGAAGTTTCAATGTCAAACTCTCCCGTTAGAGCATCTTGAAAGGTTCTAGTTCCTTCTTGCCAGTATAGGTTAATGTTCTCGTATTTGTCAAGGATAGGCTTGTTTGCCTCAATATTAGCCTTATCTTCTGTCGCTCTAATATTGAAATCTTGCCTTTCAACATCAACATAATTTTGAAGGATGATTTCAGCCGCTTCTTGAGTTTCCGCTTCATCAGACCAGCTTGCTTGTCCCGAAAGTAAAAAACCTTCACTGTTAGAATATCTTTCGACTCTATATGTTACGATAGGCTCACCTACGGTTCCTTTTGTAACTTGTATAATCCTCATTGGAAGGGTCATAACAATGCTCGCCCCTTCTAGTGAAAATGTGTAAATATTGTCAAAAATAGTGATTTCCTCATCAATAGGTTCATTTTGTCTAGCTTCTTCCGCTTCCGCTTCTTCCGCCTCTCTAGCTAATCTTTCCCGTTCTTCCGCTATCGTTTCGCCTCTTTCGTTAAGTGATTGTTGTCTTTCGCCAACATCTTCAGTAGTAGCCGTTCCAGCATCCTGTAAATAATCATTGTAAGCATTCACAACCTCCGCCTTATATTCATCAGTTGCCCCTTCATCATACATAACCCCCGAACCAATTGAATAAAATGCCAAACCTAGAAGAAGGTCGCTTCCTTCTTGTTCTCTAGCAATTAGAAAACCGCTTTCACCAGTATAAACTTCCGCCCCCGATTCTAATTGAAAATTACGGGACGGAGTAGTATAAATTAGATGATATGGAAAAGTGACATTTACAGTATAGCCTTCTTCAGTTATTCCAAAGTTTTGACGGCCACCTCTGAACGCTATTTTGAAAGGTCGCCTTCCAACGGCGATTATATTTTGTTTTGATAAGGTTGCTTCGCTAATCAATCAAACGCCCCCCATAAGAGGGACTACATCAATTCCAAGAGTCAATCCAACCGCCATAAGCAAACCCTTTGCTAGAGTTTTGATTGCGCCTAATTCCGCCAGTATCGCACTCAATTCATTTTCAACATGGTTAACTCGCTTTTCTAAATCCCTTATTCGGGAGTTTTGTAAATCATCAGCTTCATTTGCCATCATAATCACCTAATAGTATGAGTTTTCGCATATTTGCCAAATCACTACATCAGCATCTAAAGTGGGGTTCGCACTTGCGAAAAATATTGTGCCTGTAAATGCGGCTTGTGTAAAAGTCAAAACTAAACCGCTTTGATGTGTGCCGCTTAATGTATCATATCTTGATAACTTCATTCGCTGGCTTGCATGATTCAAACCCTCCCTAGAAAATGACATAAAACCGTCCTTTTCTCTCGCTTGAATTATCAAAGTTTGGGCTTTGGTAAATGCTAATTCTAGCACTTCATCAGAAGTGACCGGCTTAGCCACGCCACCTACAATACTAGCATTCATTTTAATACCCCATCTTATTCATTGAACCGCATCCTACTTGAAGTAACGATATGTTTGAAACCGTTCCGCTAGTGGATGCAAAGAAGAATGAACCAGTATAGGGTTTAAGGGGGAATGTAAGCACTAAACCGGATTCTTGGGTTCCGTCAGCACTTAGAAATTGAGATAACTTAAACCTACTTGAATCGTGGTCAAGTCCTTCCCTAGAATACGCCATTAGCGCATCTTCAGAGTCAGCTTGAATTACAATCAATTGAGCGTCATTAACTCTAATTTCTAAAACATCATCAGAACCTAGAGGGTTAGCCTTGCCACCTGTAATGCTTCGATTCATGGTTATCACCTATCACCTAAGCCCTAGTGACCCCTTCCCCCGCTAACCAGCGTAACGGGGGAAGTAGTCGGAGGGGAGTTAAGTGAGTTTCACATTAGAGAGCCGTCAAGAGTAGCCGCTGCGGTGTTACCTTTGACGCCTTGAGTTTGACGGACTGGCTCGTTATTCTTGCCGCCGACTGGGGCAGTTAGAATAGGGATATACCTACGAGTGGTTGCCGCACTTGAATCAACACTTATGACAAGGTCGCCGCCGGTTAATCCGAAACACGGTATTAGAATACTTCCACTTAGACGGGTCGCATATGTTTGAACATCATCGGGGTCGGTTGAACCCTTATTCCACATAATACCATTCTTTGAATCACCATTGTTTGACCTATACATTGAGATAGGAATACCAAAGTCTGAAAGTGCATTGACTCTAATTCCGTTAGTTCCGTATTCATCAGCTTCACTATCATTGAATACCGCTAGAGCTGTCACAACGCTACCCTTTGGCGCATTCTGTGGGACTCTAACTACTACCTGCTCGATTGCGTTAGCTGCAGATAGGAATGAAGTCGCAGGGACTACGGTTGTAGTCTTTTGTGCGTTAGGGTTGTATCTTAGCCAGTAAGACATATCACCGCTAGAAATTGTTGAAGTTGCTTGAGTAGCCGCCCAATTAACGATAATTTCCCAACGGTTGACACCTTGAGGAAGGTTGCGTCCTAGTGGGATATTGATGTAACCTGTTCTAACTAAATCGTTAGCTACATTTGGGTCTTCGACTACCCTTCCGCCAATGTGATTTAGGAGGTAGTTAAATTGAGAAGCACCACCGCCAACGCCTGTATAAGTAGCGCCAGCGTTAAAGTCGAAAATTACTTCACCATTACATACTACTCTAAAATTAGAAACCAAGTTTGATATTTCACCAGTTACAACCGGAGAAGTAGTGTCGAAAGTTAGATTATATCTTAGTTGAAGAAACTCAACCAATCCGCCGCCGGAGTTGATACCTTCATTCCAAGTTACCGCACTTGTTGTCGGCATCTTCCCAGTAGTGGAAGTTTCATAAATCTTAGTCCAGCGAACAGCCATTTAATCACGCCCTGCCTCGTCCGAACATTCCGCTAAATGAAGCCTCAATATTAGGCCAAACCATAGCTGCTAGACCTGCGCCGACTGTTACGCCAACCGCTAGTCCAATCCAATCCGCTAGACCTGCGCCTGTAAAGGAATCCGGTAGTAGTCCGAAGGCCGCCATCAAACGACACCCCCGCTAGGTAGTCCGGTCTTGTCTTGTATCATTGTTGTCAAAGGCTGGCCGGTAATCCATGAGCTAAGGATATTTGTGCCAGCGATTAATCCGCCTAGAGTGAAAGCAATGCCCGCACCCATTACCATAGAGTTCAAAAACGCCATGTTTATCCCGCATCTTCCATTAGCCTATAAACACCTTCAAAGAATAGAAATATTCCCATAACTATATATGGGGGCGACCTCTAAGCCTAAAACATGGGAGTAACAAACACAACCAAATCAAACGGAGAACTAAAAGACGGGGCGGCTTTGGCTAAAGCCGTTCATTGGATTGACATACAAGAACAAATGAAAGAATTAACTTTCAAAGAGTTCAAAGAAGTGGTATTTCCAATAATTCAACACTTTCAAAACTTGGAGGCTTGAAGATGGGAGAAATATGCAATACCCGAAAAGTTCGCGAAACCGGATTTAATATAACGATGATTAGCGGATTAGACGGACACACCTTAGTATGTGAAGAACATGGCTTTACTTGCTCATGGGACACTAAAAAGGATGCAACCGTATTTTGGCCTTATCCTAGCGAATGGTGCGAAGGATGCGCTAAAATTATTTACGGGGAGGCTTGAAGATGAATACTCATGTAGCTCAAGTTTTCAAATGCCGCCGATGTGGTAAAGAGTGGTTAGGTTATCGGTGGGAAAAATGCCCGCATTGTAGGTGATAAAATGTTGATTTGGTGTATTGAATGTGATGAAATGTTCATAGGCGTATGGGGCGACTCATATTGTTCTGAATGTTGGAGAAAAATGAGGGGGATGAAAAAATGAATGACAAAATTAGTCGAATAAAAGTGATTATTAACGGTGAAACTATTATTGATACAAATAAACCAATAGAAGGAGATGAAGAAGAATGAAGAAGACATTAGCCGTATTAATTGCCGTAATGGAATTATGTGCTGAAAACTTGAACCTAGAGCGTGAACATGATTTCGCTATTGAAAACGAGAGAGAATATGATGAGTTCATATCCGACTTAGGTAGTGTTAGAATGAAAGCCCGTCAAATGCTTGAAGATGTAAAATATGAGAAGGTGAAAGAATGACTCAATTCATTTGCATACTTTGTAATGGCGTTATTGACAACCACACTTCAAGGAGTCTTGACCGATTCAGACAAAACCCGAAGGGTCAAAAATGTGGGGCTTGTTATCTGAAATGGAGAGCTAAAATTAGAAAGGCTAAAGGATTATTATGAAAGATAATTATTCGGTTAGAAGAATCAAAAAAGACATAGGGCGACCTTTTATTGTTGAACATCATTATGCTAAAGGTTGTCACGCTAACCCTTCACCTATATACGGATTGTTTGAAGATGAAAACTTAATCGGAGTTTTAATGATAGCAAACCCATGTTCTGAAAATGTCAAAAAATCAATTTTTGGTTTAGAGCTTAAAGATAAAGTAAGAGAACTACATAGATTAGCCATTATTGATGACACCCCAAAGAATACCGAATCATGGTTCATATCGAGAGTATTAAAAAAACTTAGAGAAGATAGGCCGGATTTATGGGGAATTGTGTCGTTTGCTGATACAACCATAAAACATAATGGCACAATATATCAAGCCACTAACGCTATATTTTATGGAAAATCCGCAAAATCAACCTTTTACCTAGATGGTGATAGGCTACGCCATCCTAGACAAAATGGTGTTAATATAACACAAAAAGTAGCTAAATCTAAAGGTTGGATTCCAGTAAAGCGGGAGGCTAAAAATAGATATTTGTATATTTTAGGTGACAAAAGACAAAGGAAGCACCGTAAAAAACTGCTAATCATTGAGTCTCAATCTTATCCATCTAAAGAATAGAAATATTCCCATAACTATATATGTGGGCGGCCTCTAAGCCTAAAACATGGGAGTAACAAACAACCAACCGAGCAAGACCCCAATGTGGGACATGAAAATGGCAATAATGAAAATGAGTAATAGTGAATTAGATACCGTTTTATCTATGGTAAATCATGAAATTGATTTTAGAAAAGCAACTGAAAACTTGGAGGCTTGAAGATGAGAGAAGTATTATTCGCCCTAAGTGAATTAGACATAGAATACAGAAAAAATAAATCAATTCATGTTTTGAGAGCTATTAACATATTAGAAAAAGCATACCCTCAATACAAGGTTGATAAATTGGAGGCTTGAAGATGCCATTTAGAAAAATGATTGTTGAAGGATGCGGATGGGTTAGTGAAGTAAAAATCCATATTTGTAAGCACTGTGGAAATGAAGCTGAAGATTTAGAAAACAACATATGTGTTGAATGGTGGTCTGATGAGGAATGTGGTTGTCATAGGAGGACTTGAAGATGAATACGCCGGACGGTTTAACCTTCGACATTGTTGAATATATTGAAACGGCAACCATTACAGAATTAGAATGGTGCATCAAGGAAATGGTAAAAGAATTAGCTAAAAACACCAAAACGCTTTGACTTCTTCTTAGGTTTAGGCTTGTATTCAACCGGCTCTATCGGGTTATACTTGTGAATTGATTCGTCTAGCAAATCAACATAAGCCCACCTAAACTCTCCTAATCCGTCAACAATTGATTCAAAGTCAATTCCGAATATCTTCCTAGCATATTCATTATCCATAGGATTGATATTCATAATTACTAAGCTCGATAGATTGCCGTTCATTATCCTCGGTAGGTTGCCGAGCCTATGAGTAATGAACATACCTCTAATACGCTTAGAACGGCCAGCAATCGCCAACTTTTTCACCATTGGACTAGGTTGACCTCTTGAATCAAATCCTTTGAGAATGTTGGCATCATCAATAATAATTACAAATGAAGGTATAGGGTCTTTTTTCTTCCTCTTTTGACCGGCTATTTTGAAAACTCCTTCAATGATTGAATCAACATCAGTTTCATAATATTCTGAATCAATCGGATAGAAAACAGTCAAACGGTTTTCAGTCATAGATTTGAGAGCTTCCCCAATATCCGCCGTTGGCTCAACATCACCGCCAAACAAATGTTCTTCTTTGACTGATATGTAAATGAACCTAGTTTCCTTGAACTTAGGGTTCGTTCTTGAATCATGGATTAATCGAGTGAGTAAAGTGGTCTTGCCGCTTCCACTCCTAGCCGCCATAGCACTAGATAGAGCATAAGCTGAACCATCGGGCAAAAATAATTTTTCAATTAATTCTTTACTCATTTTTTGACTCTCCTTATGTTTAATAATCGAGCCTGTTTTTTAGGCTCATATTTCCTAGCGATTACCGACCTTCTTGATTGAGGATAGTATTTGCTAATTGAAAACCTACCAATTGAAAAAATTGGGGTTCGACCTTTTTTATCCGGTTTTGTATCTTTTATTTTTTGAATTGCGTATGACTTGCCCCTAATTAATTCGGGTAACGGTATAATTTGAAAACGGGGCATTCTTGGCATTACTCTCCAACCTGTTCACGCATCACGCTATCGGGAACGGTGGCCTTCCTTCTGAAAAACCTACCTATGAATGGTATTCTTTGAAAAACTCCCGCAATTCTTCCCGCACCTTTGAACAGTCGAACCTTTGACTTCTTGCGAATCTTCAATACTGGGGGGATGATGAAGTAGCCCGTCATAGCCGCCGCAATTGTGCCGGTTGAAACAAATGCCGAAGGATTGATTCCTTTTTCTAGCAACCAATTGTATTGAGCATGAGCTACCATTTCCTTATCCGCCGCCGAATGTTTTACAACTAATTCCTTGTCAAGTGTGACCGCCCTCCCGTATGTCTGAATGAGCAAATCAACGCCGCCCAATCCGCCGATTAAGATTTGAAGATTAGTTTGGTGCATAGCCTCAATTTGTGCCTTCGTTGGATTCTTGCCTAAATCGCCGCCAGCACCAGCCGCCCATTTTAGAGCCGTAGGAATATGTTCGGTAACTCCTTCTTCTTCTTCAACTTGAAAATCAAACCAATCCGGTCTTTCATCGTCATATGATTCATCAGTGTCTATGTCGGACTCGACATGAATAGACTCGGATTCTTCACTAAATTGAACAGTTTCCTCAATTGGTTCAATCGGTTTTACTTCCACTTCTGAATTAGACTCTTTAAGCGCAATATAATCGGGACACTTTTTCCGATGTTTGTAGTAACCACTTTTTGAGAGCTTCTTGCCGCAACCTTCACATTCATGCGATTTATTCTTCTTCGCCATAAGAATCAACCCCTAGAAACTTCTTAAAAAAATCTGTTATCCATGTCATGCTCCCACCGCCCCATTAGCCGCATTTTGAGCCAACTTTGCGAATAGTGTCCTAGTGGATTCTTCTTCCATAAGCGTATTCATAGTTCGATGTAGGGAGAGTGCTAAATCCTCATGAGGGTTACGCTTTCGATGATTAGAGTATAAATGAGAAAACTTGCCAAAGGTGTAAAACAAAAGAACCGAATCATTGATTCCTAGATTCGGTTGAACCTTTCGTATGAAGTCTCCTAAATTGTTAGACCCTTCAGTTATCCATTTATCAAACGCTATGAGGCTAGCTAAGTCCTTAGTCCACTCCATGAGTCGGGGACGGTGGACTCTCCTATATCAATTCATAGGTGTGGACTACTGAACCCGTAGGTTTTACTTGTCTAATTACACCTTGTGCCACCAGTGGACGCATAACTTGTTGAACACTAGAAACCGATGCCCTGTAACGGGTTGTGGATTCCACTTGAAAGGAAATGTCTTTTCCAGTAAGAGGAGATTCCACAGTCGAAAGTATGTCTATTATGATAGCTCGTAAATTGTTACTTCGCTTTCGTCCTCTAACCATCATCGAGCCTCCAAATGTTCAGTGTATCGGTAGTAACGACTAGACCGCTTCGGGACTACATTTTCATAGCCGGATTGTATATTACGCCTCATGGCTGTGCGTGGTTGAATCACTGAAATGTTGAACTGTTCTTTAGTCAAATCACCGTCTGATTCACTAACTCCCTTATGCTTAATCTTCAACTTCTTGCCTTCAGAATTAGACCACACATACGCCTTCCTCTCCCAATATATCGCCGTAGGAATTACGCCCTCATGGTCTTTAGCGAACTCATAATCCCATTCACCTAAGCCTTTACCTATGTCAAGAGGAATATTTTCTAGTTTGTCTATATTATGAATGTGGACTGAATCGGTATCACAATAGACCACTTCATAACCAGCCTTTCGACATTTAGAAATCGCTTTTTGTAACTCGACTCTTGCATAGCTAGTAACACTTGCCGCCCAAGGAAAAAAGGTATTTTTTGAAATCAAAGTAGCCTCTCTCTCGACTAAGTAAAACTTAGGAGAAACGGCGTTCCAATGCTTGATTTCATAATGCTCTTGCCATCCATCCTCTTGAATTATTTTGTTGATTCCTTCAACATCTTCAATTCGGTCTATTTTGTCCCTTTGTCCAAACTTCCCATAAAGGGCGTTAAGACAAGCCACCTTGATGAAATACTCTCTAGGGTCATTCATAGCCTTCAAGCGTAGTCTTTGCTCGTAAAAATAGCCTATATGGTCTTCAAAGTGGTTACACGGTGGACTAACCCATAATTCCTTGACTCCTTTCAAAGTCCACCCATGTTCTAGGGCGTAATTGATTTCAGGAGACATAAGATAACCGTCATATGTTGTTTGATTATAGTCGGCCTTTTTGTCTATGATAGTCGGCAAAAACAATTCAGCACCTTCACCGGCCTCCATGACTACATGACCCCAATAGCACCAGCCTTTAGCTCGTGCTTGTTGAAGTCCTTGAATTGAAGGATGCCTTCGGTATATCTTGTTCGGATTTGGGAAGGGTTTGGAATACATTACACTAGGAAACATACTATTCGCATCTAGTGACATTACATCATTAACTTCTATACCAGCAAATCCCTCAAAGACTTGAACCCTTCCTCCATAATAGGCTAATCTTCCCGCATCATTAGCCGCATGAGGAAAGGTTACAGAGTAATATTTTTTGCCACTTTTGCCGGTATAAGACCAGTTTTCCGGCCATGATTTCGCACACCATACTCGATATGCTAGTGATGCCGCCGTTAGTGGTAAATCGGCGTTTTCTATGCCTGTCCATTCTTGAAATGCGCCCCTCATTGTGACTATGGCTTCTCTAAGAATATCAACATCGAGTCGGCAGTAGTCTAAATCCTCATCAGTAATCGAGAGGATATTGCCGAAGTCCTTATCATCTTCATCAATAAACTTCGCCGGTGTTATTCCTTTTGCGCCGTATGCTCTTAGAGGGGCGACTAAGATATGCTTTGAATCCCTAAACTCTAGGTGCTTCTCCGGTTGTAATGTGTAAATGGTTGAACCGGCCATGCACTTAGGAGAGTCGATGATTTCCTGTGCTGTGTATATTGCGAGCGTGTCAAACTTGTGCGAATTGTGAGCGTAAAATATGTGATTGAAGCCTTTAGGTAGTGAGTCAATCCATGAACGCATATGTTCATGACTATGAAATAACCATTCTTCCGGCATAGCCTTTGTGTATTGCCTCTCCGGTTTTACTACAATAAAGGCCACATTACGGGGGTTAAGACCCCATGTTTCAATATCCCAGTAGTAGTAACGATTCTTCTTAGCTATCTTCTTAGGGTTTAGCCTTTTCATGGTTCTATATTCAGTCATTTGAAGCCCACCTTAGTATAACTTGGCTCATCCTTGCTAGTTTTAATTTTTGGTAGTTTTTGGTTCTATCAATGTATTCTAGGAGTGCCGCTTCTAATTGACCTTCTCCAGTATCACCTAAACTCATACTTTCAGACTCTCTAAATGTTGAACTTAGTATTTGG
>CERH01019877.1_pt1 | contig 11337 bp, 19 predicted proteins | sample 530991 | NCBI WGS metagenome assembly CERH01 (sample SAMEA2621191, study PRJEB7988) | marine metagenome | biome: marine biome (ENVO:00000447); feature: mesopelagic zone (ENVO:00000213); material: "saline water (ENVO:00002010), including plankton (ENVO:xxxxxxxx)" | depth 800 m | reverse complement strand
ACGCAGTTCATGGTTTCTGTATCTGTAGTCTATTATCTCGTGAAAAATCGATGTTGTCCAATCAGTCGTGTACTCCCTACCCAAGTCGTCTAAGACGAGATTTTTTGCGCTCTTGTATTTATGAACCTCTTTGTTTAGGTTGCCTGAACTCATGCTTGTTTGCAGTTCCCTGATCAAATCACTCGCTTGTGCGAACAATACTGCTTGATTCATCCTGTTCAGCACCATCCAGGCAGATGCCAGCGCTAAATGTGTCTTACCAACTCCTGTTGTTCCATAAAGAGTTATGAATGGTTCGTTCTGCTGATCTGCCCACTTAAAGCATGTGTCTAGCACGTATTCGCCATTCTCGATAAGCTTAGTGTTGTAATCACTAAACCTCTTTTCCTCGTAGTTCTGCAAGTTTGACGCTTTTACAAGCAGTTCGCGTGAGTTCTTTTTCATGCAAACGCATTGTGCATACTTGCCAAAGTCAGGGTGATCGACATGGAAGTTAAATGCTACCCATCCTAGACCCTCACAGTTGCAAACCCCGCGAGCGATATACTCTCTCGCAAGGTCTGCTAGTCGTTTAGTAACTTTTCCGCTATCGGGATTTTGATTTTCTTTGTCTTTCGGAGAGTTCTCTAGTTCGCTCATCGATCGTTGTGCTGACCTCTGTCGCGATACCTTTTGAAACTCGTCTTTTAGATTCTCCATAGTTCTCTTTCGCTTTCTCTAGCCAATTTCTGAAGGCTAGTTTCGGTTTCTTTGCTTTCTTGCCTTCCCACCACAACTTGTATTTCTTAGCCTCTGCGACTAAGTCGACTCCAACGTAATCACTTTCGATGTCGGAGACATACTCTTGTATTTTGGGATGTGAAACATTATTGACTAATGTTCCATCGTTGTCAACTAATGACAACCATTCTGGTGCTGTCGCTGTAGTTTCTATTTTACGTTTCTTAATATCTATATCTTTAGATATAGATATGGTCGGCGCAATGGGATGCACCCCAATAACGCAACCAGTTGCACTACATTCTTTCGGATTGTCAAGTAATAACTTGAACCCATCAGTTTTCAATCTCTTAGCTTTTGACTTCACTCGTGTGAGATAGCCAAGCTTTTCAAGATTCTTGACATGATACTGAGCCATTCTTTGTTTCATGCCACACTTTTCAGCTATGAATTTAGTGCTAGGAAAACAACAACCGCACTCTCTTGCGTGATCCGCAAGTGCGAGCAGTACAATTTTCTGACTAGACGCGATCTCTCTCTGCTCCCACGCCCATGTGATTGCTTTCAGACTCACTCTATCCGCCTAACCCAAACCTCTTTCTCTTTGAGAATAGTCTGAAACCTAACCATCTGTCCTGCTTTTCTGCGCCTACTCGCGTCATTGATTATGCCATGTTGCTTTCTGCGTGCCTCTGCTTTGCCATCTGCGGGGATAGCAAGTGTCATCCCCACAGACATTTCTCGCACGCTAGTAAGGTAGTCTTGAGCGCCAACCCTCTTAGCGTACTCAGAGGTAAACTCTTTTGTACTTAATCTTCTTACCTCGCTCATATTATGTACTCCTGTTCTCATAGTTCACTTGTGCGATTGTGTCTATGTCAGGTGTATCAGGTTTCTCAGGAGCGACCTTTTGCTCAGGTTCATCTGCCACGCCTGAGTTGATGTCATTGATTGTTTTTACAATCAACTCTCTCAATCCCATGCTACATGGTTTCTCAGGATTGCCCTGATTGTCAGTCTTGCTAGGATCTGAACCTAAGTTCAATATCCATTCAAGGTAACCCTTGCCCACGTTTGAATCAAAGTAAGCCTCTTTTACAGTCTTGCCTTTAACTTTTGCACCATATCTTGTGAACACATAATCGTCCTTAGATTTATCCCATTCCATTTCAAAAATGTTCTTAACCTCTTTCTTCTCGCCTGTGTCCTCGTTAACAACCACTCTTGTAGGTGCTGACTGCGATTCCATGTCTGCTCTGACAATGTCCTCGTCTTGCGTGAACAACTCGTGTGAGAAAGTAGCGTATCTGATACCCATAACATATGCTCTCTTGTACGCCATCTGCATGCCTCTCTGTCTGTCAGGTGAGCCACGCTCTGCTGAATCCCATGTGCCAACTGCACCTGAGACTACTTCGTTAGACATAATGTCTATTATGTTTAGTATGACTGTAATCCTACACTCTCCACTATCTGTGTTGTACTCTCGCACGTCCGCTAGCTCAGCTTTGTAGCCAAAACCCTCTGCCAATTTAGACGCACCTGATTGCGTCAAGAATGGCTTTGACATGTTAGCTATCGTTGTGTAGTCAATATCTTTGACCATGTCTTGCCTGATACTCTCTGCAAGTTCTAATCCTTTAATCTTGTCCATTGTTTATCCTTTTTATTTTGATGCCACTACTTACTCTCTTAGTCATCTTTTCGATGTAGTCAGCAAGTTCGCCACCTTGTTTCTTTAATTTTTTTACCTCAGTCATCATCACACGCTCAGGTTCTTCGACTATCCTTGTTCGTGCTTTCCTGATGCATCGGTCTAGTTCCTCGTCATCCATCCACTCCTCTGCGATATAGCGCAAGTCATCAACGTCTATAGACGACTTAGACGAACGCTTAGCCTCGTAATCCTTGCCTTTCAACACAGTTGCCCAGTTTGTGTCAGACGAGCGAGAGTCTAGTTCCATGTAGATCATAGCCTCTAATTCATCTTTCTTCTTCTGTAGCGCCTGTATTTGTACGCCTAGAACCTCGTACTCAGACAAGATTGCGTCAATCTTATTCGTTTCCATCTTCATCCATTTCTTCCATTTCATCTATCGCACGTGTGAGAGGTCCAATAGATTTTAGGTATGAATACCTATTGTTGATTGATTTTAGCTGAGATATGACATCACGAGTTACACTCGCTCTCACATCGTCATCTGACTCAACTATGTTGATGTGCCTGTACTCTCTCTTTCTGCCATCATCCTCATTCCTGACGCTCATAAGAGCGTATTTCGTGTCCTCGTCTCCGCTTTCGTTGACGAAGATAACACGCAACCCACTCATGACGTTCCTAGCTATGTTGAGATCCCACTTGTGTGCCTTACTACTTACATGCTCTGCAAATATAGGATTGAGCGGACTCTCTACATTTTGTGCATCATGCACAAGAACCTCAGGAGTAAGCTTGTCTCCATGAGTAGAGAGCAAGAACTCGATTCGCTCGCCTATTATCTGCGGATCTAAATCGCGTATGCCCTCTGTGCTGAGAAAGGGATTGTCTCCCCATACAAATTTCATAATTTGTCCTTTACTTGTTTATTGTTAAAAGGTATCACATGATACCTGTAAAATCAAGCCATATCGAAACATATCGTAACCCGACCATTCAAACCCCGTCTGCGCTTACCATAACTTACCGAAACCATCCTCAACGCTCCCATTCAAGCCCGACCTTGTCTGCCAAAACTCTCCATAACGCATCATACTGCGCCCTTACTGACCTAACCTCGTCTGCCTTACCGCTACCATTCCAACCCCATTGCACCATACCTTGACCCATCTGCCTTACCGAAACGTAACATTTCCGACTACGCCCGTACGAACCACGTCTGCCATTTCCTGAACACACCTGTACACAAACTAACGTAACTTACCTGACCGCATCTGCCATAACTCTCCTAAAACTAACCAACCATTCCCCGCCTCTACGGATCTTACCCCATCTGCCATCGCCCGACACTCCATATCAAATCATAACCTTACTCGCCCTGTCTGCCATGTAGTCATGCAAGCGACTACCTTTCCAGTTTTTGGTAGTTCTTAACATTGTTTTATGTTCAGCGTTCCTACCCATGATTGCGGAAAGATCAGCATTTTAATTAAACAGTCAATAGTTTGTTTTACTGATCACATCGCAACCTATGGTTGTTGTTTCTGCGTTGTCTGGAATTAAATGAGCGTCAATCTTGACTGCTCCGACTACTTGCATGCACGTTACATGTAAGAGAAGTGCGAGCGGTGTAACTTTTTCTTGGAGGGAAAAACGCACCCGCACCTCTCCGAATAAGGATCAACTTAGAGGTTTGTCCTCTAAGTCTTTAGATAAGTCTAACTTAAACATTCCTTTGTCGCCATCTTTCTCAGGTCTGTGTTCGCACAAGCCAACACTAAACCCCGCTCTCTCGATCAGGTTGAGTAACTGTTCTATGCTGATTACATCAGCATCGTAAACAATTGGTACATCAACTGACCAACCGATAGGATAAGATGGTCTGTATCGCACGTCAGTCTGCTTTACACCAATCCTGACATGGTCTGTTCGCATGTATGGTTCTGCGTTCTCGATCTTGAGTACCGAACCCTGTACATGAAATGCTTGTCTTGCAAGTGTCATTGGCATGTCGACTTGTCTACATGCACCGACCATTGCTTTCTTGATCGCTATAGAGGGAACACCTGTAGATTTACCATCCCACTTGTGATCGCCCTTGTCTGCGTCTTGATTGCCATCTGACCATCTGTAAAAACAGTCATTGTATTCGTCCTCAGGCTTACGCTTAGACTTAGTCTTAGCTTTCTTAGCCTGTATATCTTCAATCTGTTTGATTGACTTGGCACTAAACTTGTGAACAATTAGTTCGCTAGTACCTATGATTCGCACGACAACTTCGTGCAAGTTTTGCTTTGGCACTTGTAGTGCCGTTGTCTCTGTAGCCATGTATGCTCCTTGACTTGTATAGTCTTACGACTAGAATTGTTGTCCAACACGATGTATAACCTCTCCGATATTGTAGATGTCATTTATGTCTCTCACATGAGCGACTACATCGCTAGGATAAATAGTTGATTGTGTATTGATCAAAACCGATGCAAACCTTAGACCATCGTTGTACAACTTGTTAGCAAGTTGTCTTGTATGGCTTATCATGTGCGAATCTCGCATTGGTGCGGGTCCACATGGATAACCATCTGAGATCACGATAGCCATGCTATCTTGAGTCTGACCCTGTAGCAGTTCCTCTAAGTACAAGAGCGCACAACAGTCAGGATTGCCATGACCCATGCCATCATAGTACGACTTGTTAGTCGGAAACATCCCTCTCTCCATTGGAACAATGTAGTTGGTTTTGTTGTCAGATACGAAACCATAAGTCTCTGCTTGTGGGAACGCCTCTTGCAATGCAAGACCCGACTGAACTGCTAAGTACGATTTACTGCCTACAGATTGCGATGAATAGAAATCCATAGACCCTGATAAATCAAACAGTATGACAAGCTTGCCACTACGATGATCTGATCTACCAAATACTTTGGTATCTCCAAGAGCAGATATCTTCCATGTATCGGTTGTTGGCATACCTGTTCTGTGCCTGTGAGCCATACCCATTCTTGTTGTATCTTGCAACAAGTTGACAACATTCGCGTCTGCGGTCATTGGCTCCATCTTGTAGGTTCTGATCGTAGTCTCGTGCTTTACGCCATCGTCTGATCTGTCAAATGTTTGAACATCATCGCTAGCGAAACTCTCACTTGCCTGTAGTTTTGTTTGAGTATCTTCCTCTGCTTTATCAAGCAGAGCCTCTAACTCAGTATCTACGTCAAATGGCTCAGATGGATTAGACCCTGAATCCTGTATATCGCCTGACTGATTCACATCTGTGCTACCTGTGTCAGGTTCTGTAGGTTCACTTTCATCCTTAAGACTTTCATCAATTTCATCTTCTGATGGATTACCATCAACATCATCTGATGGATTACCATCACCATCGCTTTGCTCATCACTTTCCTCATCGCTTGGATCCTCAGGTGGATCGTCCGATGGTGGTGGTGGCGGTGGTGCGTCCTTAGGTGTTATCAGATGCATAAGATCGATTGCGATACCTATACTAACATTAACGCAATCTTTTGCGTTACCATTATCTATCATATCGAAAGTCGCTCTTGTCCATTTGATGGCAACATCTACTACGTCCTTGTGCCATTTAGGTGTTGGAACTACTGTTCCAAACAACATCGACATAAAGTAGTATACTTTCTCCGTTAAAGAGTAGCCAGAATCCATCTTCACAGCTGTCATTGAGTGCGTAACGATAGACTTGATAATGCTATCAACTGCGTTGTCAACACAATCAGTTCTAAAAAAGAACTCGTTAGCTTTGGTAGCACACCTCAGCGTATCTAAGTATTGATGCAAGTCAGTTGATGCATATTTTGCATGTTGAGTCGCATGCAGTATCTTGACAGGCTCGTAACTCGGCAGACCGCTCTCGCGTCTAGCATCGTTGTATTCTTTCCACTTACCTCTGTATATGTCCATAGCGTTATGCAGAACCTCTCTTGCGAGAGTAAAGTCAATCTCGCTCTTGCCACGCATAGCAGTCGTAAGCGTAGTCTCAAATGACTCGTTAGATCTTCTAACGTATTTACCTCGCTCAGGTGCGATGACACCATCAACACCTCTATCTTTGGCTCTTGTGTTAACAACCTCAATCTTTTTACCAACTGCGTTGGATAAAACAGATGAATGATCGTTAGCACGCTTGTCTGATTTCCATGTATTTCGTCTAGGCATCAGTCTTTCCTTTCGCTACTGAACTGACTGTGTCAGTTTTTATTTCCTTACCCATGTCCTCGAATACAGATCGACCATGCGTGATTACCGCAGACTCCATACCCTCGAACTTAGGTGCGATTGTAACCTCGACTGCTCTTTTAGGATCTAATCCTGATTTGATCGCAGTAGCGAGGTAGTAGATGTCTCTTGTAGATACGTACGTGAGAGCATCCTTTCTGCACAACTCTGCGAATCTAACTATCCTTTGGGATAGATCATGATTGTTGTCAGTTGCGTTAAGCATAGCTTTGCCCTCGTTTGCTAGTGGCTCATTGATTTCAATAACCGCACCGAACCGAGACATAGTAGCCTTGTCCTCTCTCATGGTACCTACGTAACCCTTGCCCGCAGGATTCGCACTAGCGACAATAGTGAAGTTCTCATGAACATCGACTTTGTCGATCTTAGCCTCAGGCAACGCCCAATATCTATCTTTGGAGTCCATGACTCCAAACATCTTAGATTTTAGTTCAGGTGTACACCTCGTCCATTCCTCGATCCTAAGCAGATCCCCTCTGATAATGGCATTGGTAACAATACCATGATTCCAAATGACATCGCCCTTGTGAGGCAACCACAATCCCACAAGCGATGCTATGTCCATACCTGAATAGCAGTTGAATCCAACGCTACCGCGACCTAGCTTTCTTGCGATCATGTCTGTGATCACAGTCTTACCAAGACCTGTGCCACCGATACACATCACAGGTGTCCTGTTGTTGATGAACACCTCAAGTTCGTCAGCGACCTGTTCGCCATACTTACTTGGAAAGAACCACGATGGTGCGTCTTTCCACTTGCCCGACCTACTAGGCTTTTGAGCCTTAGGCTTAGGTGTTTTAGTTGCAACAGGAGTCTTATCCTGTTGTTTAAGTTGTTTTATCAACTTATCTATTTCTGATTCATTAATTGGCATTATTTCCCTCACTTTCGCCATCGATAGAATCGATTAGTTTACGTGCGACATCTTTCGCACTTGCTTGTTTGTTTGGATCTATGATCCCCTCGTTGAAGATGTGAGCAATAATTGCTCCCTTAGTCATAAGTATGTCTTGCAACTTAGCAAAGTTATCTTTGCTTAGTCGTTTTCTATCGATCATGCTTATGAGATCGTCTAGCATGTCTACACAAACTCTTAAAGAGTTTTCGTATAGCTTAACTTTCTTATCTTGGAATCTTATCAATTCCATTGAGTCAGGATCGCTTGTAACACCTATGTCCTGAACATCCCCACCTGTCTCTCGTGCGATAGCCTTGATAAGATGTTTCTTACCAACTGAGTTCGTCCAAGCTGATAAGGTTTTACCTATCGCATCTGAGATCTCGTCTGATTTCTCTGCCCTGTGATCATAATCACAGAGATCACACACTTGTATGTTCCAAGTCATACCGCCCTCGTTCTCTTTGAGAACAAGTTTAGTCTCCAATTTACATGGACAACTTGTTGTCATTTCCCATAGCACAACTGCGTTGTCAACATCTGTAAGATGTGAAAATGCTTTGTGCATGTTATCCATAAGCGTTTGAGTCATCTGACCCTCTCGCTGATGTGCGTCTAATAGACTCTGTACTATATCGTTAGATATAGTAATTTTATTTACTTTCATGTCTGCCATGTCGTGTCCTCTCTCTCGCTCAAGCTATGCTACTGCATGCTCTTTAGCGTCTGAACTTGTTTTACTTGCATCATCATCATCTGATGATAATTCCTCTAACACCTCGCCCAACACATTCTTTACACGCTCCTCAGCGTTTGAGTCTGTGCTTAGTTTTTCGATTACTTTGTCAGCAATCTTCTCAAGTTGCGAACCATCTTTATGGTCTTTGACCATTTGGTGCAACTCTTTACCACTCTTGCCTGATACATCTACACCAAGCAATTGTGCATACAAATGTCGTCTTTCAGATTTAGAAATCGCCATTGTAACTCCTTTGACTTGTTTGTGATTGCCAAATCGACAACCACATACTTATTATATAACCATCTGCAACAGGATGTCAAATCCAACTCCCTATGTCCACACATATGGCATGTCAGTAGGTACATTCCATCCGAACTGACCATAGTGTTCCTCGTCCTTGCGTAATAGGTTACTCTTGTGCGAGTCATGAAATTTTTTGTTACCAAATAAATTTGGTAGCGTGATTCCATTTCCAATCGGTAAATACTCCATAGTATTTTCATAACCTCTTGCCATCCACTCTAGTATGCACAGGTTGGTGTACAACGCTAGAGCGTCAACATGGTCTCTCCAAATGTTTACAACAGGATGATTGACGAAACCTTTGTAAGGTTTACCTTTCTTGGTCAACGCACCTGTGATTATGTTATACACTTGCAGAGCCTCAACTCGTTGTTTGCCAAGTCGCTTGGTATCTAAACACGCAACCGACTCGCTCATATTTTCATATGGTAAAAATGTTTGCATTAGCTTTGCTCCTTAATTTCGCCAAAGTTATATTTAACTATAACTTCGTGTTCTCCATTTTCTGTAAAAACATCAATGTCCATTGATTGTAATCCTCGCTTGTACCACGCTTGTGCGTTGTTCTCAAGCCATTCGTAGAATAATTCATTCATTACATTGTCTCCTCGTCCTCTACTTTCTCAAGTAGATCTCTTAGTTCGCAGTAGATCGGATACCACGCATCATCTGTGTCAATCATTCCGCCCATTTCCGACTCTATGAGGTGCATAAGCACAATTTCGATAGCGTGGCTAACTTTACTATTGCTTTGCACCCATTTAAGTTCTTGTTTGTCCATTGTTCACACTCCTGTGAGTAATCGTTTTGGTAATAAGTCGCTAATTTCTACGAAATTGGCATCGCTGATCCATCCGTAATAATTAGCAGTTGCCCGATCATATCTAATCTCGAACAACTCGCCATTAATCTTTAGATTAAAAGCTTTCTTAGATCGCATGAGCGATCGGATGTCATCCCAATCGCTCTCGTCTATTGTGATCTCAAAAACTCGCATAGCACTACTCCGATAATTCTTGTTGTTTTTCATCTACAAATCTTTGTAGTTCCTCTGTGGTGTAGCTTTCTAAACCCTTGATCCCATGTCTGTACAGATACAGGAGTTCGTTTATGTAAGTCTGAGACGACTCAGCATCTTCCCATTCTTGTTCGTACAAGTCTAAAAGCCACTTTGTAAGTTTCTCTCTATCGCTCATGCTAACGCTCCCATCCTAGCAACTAGGACTATGTCCTCGTTACATTTGTCGCAACATCTTCCATGCTCCTTAACAGGAGAGGGATTGTTGCCCATTCCGCAGACATATGGTCTGCCGTCTCTCGCTCGTCTGATTGCCCATGTGAGTTCGTTACAGAACACACACCTGATGTCAAACCTATTCATGGCTACCTACTTTCTTACTGTGTGATCGCAGTTCTCCGAGAGCAGACTGAAAATGTTTATCATTTTTGTCTCGCACAACTCTGAGCATGTCCTCGTATGGATATACAGATTGCTCTGTAAATCCAACAGGCAACCCTTTACGACCAACTATGTTGAACTCATTGTCTATTACATAAGTTCCATTGTCCTCGTCGCCTAAGTACGAACCTTTAGGAGCAACTCCTAAACTAAGCGTACCACCGAGAGTATTGCCAATAATTTGGCAAAGTCTTGCGACTCCATAGTCGCCTGAGCGAATACCTTGCTCTCTTGCGTAATCTAGCATTGGCTCAATGCTATCTCTACCACCATTCCAATGGAGATAAATCTCCAATGGATCGTTTTCAATTTGAATGACTGCTCTGTTACCCATCTGTGTCCTCCTGATCGGACAAGTGATCGTGCCTGTCCATGTGATCGTCCGAGATTGTGTCTCGGTCTAGTTGTTTTAACTCCTCTGGAGTTAGTTCGTCATCTTTCCACACACCCTTGACTGCTCCCTCATGAGCGTCAATTAGTTCTGCGATCTCAATCGCTGATGGATAAATATCCATGATTACCTCTTTCTCGCTAGTGCAATCGTATGCACTTATCGAAACTTGTTTGTTTTGGTGTCAAGCTGAAACTCGACAATAACAGACTATAACACCCTATACATATAGTCAAATTTAACATTTGACGATATGTAGTTTAGTTAAATTTATTTAACTACCGCCTTTGCTAAAGGTTTAATCTCTTGGTAACAAGAGTTACACTTAGTATTCCAATCTTTCTTTTCGCTTATGATGAAGTCAAAGACTTCAAATATCTCATTCCTGTTATACTCTGAAAGAGTATCAACTTGCTCCCATGTGATCCCAAGCGATCGCATGGAATTGTACTCACGCATGTCCGAGTCTAATGCACAAGGATCGATTCTATCGATCGCTATGATTGAGTCGTTTAATTTTCTTCTAAGAAAATCAATCGCTCGTGAGTAGTGTTTTGAGAATTTTATGTATAGCCGATAGGCTAATTTTGATTTGTATAAAATGTTAGTTAACATTTTTAGTTCCTTTCTCGCATGTGCGAGACTTGTTTTAGTTTTACCCTCTCTTGCTGAGAGGGTAGATAAATAATGTTCTATCTACTTTTTAAGTAGATCCTCTCCTCTTGGTAGCTGATCCTCGCCCTTGACCCATACATGAGAAGGCTTATTAGCCTTATCCTCTGCTTTGAATTGGGATGACCATCCCAACCTCTTGATCTCCATCTCAGATGTGTACCTGTCTATAGCCTCTTTAGAGGCTCTAGCCTCTGCCTCAGATTTCTCTGAGGCTTGGGCTTTTACG
>CERH01015093.1_pt1 | contig 11349 bp, 15 predicted proteins | sample 530991 | NCBI WGS metagenome assembly CERH01 (sample SAMEA2621191, study PRJEB7988) | marine metagenome | biome: marine biome (ENVO:00000447); feature: mesopelagic zone (ENVO:00000213); material: "saline water (ENVO:00002010), including plankton (ENVO:xxxxxxxx)" | depth 800 m | reverse complement strand
ATTCTCATAAGAGCATACCTAGAGTTTAAAAACTCTGTTATAGACATATTAATAAATTTATCTTTTTCATCATTTTGAAAATATGGTTGATTTGCTTTATCTAATAATAAATCTAAATATTCGTACGCATCTGTGAGTGTCATTCGTTATTACTTTTTTAAATTATCTATTTCTTTTTCTATTTCAGAAATTGCAGAACCAGCTCTTAGTGGATGTTGTTCCACTTCTTCTAATTCAATAGTTTCTTCTACAGGTGCTACTCCAGTTCTAAGTTGGTGTTTTAATAATGCGTATGTATCACCATTATCTTTTAACCATACAATAGCCTGGTCATCTGTCATACCTATATTAAGTGTATTATGTTTCCATACACCATTAACTTTTGTTAAAAGTTTTTCGTTAAAAGCTTTTTTCAAAAATATTCTATGTTCTTTATCAATGTCGTTTAATTGTTCTAAGAACTTTGCTGGTTTTGTACTCGCGTGTTGTATTATTTTAGCTCTTAACAACATTTCTTGTAAAGTACTATCCAGTCCAAGTAATAAAGCAAAATCTTTTAATTCTTGTTCTTTTAGTTGTGAAGCTGTTGTTACAGCTTGTGCTGACAAAATTGATGTTTCTGCATTCTGTCTTTCTGTTGCAGACACATCTTCAACTATAAACTTTTTTATTAGAGGGTGGTCTTTTAAAAACTCATATACAGACTTGTCGTACTCGTCATTTATATTAAGTGATACAACTGCGTTAAACATTTCATATCCACTTGTTTCTAATCCATTTATGTCTATTAATTTTTGTATTTTACCTCTTTTGTCTTTGTAAGTACCAAACTTACAGTAATTAAATTTTTCTGGTTTTCTTGCTTTAATTAATACGATGTGTTTCATTTTATTTATTTTTTATTAATACTCCCTATTTATTTGGATAATTTCTTACCCTTATTTTCTTTGATTATTCTTCCGTTTTCTACCCATGTTTTATTAGCAGATTCTGTTCTCCATTTGAATCCAGACTGCCCACCTATGTAAAATCTTTTTTTGTTTTTATCAGCTTCTGCAGCTTTCTTTTTTAAGTAATCTGGGTCACCTGATAAATCTTGTAAATATTTCATTAAATTCATAGTCTTCGTTTTAAGAATTTGGAGGAGCCGAAACTCCTCCTTAATTCTATTTAATTGCTATTAACTAAATGTTATATGTGCTTTATCAGCAGCTAGTCCAAATACATAATAGCTTACACCATCACATATTAAACTTACTCTATCACCTTTAGTAGCACCAGATATAAAAGTAATAACATCTACTCCAGTACCTTCAGTTACTGTTTGCGCAGCTCCATCTTCACCATCTATACTATGACCGTGAATATTGTCGCCATCACCTGCAGTAGCTTCTATAGTTACAGCATTAGTGTCAACTGTCCCTAAGATAAAAGTTGCGTTCCAACCTTCTCCTGCGTCAGCCGCATTTGGTAATGTGATTGCAAAAGCAGCAGCTTGATTAATCATTATAACACTTCCTGAATCACTCGCGGATAGTGTAGCAGCAGCTTTTACGTGTTTTAGAGGCATTGCTTGTCTCAGTTTTGGTACATATATTGCTTGTTCACCACTAGTTAAAGCAGTTCCAGATAAATCTGTACCTGTTAAGAACCCAGTAATAGCTGTTCTTAGTTTGTTAAAATCAAATTTTATTGCCATTTTTTTAAATTTTTAAAGTTTGTAAAAAGGAGACCTGCATAAAGGCACTATCTTCTACAGGCCTCCGTTAATTAATTGTTATTAGTCGGATTTAGCATAGTTCGCTACAGCAGTTATGTCTGCGTGAGCAAATACATTGTTTAAACTATCAGCTATTGTAACAGCTCCGCTTGCAGTTGCAGCGATTCTTGCTACTTCTTTAGCTACTTCATCAGCTTTGTTTGCTGTACATGTTAGTTCAACACTACCTGCACCACCATCATCTCCCGCGAAATGAATGTCGATTGCAGTTGTACTTAAAACTTCTATGTGATGTATTTTCTCTACGGACACATAAGCACCATCAGTTGCACTTACTATAAATCCTAAAAAAGCTCTTGGCATATTTTCTAAATTTTTAAAGGTTAATAATTACGATACACTTAATATACCACAAGATAATGGGTTTCTAACTACGATACCAGTTTCAGAAAGCACGTGTGCTTCGAACTTGTCATCAGCGTTAGCAGCCAACATTGAACTTTGGTCATAAGGGTTTACCATTCCAGAAACATATTTCTTAATCATACTTCTGTTAGTTCCCTCAGCTCCTTTAGTAACTAACTCAACATTAGATACACCAGAAGTACTTCCGAAGTCCATGAATACCATCTTAGCAGACTCTTTTAATCTGTTGTCACCAAATGAATTAGTTCCACCAGCAGTAGAGTGTAAGTGTGGGTCATCGAACACTGGACAGTAAGCGATTGTAATTTTGTTTCCTAAAGCTTGGTATGAAACGAAGTTAGCTCCTAAGTCTACATTTCCGCTTACACCTGACATAGAACCACCAGTAAACGCTCCCGCTGGGGCAACGATTAAATCTTTCATAGCTCTATGGAACGCTAATCTACCTTCAGTACCAGTAAATACTACGTACTCGTTACCTTCTGATTGAGTTGCGTTAAGTGATAATTTAGCAATAAACTCAGTAATAATATCTTCAGTTAAAGACCCCATAGAATATGAAGCTTGGTTTGAAGAATCAATTTGAGCTAATAAACCATCACCTGTAATGATAGAAGCAGCTGCAGTTCCTGAAGTTCCTAAAGCAGAAGAAGTTAAAGCTCCTGGTCTTGCTACTGTAGTAGTTTCATTAGTTACAGACTTTCTTCCGTACCATCTTTGTAGTTCTTGTTGGTACATAAACTCGTCCATCATCATTTGTTCTCTTGTAAAGTACCATAATCTAGAACCATTGTTTTCAATCCAAGAAATATCAGTAAGGTCTTTACCTGTTACTGTACATTTCTTTCTCATTGTAGTTAAATAGTTCTTATGTGTTGATGGGTAGTAGAAGTTCTCACCTACATCAGCTCCGTTAGAACCATTTGGAAATGCAGAACCGATAGAAGCAATAATAGCTTCATCAGCAACATCTGTTTCTAATAGAGGTTGTGCAGTCGCGTCTACCATTTCAAACTTTACGATAAAGTCTGTAGCAGCTGCTGAAGCAGATGTATTAGCAATTGGGTCTTCTACAACGATAGCAGTTGCTCCTGATTGGAATCTTACCATATCGAACTTGTTTAAGAAGTCACCAGTTCTATCTGTAGCTGTACCATCAATTATAATTTCAAATACATCACCATTAGCATCAGCTCCATCTAAAATTATACCTGTAGACGATGTTGGTGAAGATGTAAATGCTGTATCAGCAGACACTCCTTTAAAGAAACCTGTAGAATATGATGGTCTATTGTATCTTCCCATTACCTTCCACTCGAACGAGTTGTCTCCTAATACTTTTTCTTGTGCGAACCTTCCAGTTCTTTCTAATAAATACGTAGCTGAGTATCTTGGATATTGCTGAATTAAAGTCCTAGCAATTTCTGGATACTGCATTAAAGCTGTATTTAGGGCGTTTTCTGCGGTAGTACCATTTCCGTACTCACCTGAATAAACTTTTGCCATTTTTTTAAATTTATTAATTAAACATTATTTTATTTTGTTCAATTAACTTTCAACTCTAGCAGACTTTGTCTTACTTTTTTTATCTACTCGCTCATGAACGCTTTTGGGTCAAAACCTTTACTTTTCGGTTGATAGGTATTTCGGCTTCTTCCCGTGTTAAGGCTTGGCGATTGTATTTTGTCCATAAGACTCTTACTACCCTCGTTACGACCTTGTGAACGAAGAATGTCTTTAATTTGGTCTTTGTATAACATAAACATGGCCACATCTGCAACATTGGCATGGTCTGACCATAATTCTTTTGACATACTATTAACAGCAAATCTGTACGCTTCTTCTTTCTGTTGTTTCGTTATTTTCCCGCCCATAAACCTGTCCATATTTTTAAATTGCTTTTGCAATCCTTTTCTAGCTTCCTGAACTTTTCTATTTTGTTCTTCCTTAGTTTGTTTTGTTTCTCTTACTAAATCTTGTCTTTGTTGCTTTATAGCGTTTTTAATGGTTCTTTTGATTTCTCTACCTTTTAAAGCAATCATACCATTTTTCATCATTTTGTCTACAGTGTCATCTATTTCGTCATCTGTTAGACCATCTGCTTTTAGCTCTTCTATAACTAAATCTTTATTCGAGAAAGACAAATAAGTTTCTAATGTTCTTATTTGTTCGTTTGAAACTTCTTCAGGTTGTGGTTCCTCTTGTTTATTGTTGAGAGCGTTAAGACTTTCTCTTATCTCGTCTTTTGAAGCTCCTTCCATTCCAAGTTGTTTTGAAACTAAGTCCCAATTAATTTCATCTCCTGATTCATTAGTCTCTTCTGTACCGTCCCAGTTATAAGTTTCTTCTTCTACTTCTGATTCTTCTTTTTCTTTTTTTTCCCAAGACCATCCGTCTTCTTCTTCTTCTGTTTCTACAGATTCATCTGTAGTTTCTGTTGTTGTTTCCGTAGCTATTGGACCAACTTCTCCTGTTGGTTCGTCTTGTGTAAAAGCTAGTGGATTAAACTTGTTTAAATCGTTTTCTTCTGTAGCAGGCGTATCATTTACAACCTCTTCTACTAATTTTGAATTTTCTTCTGACATATTATTTTATTTTTTGTTCCCTATCTGCAAATATACAAATTAATTTACATTTTTTTCTTTTGCTCTTATAATATCTTGTATTGATGGTTTTTCACTAGGTGGACCTTGACTCTCCGCTGACTTAGAAGCAGCTTCTTTTCTCATGTCTGCCTCTACGTCACTATCATGCATATCACGCTTGTCATCTGACGACATACGAGCAACTTCTAATCTAGACTCAGCTCCGATTTCCGCCACTCTTATCTTAGCTTCATTATCTATCTGTTTCAATTGAGCTTCTCTTTCAAACTTTTGTTGTTCCATTTGTTCTTGCATTTGCATTTGTTGCATTGCTTGTTGTTGTTGTTGTGCAGCTTGTTCTTTTATTTGGTCCATACCTTTTTCTAAAACTTTTTCAGCTTCAGTCATTGTATCAGCTTTAATAACTTTTAATATATTTAAGAAATCTATTTGACCTGATTGTAAAGCTGATTGTGCTAATTGTTGTACCACTTGTTTCATAGCGTCATCTTTACCACTGTCTCCAACATATACACCATAATCCTGTAAAGCAATATCAGGCATTACACTGATAAATTTATACGCACCATCTCCTAATATTAAAGCTGCTTTCTTTCCGTCCGCCCAAGCAATCTTCATATAGTTTGCTAGTCTTTCTAAAACTCTTTGTTTTACTTCTGCATGTGAATAGAACCATGACTCTGTTATAGTAGAAGATTGTACTACACTTCTTTGTACATTACCTACATATTCATATTGACCTACAGCACCTTCTCTTTGTCTTGTAACACCAGATAACTGACCAGCCATATCCTCTAACATAATTTTTAAATTAATTAGTTGTTGTACAGATTGTGATAATGTAAAATCGACTTGTTGAAACTGATTAAATGAACTTACTTGTCCTCCTTCGTCTTTAGAGTTGATTGGTATAATACCATCTGTTTTTAAATGATACAATACAGTCTGCATGTCCATACCTACATTGGTTGGTATTTGTGAAGTATCGTATACCACAGCTTTACCACCTGAACGAGCCATAGCTAATTCTATTTGATATATAACTATATTATATAACATCTGTGTATTGTGTAATAAATCTACCATAGATGTATTTGTACCAGTTGTGTTTCCATATATACACCCTACATATGATAATGGTGTTCTACCTGGGTCATCAACTGACCTTACTTGATTATCTCTACGTTTTGCTTTTGTTAAGATTTTACCACCAATTTTTGTAGCTTCCCAAATGTCATCCACCCATTTTATTTCTATTTCTTCTCCCTTTCTTTTTCTGTATGTATCCTTTACCATTTTTCTAAATGGTCTGTCTGGGTCATATTTGTTAGGTGACACCTTAAACTTAATAGCTCTAAGTGATTTCCATTCACATGTTACTACACGTATACGATTTTCTCTACCTCTAGAACTGTCTATCCACATAAACTGTGTGTTATAGTCATCTAGGTCTTGTCCATACGCGTGTCTCATTTCGTCTATTAACCTTAAGTCTTCTTCTGACAAGAATTGTTTGTATTCATCAGCTATTTCGTTTGCAGATAAAAATCTCTCTTCACCCACCCAAGCTGCATCATCTATATAATCTGAATGTACACTAGAATCATATATTATAGCTCTTGGGTCTATCCTACGCGCGTGTGGGTCTCCATTTAGTATCTCTACTTTGTAAAACTCCTTACCTGTTACAAGTAAATCTCTAAAACCTTCTTTAAACTTATCTTTTAAGTTGTATCTATTTAACACATATTCCAAACCATCCTGTGCCACTTCTTCTACCATTTCTCGGTAGTTATATTTCATAAATGTATCTATATCATCAGGAACTGGCATACCTTGTCCTTCGTCAGTAATTGGAGCTCCATAATTCTCTTCAAACTCTTTGTGTATATCCTGTAATAAATTTTTCATTTTCAAAGCTACCTTGTAATCTAGTTTTCTAACTACAGCTTCTTTATTGACAGTAGAGACTTTCATGTCTATAGGTCTTTTAAGGTCTTCACCTACCAATAAGTCAATCTTTGGCGTAATAATAGGATAATTAACCAGTCTAGCTGGATAGGTTAATCCATACTGTTCTGTTATATATGTATAGTCGTCTTGGTTTATTTGACCATTATAAATACTATAATTTTTAATGTCTTTAGTTCTAGAACTTTCATATGGACTTTCTCCATATGTCATATAACTTATGACCGCCTCTAGAACTCTATTACACCATTCGTCATTTTTTTCTTTTTCAGAAACCATCATAGATGGAAAACTAGTATTGTATGCCATTTTAATTCATTTTTATTGGTATGCCGTTTCTACCACGTTTATAATATTTCAATCCTATATCTATTACTTCTTCTTTTTCATGTACTCTCATTCTAAAGTTGTCTATATTATGTATTAGACATATACCAAAAGCCATAGCTCGGTCAGTATTTTGTAAACCATAATTTGCCAACTCATCTATCAAATCTAAAAACCATATGTCTCTCACATTTTCTCTAATGTAATCATCTATCAAATCTTCCAACAAACTCTTAACCTGTTTATTCATATGGACACCATATTGGTTTCTTGTCCTAGAATTAGGGTTGTGAGCTGACTTAGGTTTTTCTTTCAAATATTTCAACGCGTTCATACGTTTAAAGTAATCTAAAATACCTATCTTTGTATATTCAACTAACATCTTAGCATTATAATACACAGCTAACTTTAAACAACCGTCCCAAAAATCTTCTTTTTTAGGCGGTCTATCAGTATATTCAGCTACCACGTAATCACTTGGTATATTTGTATTTGCAAATCTACGATAAATTATTGCACTTCCCAAAGAATTTGACGCTCCAGCGGTATCTTGGTCGTAAGAATCGACTCCACCAATGTCAATTCCCTCGTATTCTGTCATTGGGTGAGCTAAAATTTTGTATGGACCCTCTGGGTGTGGTTTCCATTTTACTTTCATTTCTCCACTATCTGTAAACACCCAATCTAAATATCCGTTTTGTATTTGACTTGTATAGTCTTTACTACTTAGTATTCTACTTCTTTGTGCATTTAACAATGATATATCAAACCTACTTTGTTTAGTATTCAAAAAAGCTTCTTGTATAGTTAATGGATAGTTTTGTATATGTAGATTGTAAGCTTCATTATCACCAGATTGTCTAATATTTTCTCTTTCTTCTTGTAATGTTTCTTCAGCTCCAATGACATCTTCTACACCTGTTTCTACATCAAAGAAACCATAGTAGGCTTTTGAAGCTGGTATAAACATAGGTATTAAATTATAGGCGTCATGACTATAATACATATCCATAAAATCTTTAGACGCTCTTGATATATCACCTCCAGTACCTCCAATTATCGGTACACCAAACTGTACATTACCATCCATAAAACATGCCTTAGACGACATGTATGCATTTTTCAAATGTTTAAACTCTCCAGCTTCTTCGAATACCATTAATGACAAACGCTCTCCCTTAAATACTTCTGGATTATCCATCGTTCTGCATATAACTGTGGACTGGTAACCACCAATCTCCCACTTACCATCTTTGTTTTTCTGTTTATAGCCCGAACGTAATATACCATCTGTATCCTTTAGTACTGAGTGTTTGAAATTAGGATGAATACCATTCAATCCTTTTTTAGTCTTATCAAAAAATGCGTCAGCAGTGGCCTGCAAACCTGCCGCTACACCAATATCATTGTATGGAAAGAAAGTATACTCATGAGCTACCATACCAGAGTTCATATAAGAAAACCCTTTATCTCTGGCTTTAATAATAATCATACCTTTTCCTTCCTCTTTACAAGTTTCAAAAAGGTTAAAATACTCTCTATCCATTTCCCTGTACCATGGATGTATTAATGACTTTCTTCCACCTTTGGAACCGTCATTACCCAATATATAATAAAAATTCAGGTAGAAGTAATACTTACCTGAAATAGCTGGCATACCTTTTGGTTTAAAACCATTTATACACCTATCTTGTTGTTCAGACCACCATTCCTGGTATTGAACTGAGTTTTCGTCTAAATCTGGAAAACCGTTGTTTGGAATTGGCCTGTACCTTTGTGGATTAAATTTAATTTTACCCATACCTTAACTTTCTTGGTTTGTCAAAACCAAAAACATTTTTGTTACTTAATTTATTTTGCTCCTTTGTTTCGTACCAATTTCTTAAATCTAATTGATACTGTTTTAAACTATAATCATTATACTTATTTGCCTTTTCTAAATTCCCTGTAGTATAATGTTTTTTAAACTGTGACTTTAAATAGGTTACAATTCTTTTTTTATCTTTACCTTTTATAGATATATCTTGTTCTTTAAACTGTATTGGTTTTCTGACACTTTTCTTAAACATGTTGTTCTTTTAATCTAAACATTCTACCCTGACAACAACACATACCATTTGGTTTTACGTTACCTCTGTATCTCATGCCATGTGCAGCTTTTTTTGTTTTTTTGTATCTAGAAACTCTACCTTTTTTATTTTTTTCTTTTTTTGCTCTAGCTTTTTCAGATGGTGATAATTCTGACCATGTAGCAGGTGTATCTTTGCTTATACGTTTAGTTGGCCTAAAAGTATTTTCACCTCCAGAATAATCTTTCTTACCTCTAGGTGTTCTCCAATCTTCCTTGAACCATCTTTTTAATCTGAGTCCAGCTTTTGTTTTTCTTACAGCCATAATTAATCGTGTTGAGGGTTATTTCTAAAATGCACTTTACCTCCTTTATTCCATTTCTTTACTGCTTTTGCAAAATCTGAACCAGGAGGAAAATTTTTTTTAACTGTAGTTTTTATACCTTTTTTTACATCTCTTTTAACGTCTCTATAAACTCTTTTTCCTTCTTTGAGTCCTCCTTTTAAACTTTTCATAGCGCTATCAAAACTTCCCATTTCAAGATTTGAAAAAAGTCCATGTTCTTTCCAATTGTAAGGTTTTCCACTTACGTGACTATACCCTTTTTCAGAAAATGATTTTTTCTTTTTCTTTTTCTTTTTCTTTCCGTCACTCATAATTAATCGTGTTGTGAGTAGAATACTCCTCCAGATTTATATTTCATTCCTTTTGCTCCTTTCTTTTTGGATTTGTTCCCCCAATTTGCAGCTCCTACTTTACGGCATTTGGCCATAGCTCCACTTCTATAAGCAGATGTTTTAGGTCCATAACGAGCTACTACTTTATGATAACAAGCATCTTTTGGCATTATTTTTTCTTTTTAGATTTATGTACTTTTTGTATATCAAAACTGGCGGACAAACTTCCACCAGGGTGTTTTTTGAATCCACCCGCAGGGTTTTTCATTAATTTGTAGGTATTGTTACCTTTTTTCATCCAGTGAAATCCAGCTGGTGCTTTAACAGTTTTTCTTGCCATTTTATAATTCTTTAATTTTTTTTCTATTTTCTAAGAAAGACAATCCTTTGTCTCCCGCAATTTTTTGTCTTTCTCCTCTTCTTTCTATAGCGTCAAGTAATGCTTGTCTAGTTTTTAATATTTTTTCTACGCCAATCATTAACTTCTGCAACATTTCTGCGTTCTCATCATTCAAGAAGGTATTATTAATAAGATTTGTAAACTCGTTTATTTTTTTATTAAACGCAATTAATTGTTCGTCTAATGGGTCAAACTGTAGTTCTTTATACTTATTTATAGCTGATTTCATTTCAGGTTTATTTGCACCCGACCAACTATAAGTATCGTACAAATCTTTTGATACTACCTTTATTCTTTCATTTTCTATGTAGTGTCTGTATGGACTTTCGTAGTCAAATACAAGAGCTATCCACTTCATAGCTGTTTGTCCTAATTTTTCAGTGTCTAACACTTTTTTAAATTCTGGTATTAAAACAATTCCAGAATCGTCTTTATAAATATCTCCCTTTTTATTAATTTGTAATAAATACATTATATTGTTACGTGTAATAATTTAAATGTATTTTTATACAAATATTTTACAGTTTTCTTACCATACAATAAATCTAATTCAAGGTGTGGATTTTTGTATGTTGATATAGAATTGTCTAAATATATAAAGTTATTTTCTTCAATTCTATCTATAATTTTATCCACTTCTTGCATTAGTTTATCTAATTGTTTGTAGTTCTTTTCTAGATAAAAAAATTCACCTTCCTTAACTATCCTTCCGTACTTTTCATTTATTATGTTCATACTACAAAGATAATAATAATTTTTTGTAAAAAGAAAAACCCCTCAAAAAATAAGGGGTCCTCCAAAACAAGTATGAAAACATGGAAAATAAAGAAGTTGCAAAATTACAAAAATTTTTTGTATTTCACACAAATAATCTTAAACTTTATTATTCTGAAGTATATTTGTCCATTAATTGGTTTTCAAACGAATCAGGAGCGGTGTGTGTTTGATACTCAAAGTGATATGGGTCAGAATAAGATTGTTCCATGTCTTCTCCAGCAAAATATCTATTGATGTCTCTAGAAAAACTATATGGTACATCAAATATTGACCTTAATCTATAAAACTGTGGAAAATGTGCAGACTCCGCTATAAGGTCAGATACATATTCTTGCATATTTATATTTTCTACAAATTTGCTACCTGATTTTGATG
>CERH01001579.1_pt1 | contig 11415 bp, 14 predicted proteins | sample 530991 | NCBI WGS metagenome assembly CERH01 (sample SAMEA2621191, study PRJEB7988) | marine metagenome | biome: marine biome (ENVO:00000447); feature: mesopelagic zone (ENVO:00000213); material: "saline water (ENVO:00002010), including plankton (ENVO:xxxxxxxx)" | depth 800 m | reverse complement strand
TTCTCTAGAATAGTTTCCATATTGTAAACCATTATAAAAATAAGTTTGGTTAGCTGTACAATCGTACTCTTCGTACTCGCAACTACCGTCATCTTCCTCAGCTCGCTCATTATAATTCTCAGCGTTTATATCCATACAACCATAAACTGTTTCATTAGTTTGTGTTTCGTTTCCTGTACCATTATTTACTGGTCCACCAAGAAACTGACACCTACCATTATCATGAGTAGCTTGTGAGTTGTAATTATCTGCATCGGGGTTAGTACATCCATACACAACAGGAGGAGGGAATACACAACTACCGTTATCGAAATCCGCATCGTGTTTGTAATTAACGGCCGTTGGGTCGGTACATCCACCCCTTGGCTTACCGTCATCATCTCCTCCGAAAATGTCTTCAAACGCACTTAAATCTCCTCCACCTCCAAAAAAGGCTAAAATTAAAACTGTGAGAATAGAACCAAGTTTTTTACCTAGTTGTGTCTCACCAAGTTTATCTCCTGCTTTTCCGATAGTCTCAAATAGACCTTCTTCATCCTCATCAGGTTTTCTACCTCCAAGTCCTAATGCTTCACGTTCTTCATCAGAGATTACGGAGATAGCACCATAATCATCGCGCGCCATGTATTATTTTACATGACGCTACTATTTAAAGATTACTCTTAATCAAAGTCTGGAAACTGTGATTGACTCTCAACATCTAAGTGTTTCTTCAAAGATGAATCAATATCTGAGTAATTTTCCTTTTTACGTTTTTTATAGGTTGGTTGCCATTTAGGTACTTCAGCGTCACAAGGCCCACCATTACTTTTATGAAATGAACACCACTTACATAGATTCTGAGGCTTTTGCTCGTATCTATCTTCGTACTCTTCGCGTTCCTTTATACAGTCATGTACCATCTTAATTAAGTCTTTAGCTTCATCAAGCACTTGTTGATTAACTTTAACAAAGAAGGTATCATCAAAGCGAAGGTAATTAACGCCTACGAATGTCGGCATCTCGCCCATCTCTAATGTGTATAAGAAAGCGTAGATAATCAACTGACGATAATATTCCTCTGGTAGATATGCTCCGTAGCGCTTACTAGTTTTATAATCAAGTAAAGTAGTCCCACCATCGAAATCATTACAAACTACATCAATAACGCCTACTATTGCATACTCTTTAGACTTAACCCATTTTTCTGCATACTTAGGTGCTACAGCATTCCATGCTTGTTGTTTGTTTTTAAATATCTTCCAATCAACCATTTCAGTCAATTTCTTATTAACTGAGTCTACAAAGTTTTGTAATAAAGCCTCAGTCTCTTTATACATCGCATCCATCTCAGCATCAGTGTGTACTTCCCATAACCATTTATGTTTAGCTATTTTTTCTTCCCAACCAGTTTCGAATTGGTCTTGCACCCATAGTTTAGGAACTCCTTTCTCCCACTGTGGTAAAGTACGGAATTGTTTTTTAAATAAGTCTTCTAACACTTGGTGTACTAGTGTACCTCTGAAAAGGTGTATAGTTTTTTTCTGTGGTAGTTTAGCTATATAATTATAGTAAAACTCTCGCGGGCATTTTAAGTAAGTATTAATCTTACTGGGGCTCAGTCTCATATGACTTGCTGTCCATGTTTTTTCACTCATTGTATGTCTCCATATTATCTGTACAAATACCTGCTATGTTTTGAGGCACTGAAGTTTTCGGCATTACTGCAATAGAATTTTGTCCTAATTTTTCTCCGGGATTAGTCCAGATGTATTTCTTAGAAGTTAAGGCAGCAACATCTTTATCATGCATAAATGTATGCATATTCAAATCTAATAGCATTTCAAACGCTGGTATATCTTTGGCATGACACCATAAAAAATCTTTAAATCGTAATAACCAATTAGGTAATACTTCTTGTTCAGGTTTATCGTGTCCTAGATAAAAACTACCATTATGTAGATTAACATCTATTTCCACATCATATCCTAGTTGGATTGCTTCTTCTATGTAATCTATAGTGTTCTCGCGTTCTGGCTCAGGTCCAGTTATGTTTCCTCTGTGGGCTATTAGTTTCATTTTATAAACCTCTCTAACTCGTTTGAATTTCTTACAATATTAATTGCATCACAAGTTGGGTATGGGTTTGATGTTCCATAATCATTTATAATAGTTCTGTTTGCGTGATATAAATCAAATATCACATCGTGGTATTTAACACCTTCTCTTTTTAGTTGTTCTATTGTTACATCTTTAACTGAGGAGGGTCTTGCTGTAGTAAGTATTACATACACTTTACCTGTGTTATACAGTTTGTTTAGTAGTTCTATGTTTTCTTTTATACCTTCTGTTTCACCCCAGAAAGGTGGGGTATACTTTCCAGAACTCTTTACTAACGTTCCATCTATATCTACAAATAAAGTTTTATATTCTCTTACATACTTAAACCAATCTTCTTTAGTTCCCCAGTCAATATAATTATTAGTTTTAATGGGTTTGAATTTAATTCCATTACTAATCATATCTTTTATTATATCTGAAAGATATAAGTTGTCTGTTTGTAATTTTTCATATACATCACAGAACTCATCGGCTGATTCGAAAGAATAACTACCACAACCAAATGTAGAAGATATAACATGCTTTTCTACTAAGCTAGATATATATCCATCTTCACCAATAGTAATATAACTTTTATTAGAAGGATTTATAGCTGTAGTGTCATTTAAATCATAGTAACACATAAAGTTTCCATCTTCTATGTCATATGTAAAATAATTGTCTACTTCTTTTATAATAACTTGGCCTTTGATGTTAGCGTGTTTAATAGTTTTATAAACTGTATGAGGTTGGTTTAATGTTCTTGAAGCTAAAGATACTATAGTAGTTTTATCTTCTATACCTATCTCTCTAACACATTTCTTGATAGCAGCTTTACATTTATATTTTTCTATATGTTCTTCTAAGAAAGCTAGGTATACATTATCTACTTTACTAAAGTCCATGTCTTTTAGAGCTTCTACAATCATCCAATTTCCCAAAGGATGTGTCAACATCCATTTGGGTTTTAAACCCTCGAATCTAGTGGATAAACCAGCAGCGGTAACAATCAAGTTTCTACTCATCATCTTCCCCCCATGTTTCACCAAATTCAGATTGTTGGTTGTCATAAGGATAGGTCCACCAATTATACTTAGGCCATTCTAGTTCTATACCTTCTCTTGGAAAAGAACTAAATATTTTAGGAGTTAGTTCATTGCTTGTCTGCATAACTTTATCATAAAAAACTGAACCATCATACAAATGCTCATGCGCTTCTAATAAATATTTTCTTATTTCTTCATCAAATTTAGCAGCGTAATGTGCTCCTATGTAAGTTTCAGTTCTAATGTAATATTCATAATATTTCCAATAGTCTTCACGAGGCATATCTACTATTTCGTCTATTGCGCGTGGTTCTAAAGGTATATTAAATAAATCTATTAAATCTTCACGATGACCCCAGAATATATGGTCTCTAGGGTGAAAAGCAAACAAAGGAAAATTTCCTGCTGTAAATATTTTATTATGAGGTCTACTAGTATTATTGACATATGTTATATCTATATCATTATGTTGTTCGTAAAACTCTTTCATCTTTTTCATACTATCCCATTGGTAACGTTGGTCGTTACGCATCTTAACTACATATTTAGTACTAGTGGCTTTGATTCCTGCTAGTGAAGAAACTATTTGTAAATTCCTATTCCCAGTCCCGTGACTATCTGGATATTTACTTTTTATAACTATAATTTTTTCATTTTGTATAACTGGTACTTTGTCATCTTCCCAACATGATAATATAACTCTATTTACAAAATCTAACTCAACATATATATTTGCAGTATCAAGAGCATAGTCAGAATATTTTCCTTGTAAAACTATATCTACTTTATCTTCTGAATATATGTTACTTAGACTATTATCTACTCTTGCTCTAATATCACTGTGTAAATCTGACAACAAAGATAACTGAGTATATTTGTCTCGTGATTCATCAGAGTGACCAACATACCATGCACCTGCTGCTTCTTGTAAAAGTAAACTTTCTTTACCTCTATACGATACATCTGTTATCAAAGGAGTTAAATTAAAATTAGATATATTCAACCCTACCCTAGCCCATGCGTATACTTCATGGTACTCATTTATAGATTCAAAGTATATTGACATTAAGTTATATGCTTCTGGTCTTTCTGGTAATAAACCTATGGCATTTTGGTATGCAATCTTTACATGTGCATCTCTTTCACCTTGTGTTATATAACATATACCCATTCGAAGTAATGCTTCATATGCAAGATTGTCATTGTCTGTTATTTCCGCACAGCGTAGATATAATCCTATAGCAGAAGCTGTTTGTCCTAACAATTCATATTCTTGAGCTAAATCAAAATTCTTCATAGGGTTTTCTGTATCATAAATATAATCATTTAATTTTTCTTCTAACATTATTCACCTCTTATTATCTTTTCTACAAGATGATATGGAAGACGTAATAAGAAAGCAGAGTTATCTTGGTAGCCAAATGTTATCAAAATATCTTCACCATCCTTTGCCATACCACAGCAAAACTCTATCTTACCATTCATAAATTTCCAATGAGGTGACGAACTTACTACGTTCCAATCCTTATCCCATACAATAAACTGATGTAGGTATTCAGCGTCTCTGTCTTCCTTTTCGTTGTACCAGAACACACAGTCATGAGTCACAGCCATTCTGTAATCGCCTATAGTAATAACTTGTGAACTACCACGGGGTTCTGCTCCTTGTATTAGACTTTCTCCATGGTATATTGTCTTTGTCGACTTAGCCCATGTTAGTTTAGTATCTAGTTCTTTGTTATACTTTTTAACTGGTGTGGGGTCTACCTTAACTACTTCTGTAGGACTTGTCCACTTAACAAAATGATAAGGCATATCTAATATAGGCATCCAATTTTTTTCACAATATGAACCTTTGACTGTAGCAGGTATTCTAAGCCTACTTACTTCACGTACTGTATTACCTTCAATTTTAATCTCAGACATCTCCATACGACTTTGACCATCAGACTTAACATCTCTACGACACCCACAATAATATAATTTACCATCCCATCTAACTATGCGTGCATCTTCTAATCCAACAAAATCCCAAATAGGGTCTAAGTCAAACTCGCTAGTATCTACTTTGTGATAGTTATTATTTTTAGATAGAAAGTTTGTAGTTCTAAGCTTGGCGTCATAATCTGGTCTTACATAATTCAAAGGTCCCCATGGTGTTTGAAATTTCATATCACCCTCACAATGATGTAGGGTATAAGATACATTTCTTACATTCATCAATATTTCTTCATTGTCTATGTAAATCGACGGGTTGCATAAACCTAAGCCTCCTGTTTCTTTATTGTCTACAATCAAAGGAGTAAGCTTACCACCGCTATTAAGCGCGCGTTCTACTAATGTTTGTTTCATTTAATAAGCCCCACTAATCACTGCTTTTTCCGAACACCGTAACAGATGCATCCTTTGGTAGCTCTAAGCTCCATGGAGGCACATACCCTGTATCGCAATTACAATTATGCATCCCGTGTTCACAATTACACATGGTCCATACAGTCTCTCTGCTGCCGTCTTGCTCCCGCGCAATTTTGAGTAGAATTAAATATCCTATGAGGTCATCAAGTGTGTCCTCTGTGTTGTCATCAAGCCCTACATTCTTTATTCTGCTGAGCTTGTCGTCGATTCGTGCACAGATAGCCTGTGCATTGTCGAGCTTACTAAAAATGTTGTCAGGTTCTAATGCGCTATCACCATACGCTTTGTTCTTGGCTAATAGCAAATCCCTGATATCATTACATATCCATTTGATGGAGTTTTGCGTTTTCTTTGTCATACATATTATTTTAACCTTTGACACTATATAAAGGTTTCCTAAGCCCTACTCAGCACGCCTCAACTGAGAGCCCCCTATATCTATATTATGCTATGCTATATAGAGCTTATTATATAGGGTTAGTAGTGACCCATGATAAATAGCATATTCAAAAAATCACTCGATTTGTTTACCCCCCTACGCGCAAAATTCTAGACGTGGCGCCCTTCTGTTTAGACGGGGGGTATATATGAGAGAGAGAAACATAAAAGAGAGATAGCGCGCCCGCTTTTTTTTGGCGCCCGCTTGGCGCCGCGCCCCCAAAAAATGCGTTCGGAATCAGGCCCCTTTATATACCCCCTTTTAGAAAAAACAGGCTCTCGACGATAGAGCCCACCGTAAACGGTATAAGAAGCGGTTACTATGTATAGTCAGAGGTTAAGAAATATGAACGAAAAATATTACATCTATAAACTAGCCAGACAGGTAGAAAAAACAAGCTACCATCACTATGACGTCCGAATGGGCGACGGAATAAACAGCGGAGCCGTTTACTATGGTCTAACTCAAGACCCTCAATCAAGGCTTTCAAAACACCGACCTAAAAAAGGTCATGATATCAGCTTGATAGTAGTAGCTGAATTTGACAACCCATGGGAAGCTTTAGAACATGAAGCAACTTTGGTAGCTGAGCATTTCCGCACCTACGGAAAAGAGCCAGAATGTCAAGGCATGGCCAACACCGGCCACAGGGGGGCATAAGCGAAACCTTTATTAATAGGGTTGCTATGTGTAATACAGAGGAAATTAATATGAATACAAACGAATTAATCAGAATAGGATTTGAAGAATCCGAGTCAGCTAACGACCTATTACAGGATATGTGCGAGTGCTGTAACGATGCAGTCCAAGCCCACAGGGCTAGAGGTTACAAGGTATGCCTTGACTGCTTCTATGAAATGGGGGTGTAAATATGTTTTTAATAAAAAAGTATGCTGAAGCCCGAAGAGATGCACCGGCACTAAGTAATGAATCAATCCGAGCAGAAGCAAATTTGGGCCTTCAATTAGAAAGCCTAATTTCAGCTTGGTCATCATTAGCAAAAGATTCAAGGAATAAAACCGATTGGAATAATTTTGCAAAGTATGTTTTAAATGAAATCGAAACAATAGACAAAACAATAAAGGAGGTAAAGGAATGAAATTACAAATCGAATTGGATAAATACGACATCGGTCAGATGCAAAAAAATCGATACGGTCATAACGATGTTTTGACTAAAGATTATATGCTTGACATCTTACACGACATCGTAGACCAAATCCACGACCAGCTATAAGTATATATAGCCCATTCGCCAGCCGAGGGGGTATATAAACCCCCTCAAAAATTTTTCCACGCGTGTGAAAAAAATTTTCACCAAAAAACGCGAGCGGGATTTTTCCCTTTATATACCCCTATTTAGGATTTTAGGGTTCACGACGATAGCCCTCACCCAAAGTAATATATGTATACTCGCGTTGGTATATTAGCGAGGAAACAAACATGAAACAAATACAAAAATGTGAAGACTGTGGCTTGGAAGATATCGAATTATTCGGTGGACTATGTGAAGATTGTGACACACAAATGTTTATGACATTCTGGACCGGTGATGAAGAATGAGACATTCACTGAAAAAAACTAGCGATTATCAATACAGCTGTAAAGTATTGACTCACGTAATCAGATTAAAAGATGGTCACGTCATGCCTGATTGGATTGACTGCAAACCATCACAAGCTGATGATGTCAGCCGAAGATTAAGAAACCGTGAGTTTGATACTGACAACTACGCAGTCAGAATAAGAAGAAGTCCGAAAAGCCTACACGCACGAGATGTTGAGCTTTGGACCGATGAAAAGGAGTTCTGGTAGAAAAGCTTATATAGGGACTGCCTATTGGTAATACAGAGGAAAAACATGAAACCAACACTAAAACAAATAATGAGACAGACCATGCTTCTAAGAAAGTTCCGCAAGGAATGGGAAGCAGAAATAATGAAAAAAGGAATGGAGGAAAACGAATGAATAAATATCAATCATCCTTACTAACTTGGTTAGTAGGAATATCATACGCAACAAGAAAATTATAAACATGTAAACACCTCTAACGGGTGGGGAAGATGAAAATAGCAAAATAGTATTGCACCCCACCCAAAAGAGATTATGTTCCATGAGTCCCCAACACTGTAAGATGTGGCCGTAGGAGTAGGTGCACCTTTTGGAAGAGGCAAGTGTATCAGTGAGTCTAATAAACTTTCGAGCATGGGGACAAGAGGGGTTGCCTGACAAGTGATGGCGAAGGGCCAGTGACATAAGCCCGCCCGAACGTTAAACGTAGCGACGTGACCCCAGCCCAGTGAGTCGGCCACCTCTAGGTGGTGGGGCAGCTGGGCGCTTTTCCACACGGGTGGAAAAACCTTTATATAGGCAGACCCGTTGGTATATTATGACTAGGAAACACTTTAGAAAAATAGCTAGTATTCTCCGCGAGAGAAGAGCAGACCCAATGCTAATAAGGGACTTCGCCACAATGTGCGCGCTTGAGAATGAATACTTCGATTATGAAAGATTCTACACCGCGGCAGGATTAAAGGAGTAAAGCTTATATAGGCACACTCATTGGTATACTATGACAAAAATACAAGACATGAGAAACGACTTTCGTTTCCGCCGAGCACCACGCAGAACCATCACTAAAAACAAGATTGACTTAGGAGTCCATGAGCAACTCATGGCTATCCGTCTAGGTCTTGCTGAGGATGTGAGAAAGTGAGAAGCATCTTAGATATTTTAGATGACATGGTCATCTCTGGTATAGATGACGCAGGGGACTATATTGTCCTCTGTGGCTGTGAAGACGCACCTTGTTGCGGGTGTAACAGATGAGTTACGACAAACCACTCAAACGCAGTTGGAAAAAAGAAACAAATAAGATTATCAAAAAGGCCAGCCAATAGCTCGTTTGTTTTCAACCTCCGGGGGGTAGGGCCTCCCCCCACCTTTTCCACGCGAGTGAAAAAATCTTTATATAGACCCCCACGCTTGGTATTGTATGACTAAAAACTTGTGCGGGAAAACCCGAAAGACAGATGACCCTTATGAGGTCTGGACTGGCCCACGTGGCTTTGAATGGAGAGTATTGAAGAAATACCAAGCTCCTGAGAATGAAGCAAAAAATCCTCACGCTAGATGGTTTTGTGCTGTCAAATCAGATTTCACCTATGGTTCTTTTGAATTAGGTGATGTCTATGTTAGTGAGATTAAATCAATGGGGACAAAGCTTATATAGGCACACCCTATTGGTAATACAGAGCGGGGAGATGAAAATAGCAAAATAGTATTGCACCCGCTCACTTACAGTTATCAGCTGTAACACGTGACCTGACAAGGAAACAAAATCGAACCATACGCCAGTAGACGAACACTACATAACAAACTTAAGCTGAACAGTGCTGACCAATCCCTTACCGGTCGATGGCCATCTTAGTAGATTTACGACGTGCAGCTAACATTATGTATCACCTTTGAATCACTTAGTCCCTGTTATAAGTCAAGTCGTCGAAGCTATGAGTATCACACCTGTTCTTGCTTGTGTTCACCTTTCGTGAAGGATATCCTTTTGACTGGTGACAGGTCACACCCTATGGGTTGCTACCTATGAAGATTGTCGCGCCCTCGGCAACCGCTCCCTGAGGTGTTTCTTAAACACGCGGAGCCTCAGGTGAAGTTGCATTTTATTTTTCCACGCGTGTGAAAAAAGCTTTATATAGGGTGGTGCTCTTGGTATTGTATGACTAATAACATCGTCACAAAAAGTAATCTTCCTTGGAAGAATGGTAGGCAAGAAGTCGACTACTTCGTAGAAGTCGGCACAACTCCATACGGTAAGTATGGTTTATACAAAGAGATGGTTCCTGTCGGCACAGGTAGCCGAGGAGCTCACCGAGCTGTAGCTGAGGAAATCAAAATGTCCAATCCTGAGATATTTGAGAACCTCGAACTAAGGCAAGTAATCAGCAGGGGATAAGCTTAAGTAGACCCTCTCTGTTGGTATACTATGACTAAAGCAAAAATGGATTATCTTTGGGCTCCTAAGTCCGAAGGTATTGTTAGCGGAATACTTGACCACATCGGTATCACAAAGGTTGGAACTTCAGCCAGATACCCAACCGGTGTTAAGTATGATTGTTTGATTGCAATCGCAGATGTTCTTTCTTCCCACGAAGAATTCGCATCTATGGTAGCTTCATCAACTCATGGCTTCCAAGCCAAACGTAAAGTAGAAGGAACTCGTGCTCCATCTGTTGATTCAGTTGTTTCAGCTCTTGCCTCTGGTAAGATGTCAGAAGCAGATTTGAAATCAGCTATGAAAAAAGCAGGACTACTTAAGTAAGACAAACTAAGAAGCTGGGCAACTCAGAAAACTGCCCACCTTATTCTTAAGGAAGTAGCTCTTCCTTATCGGGTATGGCCGAATAAGTCCGCCACGGACTAAGGCACAGGGCACGCAAACCAAGAACCGACTGGTGGAGGAATGCGTGACTGGTAACGCGTCTACACTGTAGTGGCATAACGCGTTTGGGGGTATACAGCAAGGCCCCCTACCCACCTTATTGTCATCAATAATTGACACGCCCCCTTGAGATGGTTAACGACGCGAAAGTATCGACATCAAATCCACCGCTGGCGCCAGTGTATAAATTGGAGGGGGCACCTCATTTTTCCACGCGCGTGAAACTTTTCATATCTTCTCAGCTCAGCTCTACTCAGCTCCCATTTCTTTTTGCTCTATAGAGCCGTAAGGCGCGGTGAGAAAACAGGTTCTCAGTTCAGAACCACAAACCAGCACTACAACGCACAGCGGGGGTGAGAAACTACCAGAGTTCTCAGTAGGGCTAAGCTCGACTGAGCACTTTCGGTAGGCCAGAATGAGAAAATGGTTAGTAGAGCTTATAATAATTATAATATTCTCTCAGTTTAGCATGAAATGTGTTCGTGCTGAAACTGTAAATATAATCTCAGTAAGCCCTATATTAAAATGCTCTACATCGCAAAGCTCTACTGAGTAATTAAGCTCTACTTAGTATGGCTCTACTTAGTTAAGCTATACTAAGCTCTTTTACTTCAGCTATAATGTGCATAACTAAGCTATATCTTAATATAGTTAATATAGAGAATACGAACTATATAAGGTTTTGCATGAAAAAGCACCCCGTTTTTTATACTCAGTTCATTTTTCGTGCTGGGCTCTCAGTCCACAAGGGGAAACCTTTATAAAGGGCGTATACGATGTAGATTTGATGACTATGACCGACATCGACACAATAGCCGAACAACTAAAAAGCATGACTGCCAATCAGTTACAACAACTGTTAAGTGCAACCGCGAACCGAGACGGTTCCGCAATCAAAGCTCGTAAGATTAGAGCAACTGAGAAGTATTTCAGACACGCTCCGAAACCACATCAGTGTCTCACTTTTGAGAACTACCGTGAC
>CERH01039294.1_pt1 | contig 11441 bp, 5 predicted proteins | sample 530991 | NCBI WGS metagenome assembly CERH01 (sample SAMEA2621191, study PRJEB7988) | marine metagenome | biome: marine biome (ENVO:00000447); feature: mesopelagic zone (ENVO:00000213); material: "saline water (ENVO:00002010), including plankton (ENVO:xxxxxxxx)" | depth 800 m | reverse complement strand
CGACATGGGCTTGGACCCGCAGGAATTCGTTGTAGGTAGCGAATTAAACAGCATCAACCCAGACACGGGTATGCCTGAGTTCTTTTTCAAGAAGATATTTCGGGCGGTCAAGAAGGCTGTTAAGGGCGTTGCGAGGGTCGTCAAGAAGGCCGCACCTATCGTCTTGCCGATAGCGGCGACGGCTTTTGGTGTTCCGTTCTTAGGTCCCATGTTTGGTGCAGGCACTATAGGGGCAGGATTCCTTGGTGGCGTCGCGGGCAGTCTGGCAGGTGGGGGCAGTCTTAAAGACTCTCTTAAATCGGGCCTTATATCTGGGGGTATTGCGGGTCTCGCGGGTGGTTTGTCTGGGGCGTTTTCTCAGGCTCCAGGTTCTAGCTTCCTAGGTGGTTTGAAAGGAAGCTTTACGGGAGCATCTCCTGTGTTTGATGCCACAGGTCGGCAGCTTGGAACACAATATGCCGCATCCCCTTACGCTTTGGGTTCTAGTCCGGCGGCGAAGGCTAGTGCGGCAGCATCTAAAGCGCAAATGAGTGCTTTAGGTAGTGGTGATTTCGGACGTGCCTTTATGGGCGAAGGGACTTTCTTCGGGGACGCTCCAACTAGCATTTATGATCCTGCCGGGGCTATCAAACCTGGATTTACCGCCGAGGGATTTCAGGAACTTGGTTCATTAAACCCTGACATGGTCAGCAGTACGGGCAAGAACATTATTCTGGGCAGCTCCGGAACCGATACTCTCGGAACTGTTGGACGAAAAGTAAGGCAGCTTTCCCCGTTTGCAGAAACTTCCGTTGAATCCGGTGGCAAGACTCTTTATGGAACCCGTGCGGAAGACATTATTCGGAAAGCCGCTCAAGATAAGGTTTACAGCGCCGCTGCCGCCAGAAATATACCTAACGCTACAGTGTTTGAGGCGGCTATGAAAGCTGGAGAAGATGCTGTAAAGGCCGCGCAACCAACAATGCTCCAACAGTACGGACCCCTTGCCGCTGCTGCGGGACTGACGGCTTATGGCCTTGGTGCTTTTGACACGCCACCACCACCTGACGATCCAGATAAGTCCATGCTTGCAGGAAACCAATTGACGGGAATTGACTTGCTTAGAGCAAATCCCGGAGATTTCAAACCGGCAATGTTATATACACCCGAAACAATAGAAAAGTATGGTTTAAATTATAATTACAACCCCAACGTAACCCGATTTGCCAAGCGTAGACCTGTCGCGGAGGCTGCGAAGGGCGGCATTATGTCGTTCCCACGGCGCGAGACTTTAGTACGTGGTCCGGGAACCGAGCGTTCTGATGACATACCGGCCATGCTATCTGACGGTGAGTTTGTTATGACGGCAAAGGCCGTTCGCGGTGCAGCACCTAATCCAACGGGCAACAAAGAAAAGGACCGCGAGAACGGTGCCAGAAACATGTACGCCATGATGCGTAACTTTGAGATGAGGGCATAGTCATGGTTGATAAAACTATTCAGGAACAGATTGTACGCGAAGCCCCTGAAATTGAGGCAATCAAGTTAGGCCTTTTGGAATCTGCAAAAAACCTCGCAGATATGCCGGTAGATCTTCCTGAATATCAGGTAGCGGGTTTGTCAGATCTTCAAGGTCAGCTTTTTGGAACGGAAGGCACACCGGGTCTTTCAGCCGATCTAACCTCTACAGGGGGTATCGGAGGATATAAGGACTACTTAACTTCCGGTACGGACGCTCTTTCAGCAGGTCTTGGGACGGTAGGTCAGGCTCTTGGTGACGACGGCGCATTAGCCGCTGCAACGGCGGCGGCACAGGGCTCTGCTCAAATGTTCCGGCCTGACGACCTATCTGCATACATGAACCCGTACCAGCAGGAAGTCATCGACCAGACGATGAAGGAACTGCAACGGCAGGAGGCGATTAAATACAACCAACTTGCCGCAGGTGCCGGTGGGTCTTTTGGTGGTAGCCGCTTTGGCGTAGAAAGCGCAGAATTAGGGCGGGGTTTTGCTGACGTAAGAGCGAAGTCGTTAGCTGATTTGTACTCGCAGAATTACCAGCAAGCTTTGCAAACGGCAGCTACGTCTTTTGAAAACCAACAGCGGCGACAGCAGGCGCAATCAGAACTGATGCGCGGCATTGGCGCGTTGTACGGTGATCTTGGCCGGGTGCAGGCGGGCATTGGTGGACAACAACTGGGTGCCGCTGAACTAGCACAGACTACCGGTCTCAAGGATATTGCGACGTTGCAGAACCTGGGTGCGGAGCAGCGCAACATAGCGCAACAGCAACTTGATGCTGCTCGTCAGAACACATATCAAGATCTGTATGAGCCTTATCAGCGACTAGGCTTCTTGTCCGATATATACAAAGGCGCTCCGTCATCTCAGATGACCCTTGGCACGGTGTTATCGCCTAGTGCTCCGACACCGTCTATATTCCAACAAGCAGCAGGCGCAGGGGTTGGCTTGCTGGGTGCGGGGGCCGCTGCGAAACAACTTGGTGGCTTGTTTTAATTAAGGATTTCGTCATGAAAGATGTACTTAACCGACGCATGTTTAGGATGGCAAATGGAGGCATGATGCCACCTGAAATGATGGCGGCTCCTGCACCAATGCCCATGGACCAAGGTATGAGCCCCGGCATGGATCCAAACATGGCTATGGCTCAGATGGCAGAGATGCTACCGGCGGAGGTTATACAGGCCGCAAATCGTGACATGACGCAAGCCACTCAAGAAGTTGCGGCGGAAGAAATGTCGAAAGCTGCCGACGCGGCTACTCAAGAAAGCATGATGGAACTTAATTCGGCGGGCGATTTTCGTGAGATTATGAACGCGGTTTGGAACGACCAAGCCGACATCCCCGAATATCGTGGGCGGTTGGCCGCTGTAGTCGGTCAATCCGACGCGGATCAGACCCCAGACTCCGTTCTAGCCCTTGTGCAGCCTACGCTACAGCTTGCAGAACTCGACAAAGGCATTGGCGCTCTGATGCAGGAGGAGTTAGCAGAAGTTGGAGACATAGGTGGGGGTATCACAGATCTTGCTGCAAAGGGTGCGATAGCCGATAATCTATCATCTGGCACGGAAGCCGTAGTCAATGCCGTCAACAAGATGTCTCCTGGCGGTGGTGACGAAATGCAAATGATGGCCGATATGGCCGAGATGCCTGGACCAATGCCCATGGGCCAAGGACCTGTCTAGGAGTTTTTGATGGCTAATGGAATTACAGGGGTTCTGGACCCACGGGTGAAAGCAATTGCCAACCAATTAGAAGAGGCGGATATTTTTAAACCCACCGCCCTTACGCCTGAGAGTATTGAAACACAACGGGCCTTGTTGCGCGGCCTTCCTGGAATGGCCGCTACCGATTACCAGAAGCAACTACAAGAATCTAAAGATTTATCTAAATTAAATTTGCTTTTGGGAGTTTCCAAGGCTGGGTTTGACTACGCTTTCGCTCCACGCCAGCGTGGAGAAGGTGAATTTTCGGTAGCCTCAAGGGCGCTCTTCTCTCCTCTTTTGCCGCAAGTATCCAAGTTTGCCACGGATGTGAAGTCCGCAGAACTTGCCGCAGCAAAAGCCAAGAGGGATGAGGAGAGGGCTCTGACGCAAAGTGCGCTCACCCTGCAACAAACGGAAGCGGCCCGTTCAGACAAAGCTCGCGATGCACGGCAAAAACTTGCTGTTACGCTTGCAGAAAAGAACTACAAGCCTATAGGGAAGGGTTGGCAGTATAAGGACGACAAGGGTAATTTCCAATCTTTCTACGGGTATCAAGTTACGAACAAACAAACCAACGACGTAGAAACGTACCGCGTAGACAAAAACGGGAAACCGGTACTTATAACGAGCGAGATAAGAGAAGCGCCCGATAAGACTAAAACGTTGAAGCCCATGCTTTCTGATCCTGGTTATGTAATAGATCCTGACGGAAGGCAACAACGGGCAACCCGCATCTTTGACCCAAACAACAACTCTATAAAGGTTGTTCTTTCAGATAGCGGCGTTGCTGTGCGTACTTCTGGAGAAAACCCCCCTTATAAATGGTCTCGTTCGGACCCAGCAGCGGGCAGCAAGGGAACAATAAGGTCTGTAACGAAAACGGCTCAATTTCTGACGGAAGGTCCAAAGGGCAAATTTAAACTAAAGTCCATTCCTGTAGAGCGCATTCAGATAGACGATCCTACCACACTTTTGAGGAGGTTTGGTCCGCAGTTGTTTCCTGTTAATAGCGAAATACCACTCACCGTGGATGATCCCACAAAGAAAGGTCCAGACGGAAAGCCCCTGAAGATAAATCCTGTAGAAGGAATACATTTTACGTTAAGTCCCTTAGACAATCTAAGCTCTCCAACCACGGAAAAATTCTATCTTAGAAAAGATTTAAGTGAGCAAGATTTAAGAGCCGCTCAAAGTAAACTTGGAAAAGTGCAACCCGGAGAGTTAGTTAGCAGACGGGTGTACCGGGACAAGAATACGCAACAGGTCCGTTTGTCTCAGTATGATGCACAGGGAAAAATAACGGGCTTAACTCCTGACGAGGCAAATAAATTTCTTACCGTAAAATCCGACCAAGACGACGGCAAGGGGAAGGCTCTTTCAGAGACCCCTATAGAACTCACTATAGATGGCAAACCCGGACAGTTCTTATTGTATGAGTATGGTCCTGGCGACATAGGCTTCTACAATCTTGCAACGCAGGAGCGACTCGACGACAGCAAAACGGAAGATGCCTATAAATCAATTCGTGAAGACAAGCTTTTCCAAACTTTTAAACCTGTCTTCGATCAGGCGCTTGAAGCTGCCATAGCAAGGCGGGGAGACCTAGATTCGGCCACCTTGGAAACATTAAAAAAGCAAACTCTTACTACTGCGGATCTAAAAAGGCTTGCAAACCTGAAAGGCGGACAAGGTCTTACTCAAGCTATATCGGACATAGTTTCTTCTAGGATTTCCGATATCAGAAGTAAGCCGAAGCCCGCAGCGGCTGTTCCTAGTCCAGCCGTGCTTCCACCTCACCTTACTCAACGTTATCCGCGCATAGATTCCTTGACTTCTCCGAGTGGTGCAACTCGCGAAAACCTTGTTCCTAATGCTATATTTATGCCTTGGAAAAGTGGTGCGGAGGTCAACCCGAATAAAAGAATTATGCTTGGTACGGGGTCTCACAAAGGTTTCAAATCGGTTACAGAATCAGAGATAGACAGAGCTTCTAGAGACTGGCCGTCCATTAAATCCGACATAAACAACATTATGCCAGATCTGGTTCTAGATAATCGGGAAGAAAATATTCTTGCGTTTACAGGTCTGTGGAAGCATTTGCCTTCCATGGCAAAGAAAGAAAAGGTAGTTGCGTTTAGTCCGCAGCAATGGCGGACTGCCTATGATAAAGCGGCACAAAACTATGATGCCGCCGCAGGAAACTTTAAAGATCCATCAGAGATAGATTCCGGTATGAAAGGGCGCAGCCTGCAACAACAGCTAGATTCTAACGCTGACGCTATGCGGGATAATGCCATCATGTTCCGATACTCAGATCAGGGTGGCGCTTTTAATCTTACGGGTACTTGGCTTGCTGAACTTAGAGGCAGTGGTTTAGGCGAACTATACGAAACAGTTGTTTTGGCTGGTGAAGAAGTTGCCATGCCGACAGCCAAGTGGGAAAAGTTTCTAAAGCCGGATAGCCAATTAACACCAAACGAAAGAGGAGAAAAAAACAAAGCTATAGAAATTTTTAACAAATTTCAAGCCGAGGGCGCTCCGAGAATTAGTGCGAATGAGTTTGAACGTGCCGCTGAATATCTTGCGGCATTGGCAAGGTATAGAATTCGTGCTTTTGATATGATACCGGATGCCCGCCCCTCGGATTTAGATATTAAGATGTTCTTACAAGCCTTTGTCGGAGACAGGGATTCAAAGACCGTTATCTTTCAACGGCTTTCTGAATTGCAAAATAAACACGCCAACGCAGCTAGTCGTTTAATCAACAACAACCTGAACAAAGCGGCTTTCTCTGCCGACACTATTGTCGATTTGGAACATACCGCCCGTGCGCTGGAACGTGCGGCTATACGCGATGTAGATATGGGGCAGGGTTCCCGTGCAAAACAGCAGGCCGAAAATTATCGTCGTGCGGCGGGAAAATATAGACTAGCTGCAAGAAAGATTGCGGGAAAAGTTGTTCCAGGGGTGCGGAGAGGGGCCGTATCTCCTCTTTCAAGGACCGTTGATGAAGAGACCACGGCTAATCTTTATAATAGGCTTGAGTCTGCTGCTTTGCAGGCTTTTCCTAACATGTCCTCTAAAGATGCTATTCAAGAGTTCTTGAAAGAAGGGTTAAACCTCATGGAGTTCAGAGGATCGTTTGAGCGAGGTCGAACTCCAAGTGCAGTGCAGGCAGTTAAAGAACCTAACCAAAGCTATACAATTAAACCGTAGGACGCCGTAATGCCCACACTTCTCGAAACTCAAGTCCAAAGCGTCTTAAATGACGGGCGTTCCAGTGCTCATAACATGTTGCGCTCTGACCGGACTTTTGCAGAAATTCTTCGGGACCCTAAAACAGGAGATGAAAACAAAAGAGATGTTGTAGACGCTTTCGTGCGTACATTTAAGGGAGATTTAGCCCCTGATACGGAAGGACAGGTCCTTGAAGGAACGGGTGATGCACAACCCTTTAGTGGAGCCCCTCCGGAAGCTCCTGCTCTAGGACCGTTACAGGCCGGGGAGTATTATGAACCCGGCGGAACGTTGGCCTATGATCCAGAGTTGGAGGCTACCCAAAGTATTCCTTTAACCGTGAACCTTGGATCTTTGGCAGGTGGCAAAAAAGTAGACGGAAAATTTCTTCCTGGCCCTCCGCGTGGAGATACGAAGTCAGTCACGTTTAATCTTCCTCCCGGAATGAGACCCGATGAAATTCCCGAAGATTACTGGGATAAGATTATCCAATTCGTAAGGACGGAACCGGACTTATCCAAAGAATTCGCAGCGGCTCAAGAGCTTGAAGGACTAGTAAAGACCGGGGCAAAAGCTGCAACGCGAGAGGCCATTTTGGGCATTCCAGCGTTACTTGATTTGCCGAATCTTGCAGCGCGAGGCGCGGACTATGTATTGAGTCCTACAGGAACAAACACCCTGTTCAATGATACTTTTGGTAATCTGGCAAGATTTATTGATTACGAACCCCTGACAGATGTTGTGGAAAGAATTGTAGATCCACGGGGGGAAGCAGAATCCGTTTATCTTGAGGATGCTCCTCGTATAGGAATGTCGCTTGGACTTTATACGACGGAATATCCCAACGCTCTCTTTGAGCCCATGGTGGTTGTTGATCCAAACTACGAACTTGCTCCCGTTCACCGTGCCACCGGAAAACTTTTAGACTCAGTTCTTACCAATATAGGTTTGGATAAAGCCCTAACTCCTCAAGAAATAACTGAAGCACAGAAGATAACGGGACTTATCGCAGGAGTGATGGGAGGTTCTCTTTCACAGTCGAGTGCCATAAAGGCAGGCGCTACACTTGTAAGCAAGGGAATGACCTTTGAAGATCTCCAAAAGGCGGGTGCTTTAAACAAAGCTCTGTACAACATTGCAAACACACCTGGGGTTGCCTTTATGCAAGGGGGCCAACGTAGGTTCACTATTCCTGGGACTATGGTTTTTGGAGCAAAAGACCTTGGCGTAGCTGGGGTTGCCGGTACAGCAATGGCCCTTACGCCAGACGAGTGGGGTCCAAAAGGAAAACTACTGGCGGGTCTGGGGGCTCCTCTTACATTATCCGCAACAAAGAACTTTGTAACTAATGTTACTAGAGGACAGGGTCTCCCAATTATAGGAGGTATGTTAGAACCTTTCTCTCAAGAAGGTCAGATACGGTTGGCAAACCGATATCTAGAGGCTACCCCAGGAGTTCGTGGTAACGAAGCTTTGATTGTTAGGTTGCTGGAGAATGCGGAGAATTTCCCCACCAGACCGGGGCAAAGCGCACTTCTTACGACGCCCGCTTACTTCGATTCCGTTTCTAATTCTCTTATGAAGGCGGAACAAGAATGGACGGCACTTAGTGGCAGGGGTGTTCCGGATGACCAGATAATCGCGCAACTTTCACAGAACCCAGAATTTGGTCGTTACTTTAATGAAATCCCTATATTTCCTGAGACGCCTACTTTAGAGACGTTGTCACAAGCGAGGGTGGCTACCAAATCAATTTCAGATGGTCTCTTAGGAACCATGTCATGGTTAGCTAGTGGAAGTCCTATAAAAAACGAGGTCTTGAGATCCGCTTCTGAACGATTTGATAAAGCTGAAGAGGTGTTCAAAAACCAAGCTTCTCGATTTGCCGGGGACCCTGAGAAGGCCGCAGGTTTCGTTGAAGATAGTTTGGTTGCCTTGGATGATCTTGTTACGACGGCCTTATCTGATCACGCTGCCGACGCGGCTTTGTATAACCGCCTTGTAGAACTTGTTGAGGACCCTGTGCTTCTTGCCGAAGCTCGGATAGGAGCCGCAGAAAGAGCTATTGAAGGTGTTCAAAATGCTTATAAGGAAGCCCGACAGATAGAAAGAGCCGTGTGGAGGAACGCGGGTGGCGATACGATATCTATCGATCCTTCCGACATGGCGCTTATAGGAGACAAGGCTGCGGATATTATTTTATCCACGCCCGCCGCCCAGCGTAATCAAGTACCTCCAATCTTGTTTCAACTGGCAGGGCGCACTCGTTTACTTTCTGACGATGCTTTAGCTGCCATGGCGAAAGGTTCCGGAGCCGCTGACGATGTTCCACGTCAAATTGTAACCGCGAGAGCTAAAGTTGCACAACTTCAAGCGGAGTACGACAGTTTACCGTCCCTTGCAGCAGATCGTGTGGGAGAGAGGCTTGCAGAAAGATTAGAAAGGCAACTGGAAGGGGCAAGATCAAGATTAAAATCTCTTGAAGATCAACTGCTTCCCTCTAGAACAACAACAGATGAAGCAATCGAAACCTCTCAAGTCGGAATATTAGACTCTGTAGACACTTTAGATGAAGTTTTTGCAGCCCGTGGCGCTTTAGTAGATGCCGCTGCCCGGTCTCGCGCAAGAACGGGGGGAGCCAACGCCGCTCGTCTTGCTGGTGACATGCAAACTTACATTATTGACGATTGGTTGCAGAACCCTGAGTTGTTTGCGGCGAGTGGGACAATGTCTGACGATGTATTAGCTGCATATAACTTAGCAAGAAAGTTTAGTCAGCAACTTAATGACCGCTTTACACGGGGTTCTGTAGCGGACTTCTTGTCCACAACGTCTCGCAGAGAAGACAAGGCAGATCCGAATCAATTTCTCGCTAAACTTATTAATGACGACACAATGCGCCCAGGAAAATTACCCTCTGGAAGCGTAGACGAGTTGGATGCGGCTCTCGTAAAGGCTAGAGCACCTTTCCTTATGAGAGAAGACAACGTATGGAGAGTCGATCCAGACGCACCTCTCACTCCCAACATTGAAAACCTTACGTGGCAACAGATTAGCAGTGGAGAGGTTCCACTTTCTAGCGAACTTCTGCGCGAAGAACTTTTAAACCGTCTTGCTCTTGTAGCGGTGGATCGTCGTACAGGGGATGTCAATACGAAAAGCGTAAACAAGTTTGTAGATAGTTTGGCGGTCCCGATTAACAAAGTTGAGGAGAGCTTTCCAGGATTTCGTTCAGAACTTCTTGAGTTATCAGAAAATGCCGAAAAACTAGCGGTTAGGAAAAAGGCTTTAGTAAATCCAACCAAGAAAAGTTTGGACAAAGCTTTACAATCGGGAGACATGGATGAATTAGCGGGAGCCTTGGACGGAGCAAAACTTGTTAGAAGAGTTCAAGAAGATCGAACTGTAGCGAGCGTCTTTCTTGACAATGATCCGAATCAGGTTGCCGCTGCTCTTCTTAAAGATCCGCAACGATTTGCGTCTGATGTAACTCCTATCTTGCAAATCTTAAAGAATGATGAATCTGGTGCAGCTTTAGCAGGTTTTAAAAGAGCCTTATGGAACGAGATGAGTTCCCTTGCGATGGATAGTCCCGGAAGGGTAGGCCGCAAACCTTCTGAAGTTACTATGGATCCTAAAGCCTTGCAGACGCTGCTGCGAGATCAGGAAACCACGCTTCGGAAAGTTTTTGATGATGTAGTTCCTGTAGGATACAGACCCGACGAGAGTGCACCGACGACCTTCGACATGCTTCGTATGTATGCCGATGAAATGGTCAATACAATGGCAGAGATAGAGGGTCGCGTTTCAGGGGTGAGGGCCGCAGATCCAAGTCCTCCGTTGAGGGCTAGGGAGTTCATCCGAAATCTTGGTCGCATTGCAGGTGTGAAGTTAGCCTCACTAACGGGAGGTCCTGCACTTGTTATGGCAGGAACGGGGGGTCGGGTTGCCAATGAACTTTGGAAGTCGGGGGGTCAAGAAGCTATCTTGCGAGTTGTTTCGGAAGCTTTGACTGATCCGAATTTTGCTAGAGATATGCTGGTTAACCGCGCTACACTCAATTCTAAAGGACGTTTTGTCTTTGACAAAAGGCTTACTCAAAAAATCCGTCCACACCTTTACATTCAGTCCCCAGGAGTACCCACGCAAGTAATTCGTGAGACCATTGAAGACGTTGACAGGGAAGATCAGATTCGTAGGGAAGGGGGACGAGAAGTAATAACTCGTGACCCTAAAGAGAATATTTATAGGCGGCAACGAATTGGAGATCAGTCTTCATTGAAGATGCCCACTCCTAACCCAGCGTCTGCTTTGGGTCAGGTATCTCCAGTGCAACCGCTGCCGCAGCAAACCGCTGCCGCGTCACCGGAAACTATGCAACGCGGGCAACAAATATTTGGTGCTAATGATCCTATATTTGGTGCTAATGATCCTATATTTGCAAAGAGCGGCGGCATCATGTCGGTGCGTCCGAAGCCAAGGCAAATGGTCGGATGAAGCTGTCTGACCACTTTTCTTTAAGTGAGCTAACGAAGTCCAGTACGGCGGAGAGACAGGGCATTGCCAATGACCCGTCCGAGGCTGAGATAGAAAACCTCATCCTTGTCTGCGACAACATACTGGAACCTGTCCGTAACCATTACGGCATACCGTTCATACCTAACAGCGGGTTTCGGTGCCTGGAGCTAAACCGCGCTATTGGATCTTCAGACAGGTCCCAGCATACCATGGGCAAGGCCGTAGACTTTGAGGTGCCTGGGATCTCCAACAAAGACGTAGCGTTATGGGTTCGAGAGAACTGCGACTACGACCAGCTTATTCTAGAGTTCTACAAGGAGGGTCAACCCTCCAGTGGCTGGGTGCATTGTAGCTACGATATAGATAAAGAATTAAGGCGGACGGCCCGCGTATTCGACGGCAGTAGTTGGACAGACCTAGCTTAACCAGTCCCTGGCATCTTCTCCTAGTATCTGATCCGCAATCTTAATCTTATTCCGT
>CERH01019133.1_pt1 | contig 11499 bp, 21 predicted proteins | sample 530991 | NCBI WGS metagenome assembly CERH01 (sample SAMEA2621191, study PRJEB7988) | marine metagenome | biome: marine biome (ENVO:00000447); feature: mesopelagic zone (ENVO:00000213); material: "saline water (ENVO:00002010), including plankton (ENVO:xxxxxxxx)" | depth 800 m | reverse complement strand
AACCGATACCTACGCCAATACTTGATGACTAGGTAAACAAACATAGGCAGGAGAGAGCCAATGGATGCTGTAAATTTAGCAGAATATTTTTTTAAGACTTTAGACCAAAGAGAACAGAACGCAGTTGACATAATTGCGAGTGGCAATATAAAATCGATGGAGGATTACAAATACCTGATGGGGGAGTTATCAGCGATTCGCTCTCTCAGAGAAGATTTAAGAGAAACGCTGCATATGGATAACATCGATGAATGAAAAAGTCGCAAAAACAAAATTTGAAGAATATAAAGAAAATCTTGCAAAAGAAAAAGTTTCAGAACTAGACAAAGCTTTTGTAACACAAGAAGAAAGAGTTCTTGATCCAGAGCTACTAAATAAATCCCTACTAGACAGAATGCCAAGCCCATCAGGGTGGCGTTTGCTAGTTTTACCCTATAAAGGAAAGGGAGTTACAGAAGCTGGAATCCAATTAGTAAAAGAAACAGTAGACAGAGAGGCTTTGTCTACAGTCATTTGCTATGTACTAAAACTAGGACCGTTGGCTTATCAAGATCAAAATAAATTTGGTGATGACCCTTGGTGTAAAAAAGGAGACTGGATACTGATAGGTAGATACGCTGGAACTAGATTTAGATTGGAAGATGATCACGAAGTTAGAATAATTAATGATGATGAAGTGATAGCAACCATCTTAAACCCGGACGATATTAAATCTTTATAGGAGCAAATAATGGCAGAAGAAGCACAAAACATTGAAGAATTAGAAACCATCGATGTAGAAATTACAGATGAAAAGATAGAAAAAGCTGCAGTCCCTGAACACAGAAGAGTAGAGGATGAGGTTCAAGAAGAGTCTGTAAACATTGATTTAGATCAAAACAAGGAAGTTACCCCCGTAACTGAGGATGAAATCAAAGAAGACTTTGAAGTTTCTCCTCAAGTCGAAGAGAAGGCTAAAGATCAATCAGATATAGAGAAAAGAGCCACTCTTGCACAAAACAGAATTAACAAAGCAGTAGCACAAGCCAAAGAGTTTCAGAGAAGAGAGTTGATGGCCGTTCAATATGCTAAAGAGTTAAAAGAACAAAATGAACAATTAAGGCAGTCTCAAAAGTCTTTTCAAAATAGTTACGGAGATGAATTTACGAGTCGTGTTGAATCTCAAATAACTTTAGCAAGACAAGCCTTAAAAACAGCTACTGAGTCCCAGGATCCTGATGCAATAGCTACAGCTACTGAGGCTTTAACAATGGCTACTTCAGATAAAGCTAGACTTGAACAATATAGGCAAGACCAAAAAAGGTATGAAGAACAAGAAGCAGCCTATAACGAACAAGTTAAAAATCAACCAAACTACCTTGAACAACAACAACCAGTTCAAGAGTATGAAGATCCATCAGACAGAGCTAGAGAGTGGGCACAAGAGAATACTTGGTTTGGAAAAGACCAAGTTGCAACTTCAGTTGCCTTTGCGATTCATAATCAACTAGAGAACGAAGGGTTTGACCTTGAGTCTGATGAGTACTATAGTGAATTAAATAACAGAGTGCGACAAGAGTTGCCTCATAAATTTAACGTGGAAGCGGACAAAAAACCCGTCCAAACAGTCGCTTCAGCCACACGCAATACATCGACAGGACGCAAACAAAATCGTATCGAGTTGACACCGAGCGAACAAGCACTAGCTAAAAAGCTTGGAGTGTCATTTAAAGATTACGCAATACAAAAAGCGAGGTTAGAAAGATCATGACAAAAGATAAAGAAACAGTGATTCAAAATGAAGATGTTAGAGCTTCAAGAAGTTCTGATACTAGAGCAAAAGACGAAAGACCAAAAGTCTGGAAAATGCCTTCTGCTTTAGAACTGCCAGAGGAAGTTATACAAAAAGCTGAATCTGAAGGTATAAAATATCATTGGATTAGAGAATCTGTACTAGGGCAAGATGACAAAACGAATGTCTCAAAAAGATTTCGTGAAGGATTCGTCCCGGTAAAGCCTGAAGAAATATCTGGATTTCACGATCTTCCTACAGTCGATGATGGTCGACATGCCGGCGTTATAGGTGTGGGTGGGTTGATACTGTGCAAAATTGATAAAGAAATCGCAGATCAAAGAAACCAATTTTTTGAACAACAAACTCAAAACCAAATGACTGCCGTAGAGAACGACCTAATGCGTGAAGAGAATCCTGCGATGCCAATTTCAAGTAAAGTGTCATCAAAGGTTACTTTTGGAGGAAGCAGTAAGTAATTACTACTTCTATAATAAACATTAACTAGGAAACTATTATGGCAAATACAAATGCTAAATTCGGTTTAAGGCCTATAGGAAAACTTGGAAGCGGTGCTAATAGCACTGGTACTACTGAGTATAGAATTCTTTCAGGCACAACCGGAAGTATCTTTACAGGCGACCCAGTAGTAATGAAAGCCACAGGCGGCATAGCTGTTGCTGCGGCTGGAGATTTATTACTAGGAGTCTTTCAGGGATGCCAGTACACTGATTCAGCGGGAGAGGTGCAATTTTCACCTTATTTCCCTGATGGTACTGTGACATCAGACGCAGTTGCTTTCGTAGTTGACGATCCTAATGCTTTATTTGAAGTTCAAAGTGCTGCTACAGGTAGTGTTACACAAACAGTTGTTGGCTTAAACGCTGACATTGTTTATGCTGCTGGTAGTACAACCACTGGTAAATCTAATGTAGATCTCAGTGGAACTATGGCTACAGGTACAGCTCAATGTAGAATTGTTGGATTTTCCAATGATCCAGAGAACAATGCTCTTGGAACAGGAAGTCTTTCTACAAACGTCAACATGATTGTTAAAATTAACGAGCACTTCTATGCTCAAACTACAGGAGTTTAGTAATGGCGATTAATCGATCACAACTAGCTAAAGAGCTAGAACCAGGGCTAAATGCTTTGTTTGGAATGGAGTACGACCGCTACGAAAACGAACATGCTGAAATCTTTGAAACCGAGTCTTCGGACAGAGCTTTTGAAGAGGAAACATTGATCGTTGGTTTTGGTAATGCCAAAGTGAAAGCAGAAGGAAACGCTGTTGAATTTGATTCAGCTTCCGAAGGTTTCACTGCTAGGTATTCACACGAAACCATAGCTTTAGCGTTTGCTCTTACAGAAGAAGCAATAGAGGATAATCTTTATGACCGCTTGGGGGCTAGATATACCAAGGCGTTAGCGAGATCTATGGCTCATACTAAGCAAGTGAAAGCTGCTGCTGTATTGAATAATGCTTTCTCATCTAGCTTCACAGGTGGAGACGGTAAAGCACTTGTTGCTACCGATCACCCTTTAGCTGGTGGAGGAACATTCTCAAACAGACCAAGCACTTACACTGACTTGAATGAGACTTCGTTAGAAGATGCTTTAATCGCAGTATCAACTTTTACTGACGACAAAAGCATGATTCTTGCTCTACAAGGTAAGAAGTTAATTATTCCACCACAACTACAATTTGTGGCAGATAGACTACTTCAAACTCCGGGCAGAGTCGGAACTTCTGATAACGACATCAATGCTATTAGGAATATGGGTATGGTCCCTGAAGGTTATTCAGTTAACCACTTCTTAACAGACAACGATGCGTGGTTCTTGTTAACAGATTGTCCAGATGGATTTAAACACTTCGAGAGATCACCTCTTTCAACTTCTATGGAAGGTGACTTTGATACTGGTAATGTCAGGTTCAAAGCTAGAGAGAGATACTCATTTGGATTCTCGAATCCAAGAGCAGTGTTTGCATCTCAAGGAGCGTAAGTTCTAGAGAACGTCTCGAAGAAAAGGGAGCTTTGGCTCCCTTTTTTTTATTTCATTTTTACTAATATCTGTTATACAATCGAAAGGACTAGGATAATAAATTGTTCTATAGACTGACCTAGCAGACAAGCCGAGACTATAGAACTTATTTCCAAAGGAGGAAATTATGGCAAAATCGACATTTTCAGGACCAGTTAAATCTTTATCTGGTTTTATTTCAGCAGGTAATGCAGCAGTAGTAAGCTTAACGGCTGACACTACACTTACAGTAGCAGCACACGCAGGTAAAATTTTAACCACCAATGATGCAGATGGTAAATTTACTTTACCAAGCATAGTAGCAACAGCACCAGGATCTGATGATGATCCTAATCAACTTAATAACTTAGGTGCAAGTTTCTTCTTTGTTGTAGTAACAGCAGCCACAGATATGGACATCAAAACAGATGGAACAGATAAATTTGTAGGTGGCCTTTACACAGGCGTTAATGATGCTACAGGTAAAACTTTTATATCTGGTGCATCTAACGATGTAATTACTTTGAACGGAAGTACAAAAGGCGGACTCGCTGGTAGTATTATCAAAGTAACTGCTATAGCTTCTGCCAAGTATGCAGTAGAGGGTATTACACTAGGTTCAGGAACTTTAGTAACACCATTTGCTGACGCTTAATAGGAGTAAATAATGGCTGATACAGTAACTTCCCAAACTATTCAGGATGGTGAAAGAGTTGCTATTTTAAAGTTTACCAATGAATCTGATGGCACAGGTGAATCATCTGTAAAAAAAGTAGATGTTTCTGCTTTAAGTGCTGACAGCGAAGGAAGAGCTTGCACAAAAGTTTCTATCGCAAGGATTTATTGGGCAACTAGAGGTATGGGTGTTGACATAGAGTTTGACGCTTCTACCAATGTTTTAGCAATTCCGTTGCCAGCCGACAGCACAGGAGATGAATATTACGATGACAGATTTAGCGGTATACCTAATAACGCTGGATCAGGTGTTACTGGTGATATTGATTTCACAACTGTTGGTCACTCTAGTGGAGACGCTTACTCAATAATTCTTGTATTAAACAAAAACTATTGATAAATGGCTACCCGGAGGAGAGCTAAACCTATACGCAGGACTACCAAAGGTAAGAATGCTAATTACCGCCCCACGAAAAGTGGGGCTGGTATGACTAAAAAAGGTGTTCGTGCATATAGAAAAGCTAATCCAGGATCTAAACTAAAAACTGCTGTAACAGGCAAGGTTAAAAAAGGCAGTAAAGCAGCAAAGCGTAGAAAGTCTTATTGTGCTAGATCATTAGGACAATTAAAACGTAGTTCTGCTAAGACTAGAAATAATCCTAACTCAAGAATCAGACAAGCTAGGAGGAGATGGAAGTGTTAAGAAAAATTAAAAAAGTTTCTAGAGAGCTTAACAAAGCATCTAGGATGCACAAGAAACAATCTAATACTTTAAAAAAATTAGTAAAAAATGCCAAAAAGAAAAGACCCAAAAGTAGGAACAGGAAAAAAACCAAAAGGTAGTGGCAGAAGACTTTATACTGATGAGAACCCCAAAGACACTATCTCTATAAAGTATGCAACTGTTCAGGATGCTAGAGACACAGTTGCGAAAGTTAAGAAAACTAGAAAACCTTTTGCAAGATTAATACAAATATTGACTGTGGGAGAACAAAGATCTAAATATGGAGGCAAGCCAAAACAAGCTGAAATATTCAGAAGAGGCAAAGATGCTATAAGAAAAAAACATGGTAGAATAAAATAATGGCAAAGAAAGCAAAGAGTGGTGGAAAAATATGCCCAAAAGGTAAGGCTTGGGCAAAGCGTACTTTTGATACATATCCTTCTGCATATGCAAATATGGCAGCCTCTAAATATTGCAAAGATCCTAACTATGCAAAAAAGTCTAAAGGAAAGAAAATGAAAAGAGGTGGCTTGGTTAACATAAGAGGCCAAGGCATTGTAATGAGAGCAAGACTTAGGTAATGGGACAACTTAAGCAATGGCGAGAACAAAACTGGGTTAGGATAGGCACAGACGGTTCTATCAAGGGACCGTGTGGCACTAGCAAAGATAAAAAAAATCCAGATCGTTGTTTACCAAAGGCAAAAGCACAAAGCCTATCAAAATCAGAAAGAGCTAAAACAGCTCGCAAAAAGAAAGCAGCCGGGCGAAAAGGTAAAACCGTTGTTGCTAATACAAAGAAAGCTAAAGTCAGATTAAAAAAAGGTGGAGAGGTAAGAAGAATCGCTAGAGGATGTGGTAAAGTTATGTCCGATAGAAGAAAAAGAACTAAATTTTCTTAGGAGTAAATATGTATAAAAAAACAAAAGGCTATAGCAGTGGCGGAAAAATGAAGTCCAAAGGCATGGCTATGGGTGGAATGATGAAATCCAAAGGCATGAAGAAGGGCGGAATGATGAAGTCAAAAGGCTACAAAAAAGGTGGCATGATGAAATCTAAGGGCTACAAGAAAGGTGGCATGATGAAGTCTAAAGGTATGAAAATGGGTGGAATGATGAAATCCAAGGGATACAGAAAAGGCGGAATGATGAAATCTAAAGGTTATAAAAAAGGAGGGAAAGTAAAATAAAGTGGCATATTTGCAAAGTAATATCCCACATTTTAAATGTTGGGTTAGGAGAGAGTACACGCACAACCACGAAAAATATCACGGAGAATTCTTACACGCTATGGCAGTTGCAGTTACAACAATGCCGTGTCGTTGTCTAAGTTTTCAATTGATATTTACAGGCATAGAAGCTGAAGGAGAAGAAGAAGACACAGTACATGGTGGAGCAATGTGGGCAAGAATGCCTATCACTGCTCTAGTAGGTGATACTCCTTTTGAAGAATGGCCTGAACCGATGGCAGTTCACGATGCTCAACCTTGGGATTGTTCGTCTCATCATCACGCCGTTTATGTTATAGATAGGGCAACACCTTGTCCTTGGATGGCAAAGATTGATGGTAATTTTTATCCAGCTAAATATTTGTTTACTGTTGATTATGCAGAAAACGAAATAGCTGATGATCCAGCTCAACACAAACAAAGTCATGTTATGGAGTTACTAGATGCTGGTCCCTGGACAGGAAACATAGTTGCACTACCAAACAACCGAGTTAGAGTTACACACCCTGCTTGGTTTGAAACAGGAACAGGTGCACCTGATTTTAAACCATCTGCTCATATACATTATTCAAAGTCTGATTTAGACTACACGTTGGATATAAACAGAATTTTTGATAATCTATATGCAGAGGACGAATAATGGCACTTTCAGGTAGTACAGATTTTGAACCTAATGTAGCTGAGTTTGTAGAAGAAGCATTTGAAAGGTGTGGATTAGAACTTAGAACAGGATACGATCTAAAAACAGCAAAGAGATCTATAAACCTTATGTTAGCTGAATGGGCTAATCGAGGTTTAAACCAGTGGACTGTAGAACAAGCAACTCAAACAGTCACCGAAGGACAAACTGACTACACACTAAATGCTAATATAGTTGATATATTAGATTGTTCATTAAGAAGAAACACAAATGGAACTGATTTAGATTTACAGATGTCTAGGATCAGCAGAAGCGAATATTTAAACATTCCCACTAAATCAACCAAATCTAGACCCTCTCAGTTTTTTCTTGATAAGTTAAATACACCTGTATTAAAAATATGGCCGTCTCCAGAAAACAGCACAGATGTATTAGTGTTTAATAAAATTGTAAGGATGGATGATGCTGACAAACCAACTAATACTATGGATATGCCTTTTAGATTTTATCCTTGTTTTGCAGCTGGACTTGCATATTACATAGCTATAAAGAAAGCCCCGGATAGGGCGATTCTTTTAAAAGAAATGTATGAAGAAGAGTTTGAAAGAGCCATGAGCCAAGACGAAGATAGAGCATCTTTCAAGATTGGATATAAATCTTTTGCTTAAATATGGCATACGCAGTAGGTAAATTTGCAAAAGCCATCTGCGATAGATGTGGCTTTGAATACAAACTAAATCAACTAAAAGAAGAATGGAATGGACTAAAAACGTGTCCATCATGTTTTGAACCAAAACATCCTCAACTAGAACCTTTACCTCATGTAATAGATCCTGAAGCTCTTTACAAACCTAGACCTAATCAAGACCTTGGTGTGGGTGAAGGATTTGTTGTTGTTGTTTATACTGATATTACTAAAGGCAACTCTATGGATCCAAACATAGTTGGATCAAATTTTGTTGTAGATAAAATGACAGGCTCAGTTGGGGAGGTTACAATCACGACATGACGTTAACTGAATTAAAAACACTAATACAAAACTACACAGAAAATGATGAGACAACTTTCGTTAATACATTAAACGATATGATCATCAATACTGAAGAGAGAATTGCAGAGTTAATTGAATTTGATTACTTCAGAAAAAATGTAACAGGTTCTTTGACAACTGGTAATACTTATCTTACAGCTCCCACCGATTTTAAACTTAGTTTTTCTTTAGCTGTAATAGACAGTAATAACGATTACCACTATCTAGATAAAAAACACACTAGCTTCATGCGTGAATATTCTAATGATGCAGTGGACACCTCAGAAAGAGGAAGACCTTTGTATTATGCAGACTTTGATAAAGACCTATCTACTGCAAGCAACAATGGTTCTACTTTAATAGTTTCACCTGTTCCAGATCAAACTTATACCGTTGAGTTACATTACTTATACAAACCAACAAGTCTAACTTCGCAAACAACAGGAACTTGGATGTCTAACAATGCTCGTAATGCACTACTTTATGGATCATTGATAGAGGCATCTACATTTATGAAAGGTGAGCCAGAGATGCAAGTTGTTTATGAAACTAGGTTCGGTCAAGAAATTCAAAGATTAAAAAATATGGCTGAAGCTAGAGGAAGAAGAGACGAATATAGATATGATTCATTAAGAAGCGAAACTACATAAGGAGAGAGATATGGAGAGAATAAAAAGCTTAGAAGGCAAGAGCGTAGCTATTGTAGGATTGGGAGGAAGTTGGCAAGACTATAATTTGGCTAAATCACATGGAGCACAATTTGACGAAGTGTGGACTATCAATTCAGTAGGATCTGTAATATTTCACGACAGAACTTTCATGATGGACCCGGTTAGTAGATTCTTAGATACAGATGATGCTGGGGGTCAAACGAGTGGAATGGTAGAAGTTTTGTTAAATGACGACAAACCCATATATACCTGTGAACTAGATGATAGATGTAAGAATCTGATTGAATATCCAATTAATGAAATATTACAAGAATTTAATTGTTGTTACTTAAATAATACAGTTGCCTATGCAATAGCTTTTGCATTGTGGAATAAAGTATCAACGCTAAAATTATTTGGAATAGATTTTAGCTATAAAGGTAACTTGCATTTTGCAGAGGCTGGCAGAGGCTGTGTAGAGTTTTGGTTATCAAAAGCTATGCACCTCGGAGTTCAAGTTGAAGTTGCAAAATCAAGCGGATTATTAGATACCAACGTTCTTGCACAAGAGAAGTTGTATGGTTATCACAGACTCCAGGATCCTTTGGTAATTATGTCTGACGGAAAAGGCTATATGGTTTCAATGAAACAAAGCGAAGCTATGGAGCTACAAGAAGAAATAAAGGAACAAGAACCTATTCTTATAGATAGAAACGATAGTCACTTAAAACCAAGAGATAACGAGCCAAAGGTATGGTAGATGAAATAACACCTACGGCAATACCGAGTTTAGGCGTAATAGAAACTAAAACATCTAACTTTGGTGGCCATCCTCCTGAGTTTTGGGCAGAGCGTTTGACTGAAAAAATAGTTGGTAGTTCTGAAGAACTAGAGCCACATGTAAAAGCACAAGCAAAAGCCTATGAAGAACAGATAAAACAAGTCTGTTTGATTTACATAAAAAATGCTATAAAATCCTATAAAGCTACACTAATTCAAGAGTTGTTAAAAGCTGGTGAGGAAGATGTGGCTAAAATTGTAAAAAGGATATAAATATGGCTATCACATCAACATTAACAACTAGCTTCAAAAAGGAGCTGTTAGAAGCTGTTCATAACTTTAAAAACTCAGGTGGAGACACATTTAAACTAGCACTATATACAAGTTCTGCTACTTTAGGTGCTACCACAACTGCGTTTACTACTACCGGGCAAGCATCAGGAACTAATTACACTTCAGGTGGAGCAAACTTAACAAGAGTTGATCCAACCACAGGTGGAACCACAGGTTTTACTGATTTTGCTGATTTGACGTTTGGCACAGCTACCATAACTGCTAGAGGTTGTATGATCTACAATTCAAGTGACAGTAATAAATCTGTTGCTACGATAGATTTTGGTGGTGACAAAACTTCTACAGCCGGTGACTTTACAGTGGTTTTTCCTGCAGCAGCAGCAAGCACAGCTATCATAAGAATAGCTTAGTAAATGTCAGGTTGGGGTCGAGCTGGCTGGGGTGAAGGTCCCTGGGGACAACCCGCCGCTGTACCTATAAGCTTCACCATATCTGGTGTAGCTGCAACTTCTGCATTAGGTTCTGTAAGTGTAGACGCAGAAGCTAATGTAACTCCTTCTACTTTAGTTGCCACTTCTGCTGTAGGATCTGTAACTACAGTAGCAGCAGCTAATTTAACACTTTCAGGACAAGCTGGAACATCTGCTTTAGGAACGCCTACAACAGATGCAGAGGCTAATGTAACGCCCACAGGACAATCTGCTACAGGTGCAGTATCTGGTGTAGGTGTAAATGCTCAAGCTGTAGCTGTATGTCCAAGTGCAGTTGGCACACTAGGTTCGGTTTCAGTTGATGTTGATGGTGAAGCAAATGTTCCTGTTTCTGGCCTTAGTTCAACAGGATCTGTTGGTTCTGTAACCATACACCACAACGCAAGATTTGATATTAATGGTGTTTCTGCGACAGGATCTGTAGGATCACTTACAGTTGTTGCTAAAGGAAACGTAATTCCAACAGGTGTTTCAGCAACTGGAGAAGTTGGCGAACCGTTTGTTTGGAGTCTTATAGATGAAACTCAAACGCCTAATTATACTGACATAGATGAAACTCAAACCCCCGGTTGGGAAGATGTTGCTTAACTATGCACAAGAAAGGTAATATAATCAATTGAACGGAGATATGAATGGCTACGTATATAAATAATTTAAGACTTAAAGAAATCGCTACAGGTGATGAATCTGGAACTTGGGGCACGAGCACAAATACTAATTTAGAATTGATCGGTGAAGCTTTAGGCTTTGGAACAGAAGCCATAACAACTAATGCTGATACGCACGACACTATAATTGCTGACGGCTCTACTGATCCTGGTAGAGCAATGTATCTTAAATATACAGGAACTTTAGATTCAGCATGTACGATTACTATTTCTCCTAACACTGTAAAAAGATTGCAGTTTATTGAAAATGGTACAAGTGGTTCACAAAATATAATTATTTCACAAGGTTCTGGAGCGAATATAACCATACCTCCAGGTGATACCAAAGTAGTTTACTTAGACGGTGCTGGATCTGGAGCAGCCGTAGTTGACGCTTTTGCTAGTTTGAACGTAGTAGATCTTAAAGTACAAGATGATTTAACAGTTACAGATGATGCAACTATAGGTGGCACTTTAGGGGTCACAGGTATAGTGACATTAACTGATGATTTGATCATTGGTGACGGTAAAACTATAGGCTCTGC
>CERH01021803.1_pt1 | contig 11515 bp, 25 predicted proteins | sample 530991 | NCBI WGS metagenome assembly CERH01 (sample SAMEA2621191, study PRJEB7988) | marine metagenome | biome: marine biome (ENVO:00000447); feature: mesopelagic zone (ENVO:00000213); material: "saline water (ENVO:00002010), including plankton (ENVO:xxxxxxxx)" | depth 800 m | reverse complement strand
TTTTCATCGTTTACCAAAAAATTTAGTTGCACTTCTCACACCAAAACTTGCTGCTACAATTACACCCAAACTATACTGATACCAAGTAGGCATCATTTCTAGTTGCTCAAACCCGTTTTGTACGATTCCTTCTGCACCGGGAATAAAAGCAAGTATTAAGGGAAGAGAAAATAAAATAGTAAGCCATTCGTCTTTAAATGACTGTTGGCTACCCTGAGCCATAATCTTGTCCCAATTTCCTTCTTGCAAGGACGTTTGTTTATAAACTTCTGCCTCAGCTTCTGCTTTGGCAACCATAACTTTAGTTTTACCTTTTTGCTTTTCTACTCTAGATTCAACAAAACTTCCTACTACAGATGCAATAGGACTTATTAAACTTTGCCACATTATGCTACCCTCCTATACTTTCTAACTTTTTTAGCAATTCTTTTTGGTTGCTTTACAAATTGTTTACCTTTTTTAGTTCCTTCTCTTTTTTTCCTTGTTGTCGCTGCGTATTCTTGTGCAGTTAAACTTTTTATAGCTGCTTCTGGTAAATATCGTTCTCCTGTTTTGCTAGACTTTTTACCACTTTTAGTTCTCCATTTTTGTTTAGTCCAAGCCTTTAATGACCTTTGTGATTTTTTTAACCGAGCCATTAGGTATACCCACCACCAGCACTTTTATAAGCCTTAGCAAGCATTTGAGCTTTACGAGCACTCCACTGACCTGGTTTTCCACCTTTTGATCCAGCTTTTATACGATTAAATAAACGCTTTCGCATAGTTGGCTTAGTATAATTACCAGCCTCGTTTACTCTACTTTTAGTTTTTTTCTTTTTCACTGCCATTTCGTTTACTCCATGCAGACGCAGCCATAAATGTAGCTACTATGCCTAAATTTGTTATCGACCAAACTTGAAGAAAAGGGATGATAATATTTAATCTAGACTCAGAAACTATTGGAGTTAGTATTACAACTACGCCAGCACACACTGATAATAATGAAACCCAGACCATTCTACGTTGTTGGTCAGCCATACGATCAGAGTTTTCTATACGGATCATACGCTCTTCCCTTCGGAGTTCTTCGTCTGATACCACACCATCTCCATCTAAATCGTGTTTAGCATATCTACTATCAGGTTCAAATTTTTTCTGTGTCAATTCCTCAACTCCATATTTAAAAATACTCACCACTTACCTGCTTTTTTACCTAACTCATAAGTTACATCAACTAAATACCAAATCATAAAACCACCAAAACCTAATATAAGTATAACCGTACCATAATATATAATATTATCAATCATTTGTTTTCTTTTTGCTATAGCTTTTTCTTCCGCTAACTTTTGTTCTCGTATCATTTGTTGACGAGTTTTTATAAAGTTTTGGAATATTTTTGCACCATTAGGGTATGGCCCCCAATAGAGTTTTTCTTTAATTTGTGCTATTTGTTTTCTAGCATTTTCTTCTGCAACTACAATATCCATTGCTTTTTGATTTAAACTTTTATTTTTACCTTTACTTACTTCTTGTTTAGCTTTAGATAAAGTTTCTGTATGGTCAAAAAGTTTACCTAAATCTTTAGTTACTTCGTTAACATCCCTAGCAGCTGCTATTCCTTTCTTCACTAACTCTGCAGTAGTTCGCACTCCTGCTATAGCTAATCCAATTGTTGCCGGGTCTAACATTATCCATCCTTTTTATCTACCTTTTTTAATTTTAAAAACTCGTCAATCTGGCGTAAAGTTTTTTCTATTTGTTTTCGTTGTTCTTTAATTTCTTTTTCCTGTATTTTTATACGTTCTCTTTGAGACAGTTTTGTCATTAATTCACTTTACGTGCTGCATCTGCTACTAGTTCTAATCCAGCAGCTTGTTTTAAAACCTCTACGCTTTTTTCATTTGACTTAACCATTTCATTCCTAAAAGACTCTACAGCTGCACCTGTGCTTCTTTGCTGTTGAGAATTTTCTACAAGTAGAACTGGAAGCCATCCTACTGCACATCCCCAATCATCTACTTCTTCGCCAGTATTAGGATTATGTCCTCTTAGTTGTGTGAACCAAGCACATTTTAACTCGATACAATCTTTTTTAATTAACGGACAAAATGATCCTGCTTTTATTTTCATTACGCATCCTTAGAACAAAGTATTACATCAATATATTGCACGTTTACATTAACTGCTAAAGTACCTGCATTATGAGAGTGACCTGAACCACTACCTGTAGACCCTGTTGTAGCACCTTGATCTGCCTCACTAACTCTAGCTCCTCCACCACCAGAATTACCAATTCCAGGTTGGTTATAAACTTTTTGTACATAACTATGAGTATGACTAGGTAATTCAGCTTCAACTAATGCATGACTAGCTGTTGCCCCTGTAGCCGTTACTGAACTATTAAGGGCTGTAGTAAAAGCGTTAGAACCACCTGTTCCTCCACCTGTACCACTTACAACTCGTAAGGCTTTATTATCTTGGGAGGTTACTTTAGTCCAACCAGTAGGGGCTCCAGATTGAAAAAACACCATAACTGAACCAGAAGGTACAGATACAGTAGGAGCACTTGATGTAAACGCTGACCCATTAGAAGTTAGTACATTACCACTAGAACCTGCAGAAGTTAGTCCTGTACCACCAGAAGCAACAGGTAGAGCAGCTCCTAAAGTTAAAGAACTTATATAGTTAATTCCATCAACAACATTCGTTCCATCACAATATACAATAGTTTTACTACCATTTCCGATAGTAATTCCTGACCCACTGGATGTTTTAAAAACAATAGATTGGCTACCACTAGTAGCATTATCAACTACGTATAATTTTTCTTTGGTAGGACATATGACATTTCTTTGAGCAGATAACGTACCCGTAAGTTTAATTATCATCTGCCTAGCTTCATCACTAACGCCATTATTAGATGTCAGTGTATAGTTAGCATCAGACATAGATACTGTGGCATGTCCAGCAATTGCTTCCTCTATAAGTGTACCTAAATTAGTATTAGTCGTAGTTCCCCATGTACCGGATTGATCTCCCGATCCCATTAATTCTATTCTTAATCTATCTGAATATGTACTTGCCATTTTTTATCCTAATGTTTATTAAGGGATTTCTTCCCATATTGTACTTGCTTCTTCAATTTCCGTCCAGTTCCCATCTGGAGCTGGATTGTTTGCTATTGCTTCTCCATCATCTGTAGAACTAAATCCCACACCACTAAACGCTGACCCACTATGAGTGCTTGCTATACTTTGGGTAAACGACTCATTAAATATATCTATCCAATTAGTTGTAACATCTTCGTCTATTTCAACTTCAAGGTCTTGATATACATTAGGAGCCGTAACTCCTGCTATTAAACCAGTTCCTGTTACAGATATATTAGCAGTTAAATTTATCTGAAAAGGATTAGGATTTATTGTAGTCCCAATACTTTGACCTGTAACAAAAACAGAATGATCTGTATTAATTGTAGGGGTAGAAGTGTTAGAAGCTATAGAATTACCTGTAAGAAAAATAGTTTCTACATTTAAGGTAACACTACTAAGAGCCGAACCCATTGCCTGTCCGGTTACTGATACATTTGCTTTACCAGACGTTGTAACACTACCTACTACAGAACCTGCTGCTTGCCCAGTTACAGATACATTTGCTTTTCCTGATACAGTTACACTCTGAGTAGCCGCAGCTATAGCTTGCCCGGTGACTGCTTGTGTTAAATGTGCAGGGAAAGATTGATCGGCAAAACTAGAAACTGAAAAATAAGGTGTGCCGAACATGCTATATTCCTGTTAATTAATCTGCATCTGCTATCTTTAACGTCCCTGCGGCAACTTGCCTCATTGCTTCTGCATAATGTCGATTGTTTGTGTCAATAGGAATTGAAACAACTTCTCCGTCAACTGTAGCTCTAATCTCTATAGGAGCAGAGTCACTTGGCAGTGCTTTTTTGTACTGTGCGTTCTCAATTTTCATGTATGTATTCATAATTCTGCATCCGCTTTTACGTTAGCCCCCAACCCATAAGATTGTTCGGCATATTCCATAATTCTTACCGTTTGTTTGGTAGAGCCTGTCGCATGAGGGTCTACGTCTGCCACAGCCCCACCGCCCGATGTTCGCTCTGTCATTTTGCCAATCGTACCCGACTCGCTACTTAGTGTTATCGTTGGGTTGGCTCGCATCGTAACGGGGTAGTGAAAATTTGCAATCTCTCCCATATTAGCTGCCGAAAAATAAGTATGCCATGTCGCAATATCAACAACTCCGCTTCCTAAAGTTATAGAGGAACCATATTCCTGTGACATATAAAGATACCGTTGGCACTTACGCAGTGTAGTATCATATGGCTCGAATTCGAAATCTGTTGCGGCTGTTCCTTGTTCTAACTGCAAGCCAGTTATCAACAACTCATTACTGGTGCTTGAGGCAAGATTAATGTTAGAAGATGACACTCGGTTTGCGTTAGTGGCAGAAGCCCAACTTGTATTGAGACTTCCGCTTGTTAAATTACTCCCTGCCGCCAGATGTATTTCAAAATACAGTGACGCACCGTTATCATTATTGAATGCTCCAGTAGTATCTCCAGCAAATGTTATTTCTTTTTTCTCCCATGTGTCAGCACTGGAAATAGTGAAGGTTTGGCTAATCTGTCTTGTGTTATCTGTGTCGTACAATTCGGCAGTCAGTGTGCCTGTCAGATTACTCCGAATCCAAAACGACAATGTCAGGCTATCGGCTGAAGATGTACCTTTTTTAACTCTTTGCAAATTTTGACCTTCTATTGGCTGTGACACCATAACGTGAGCATCTGCCGCTAAACTTGTGTCGGCAGTAGTACAATCAATTTTCCAACTGTAACCAAATCCTTGCCCAGTGGGAACGGTGGTTGAACGAGCCATCGTATATGTTCCGTGATTATTTACGTAGGTATAAATTCTGTCGGCTGAGTGGTATCCGCTTGACGTTATTCCTGTGGCTGAGGTCGATCTTTGCCAGACGTTCATACCCCCGTTAATCAGCAAATTTTTGTTTTCAAAATAATAAACTCCTCCATCTGCCTTTGTAATGCTATTTACAGCTAGTGTACTCATTTTGGATATTTGTCCTTTACTGTTTTGATTTTAGCCTTCCATCCAGTTATACCATTGTGATACAGCTCATCTAATTGATCTACAATACTAGGATATTCACTTGCACGTTCTCTTTGATATTTTAGGCTATTGTATGTTGTGATTAACTCAGCTAATTTAGTTTCAATTTGTTTGGTTGAAATATTAGTAGGATTAGAATCTAGCCACGTTATCTGATTAACATCATTATTATTAATTGACACTCTTGCATCTGATTTCAATGCTCTAATTGCATCACCAACAGAAGGATAATTCATGCTTGAACCTCCATGACTGTGATGCTTGAAACTGCTCGAATTCCACTTGTTGAATCATCATTATCAATTGCTGTCCTATTAATAAAACCAGAACCAAATGAATCACGACCTCGAAGTTGGATTTTGTATGTTGTCGCTGATGTTGTAGATGGTGAATCTAAATAACAAGCTGACGAACTATCCATTGAATAAATTGCATTGTTCGTATCTGTTAAATCCAAACCACCTATAGTTACTCGTGTTCTGCTTGATGAAGCATCGCCTATAAAAATTTCTGACGAACCTCGCAAAAGTTTTATTGCCGCACCTGCATCTGCTCCATTGCCATAATGAACATTTAACAACACTAAAATCTTATTGCTTGTGCTTGCAGGAGTTATCGACACACTCATTCCAGTAACATCTGTAAATGATGTACCAGCTACTTCAAACGTATCAGTTTTTGTCGTCTGTACAACTTGAATAATTGCTCCAGCACCTAGAGCAATACTTCCAGCTTTATCTGGTAAACTTATAGCTCGGTCAGAGTCAGTATTCGGAGCAGATATGGTTAATGTTCCGCTTCCGCTTGCATTTCCTGTTATTCTTACGCTACTCATGAAGCTGCCTCCACTGTTAGTGTACCTGCACTAACACGTTTATTAATTTCACTTAAATATCTATTGGGCTCATTAACAGGAATGTCATAAGTTTTATTATTTATAATACAAGTAATATAAGTAACTTTCCCACTATCAATATCTTTTCTATATTTTGCGTCTTTAATTACTGCAGTTTCCATATTCATGCTTCTATCTCTCCTTCAAATTCGATAAAATCAGAATTATCGGGGAATCTTAAGTAACCAGCTCCAGCGGCAGCAGAATTAGCCATAAATCTAACCCTATCATATTGGTTGTTATCTCCAGCAAAAGTATTTATAGCGGTAACAGACCGAGAACTGTTCCCCCCATCTTTTAATTCATAACCTGTGCTTCTTGCGGTAGCAGGTTGTTTAACCATAGGTACAAATAATTGTAGTCCTAAACTACCACTACTACCATCACTATCCCCTGTTAAACCAAAGTAACGTAATCCAGATTGATTTATTTTGTTATCTATAGTTTGATAATATCTTTTACAATGTCTTAAAGCATCATCAAATTTAGGTCTATTAAAATCAGAAGCTACCGCACCTTTTTCTAACTGTACATCAGTTAAATATAAAAACTGACCAGCAGTAGTATCTGTAACATCTGACCATATAAAAACTATTATATTGGTGGTAGAAGCAGTATCTACAGTTGCTGTTATAGAATATGTAGCCCAGGAAGTGGTAACATTAAGATTTGCTGGCGTATTTTCATATGTAAAATTACTAACTGGTGTTGGATCAGTTCCCTCAGCATTCCAAGCACTAATCATATCTGCAGTGGGGGCATTGGCAGTTGATGACCAAGCTATAATTGCAGCTTTTACATTATCTAATTTATCAACAGCACTTGCTTTTGCTTTAAAACTTAAAGTTATTTCATTACCTATTAAATCTATACAATCTTTTTGCTCTATGGCTTGTGCTATTCCAAATTTTTTATTAGTAGTTTCTACGTCTAATGCTATAGATGTAAGTTGGTTATCGGGTGCTGTTGACGATTGTGTAACATCTACAATATCGCTCCCATCACTAAGAAGTTTCCATCTATCTAAAGTAAAGTTAGTATCAGCATTAGTTAAAGCTGTGGCTGCTGTAAAAGAAGTTCCACGTTGTGCTACTGAAAAATCACCGTTTATAATACGATTATCAGCATTACCACCTAGACTTCCATTTATACTTCCTGTTGTTATAGAATTGCCTGTAATTACCGTTGCCATATTATTCCTATACTATGGTTAAAACACTACCAGTCGGAACTGTAAGAGAAACCCCAGTATTAATTGTTAAATTAGTTGCAACTGCATTTTGAGTAACACTTTTATTTTCTCCTATTGTGTAATCTGCTGTTACAGTTGCATCATGTTCTAGAATACCAAAACTTCCTGTACCACCAGAGCCAGCAAATCTAGCTCTATCTCCTAAATAACTATCAGAAAATGCTCCTATATAACTAGCCATATTATGTTCCTACTAAATAACTTAATATCGCATCTGCTGCAGAACTTGCAGATACATATGCTTTAAATAAATCACCTGCTTCTGCTACAACTTTTTGATCTCCTCCAATGAGCACTAAAGTACCACCTACAGCTATAGGAGCATCTTTTACAAGAAAAATAGCCGATCCCCCTGATTTTGTAAGAGTAACTGAAGCTGTTATATTAGCTGCAGATTTATTAGAGACAGTTAACCCTACTACTACGTGGGTGGTAGAACTGGACACAGTATCGCTGATAGTAGTAGGGCTACCTGAAGAGTTTGATAGATTTTGTGTTGTTTTACTTTTAAATGCCATAATTTTTTCCTATTTATCCAAGAGCAATCGCCATAGCTTGTGCTTCTGCAGTTACTTCTGCTGTACTATTTACATCTAAACTTGCACGTGCTGTGGCCCCAGACTCTGCTACAAAATTAGCCCCGTCACCTACAATAAAATTACCATTAGTAACAGCTAATCCTGCTACATCTTGAAGTTGTGCATCTAACCTAGCGTTTGCTACAGTGCCTGACAACTGACTTGCGTCAATGGTTTTATTAGTAAGGGTTTGTGCATCGCTAGTAGTAACCGCTTTTTCAGCAGGATAAGTTGCAAAAACGTCTTTAGTCCCACTAGAAAAATCAACTGCATTATTAGAATTACTAGACTTTAATACAGAAGTTCTTGCTAAAGTGCCAGCAGCTACAGTTCCTAACCCAACTTCAAATTCGTTTGCACTTTGATGAGCTATGGCATAATAAGTAGTATTGGTGTTTCCTATGGCTGTGGAAAAAGTCTGATAGCTTTGAACAGCCCCTGATAAACTAAATGTGCCTGTTCCAGTTGTAGTGGATGTTTCTCTTACTCTATCTGCTAAAACAAAAGCCATATGTATACCTCTATGTTATTCTTAATATTGCATTACTAGCATCTGCTGTAGGAAATACAATCGTAAAATCTCCAGCACTTGCTGTCTTATCTCCGCCAAAATCTAATACTAAAACTGCTGGATTAGTATAAGTATGTGTAGGTGTAGTGTTGTAAATTAGAGCCCCTCTTGCGGTTATACTTACGTTAGAAAATACCTCATCTGCAAAATCTATCAAAGCAGTAGTCCCCGATGTGCTTGGGGCTACTTGTGCAAGAGCTTGTCCTTGAGCACTATAATTAGTTCCTGAAGTTTCTCCAGAAGATGTATAAGCTGTAGTGCTCGCACTTAAATCAGCAGAAGACGTATATAAAGCCATTTTAAATGTATCTCCTGTACTAAGAGCCCTAAAATCATGGGCTCCTTCTAATAGTTCTTTCTTAAAACTTGTGCAAACTGCTTGACTAATAGCCATTAAAGTCTCCTAATAATTTCCGCTGCATCCTTCAATCCAGCATTATTTAATTTATTATACACTGTAGTTCTATCACTTTGTATAGCTTTTTTCATATATAATACAAGTATTTGGTGTACAGCTTCCCTATCTATTGCTCCATTGTTAGACGCAGAAAATATACGTTTAAGAGCCAATGCTGCTATTTCTTCAGGAGTGTGTCCTCTATTTGATGTTGTCATAACATCTACTTTTCCAACTTCTCCTGCTATAGCATCAAAAAACATTAAGTCACCTTATATCTAGTTTGTCCTGAACGGTAAGCATCTTGCCTATCTTTACCATCGCCCAACATTTTTAACTGTTTCATAGCTTCGTCATAACGTCCTTTATATAACGTGATTAAATCTGCATCCCCTTTCATAAAGGTATAAGCCTCTAAAACAGCTCCATATAACAAAGTTTGTTCGTAATTAGTACCTAACCAAGTTGTACCACTAGCAACAGTAGTTATAGATTCTGGATAATAGTAATAATGTAATTCTATGGATAAAGCTGTACTAGGGGTAGGAGCCATTATAAAAGTATCATCATCAAATAAAGCATAATATTTTGGTGTCCCTGTAGTTGTAGGATCAGGGTAGGCTTCTCGTATCCAATTAACATCTTTATTTAACATAAATTCATACGTACCATCAGCTAAAATAGCTGCCATAGAATACGCAGCTAAAAAATCTGTGGGAGTTTGTAGATATTTATTAGATGCGGTAGCAGCACCTGTTACATTTTTTCTTAAATACGGTATTTGAACTTCGTTGTATATGCGTTGTTCAGCTTGTTTAACAAAACTAGCAATGTTGTTTACAAAGGTAGTTTCTGTATTTTCTGTATAATCCTTAATAGCTTGTGTAAGTTCTGTATAATTCATTTATAAGCACCAAATAAAGACATTAAACCACCGCCCCCAAACGGCATTCCATATCCACCATATCCCATCATTGGAGACATTCCAAAACCTCCCATTCTTGACATACCATATCCTCCCATTACAGGCATATTATAACTACCTACCCCCATTTGCATGTATGGATTTGCAAAAGAAGTTTGTGGCACTCCTCGCAAAGCATTGGAGTATTGCCGTAACCCCATTGCAAATGGATTCGCTTGTTGTTGTGGCGGTTGTTGTGGTTGTGGCGGTTGTTGTGGTTGTTGTGATGGTTCTACAGGATACCCTATTACAGGAGAGGGAGGAGGGGGTTCTCCTCCCGTAGTTACAGGTTCAATAGGGTCTACTATAGGAGGAGCCATAGGTTCAGCAGCATCTGTTGTTCTTACATTTCTAACATCAGAAAATCCACCACGCCCTTTACCTCCACCATAAAAAGTAAAAAACTCTAACCAATATAAGGGATTTATCAGATTATGTATTTTCATCCTATTGTCACCGTTACCGTCCCTACTGTTGTTTGCATTTGTGTGCTATTACCATTAGGTATTCCATTACCATCACCAACTGGGTCAAAACTATAAACACCTCTACCGGATTCAGCTCCAGTAGGTCGTGGCCCTCGTAATGCTTGGGGATCATTTATTGGAAAACTACCTAAAGCATTTTGTGGATGATCGGGTTCCCAACATTCAGGGCATACTTTAATACTTGTTTCCTGATCCCTAATACTTAACTCTTTTAATTCTTTTAATCTATACCTAAATCCACACCTATCACAAAAACCAAAAGCAAATTTACCTGATGCGTAATTACTCATTTATTATGCTAGTCGTTTACTTACTTTATTCCCTCTGATAGAAGCCCCTTTCCCTTTCATTGGAATGGTTTGTGTTGAAGGAATATTGTTTGGATACCCTGCAAAATCAGGCACAGGTACTTTTTTAGGTTGTTGATATACAGTTTTTTCTTTCATAATTTTCTCCTATACTGGGCTAATGTTCGGGGCAAACTGGATAGATGACTTATCTCTATCTTCATCAGCTGCTAAATTAAATTGCTCCTCATACGCTGCTTTAAGTAACGCAATACGGTCAGTGGGAACTTCAGGACGTTTAAGAGCAATATTGTAGGCCAAGCCAGCAGTAATGCAAGGGATAAACCGACTAGGTATATCCATAGTATTGGTAGCACTACTACCAGTGTCATCCATTCTTTTAAGCCTGAAGTAAACCAACGTGTACGTCTCGGCACTGTCGGGGGTAGGCCACACTCGGAAGGTTGGGGTAGCTTGCCTATCAATATATATCTGAACAGGTCTGCCAGTTGAATTTTTTGCAGTAATTGACGCATACGTAGATACCGATATTCTATTAATTGAAAGGTCAGATTGATTAGTGCCTGACCCAGTTCTTATTACATGCTCTAATAAGTCTATAGTAGATGCAGGGAGGGTATAAGAAGCAGTACCAGCAGTTAAAACCTGAGTGCCTTCTTCTACTGTCCATAAATTAATACCCCGATTAGACCATTCGGCAGACATTATATTAAGGCTACGCCTAGCAGTTTTTAGGTCATAACCACTACGCATCTCTAACCCACAGCGTTCAAATGCTTCTTCGCATATCTCCGCTATATCTGGATTAAATGTTTGTACCCCACTAGTAGCCATTTACTACACCATTTTACCTCTAGTTCTACCTCGTTTCGCCATTCCATTGATTGGACAAGAAGTAGTACCGCCATGACCATATCTAATT
>CERH01032916.1_pt1 | contig 11529 bp, 10 predicted proteins | sample 530991 | NCBI WGS metagenome assembly CERH01 (sample SAMEA2621191, study PRJEB7988) | marine metagenome | biome: marine biome (ENVO:00000447); feature: mesopelagic zone (ENVO:00000213); material: "saline water (ENVO:00002010), including plankton (ENVO:xxxxxxxx)" | depth 800 m | reverse complement strand
TCGAGCACGCTGTTGATGTTCTGCTCAACCGTCATCCCGCGAAAGATGCTGGTTTCCTGCGGCAGATAGCCAAGCCCCAGGATCGCGCGGCGGTACATTGGCAGGTTGGTCACATCTTCGCCATCCATCAGGATGCGCCCGGCATCGGGGCGCACGAGACCCATGATCGAATAGAAGCAGGTCGTCTTGCCCGCGCCATTGGGGCCCAGCAGGCCGAGCACTTCGCCCTTGCCCACGCTGAGCGAGATGTCGGTCAGCACTGCCCGCTTGTCGTAGCTCTTGGCGATCGACACCACTTCGAGCCCGCCCTGCGGGATCGGCGGGGCGGCGTCGTGCACCGCATCGTTTTCGTGGCTAGTTGCAATATCGGCCATGGCCCGTGCCATAGCACGCGTCAGCCATGTGAAAACCCCCGCCACGCGGCCTGATCGACGAACTGGCAAGGTTCCTGCATGGGCGCTGGGCAGATGGCGCCCGCAGCTGCCGGGCCGTGCAGACAGCCTTTCGCGCACGATTGCTTGCCAGCGGGCAACAATTTTGAAACAATGCGATTCGGGTCAGAGGAAACAGGAGAGGCGCAATGAACAAGGCGCTCCGCAACGCCGACATCGCAACCGGGCATACCGGGGGGCGAGCGCGAGACTGGCGCAAGGCCATGAGCGACAATGTCGCGCTGGCGCTGCTGGTCTATACCGGCATGCAGATTTTCATGACCGTCGGCGCGATGAAGCAGGGCGTGTCCTCTATCGTCCCCTATCTTGCGCTCATCGTCCTGGTGGCCGGGATCATTCCTGCCTGCCGCTGGTTCGAGCGGCGCTGGTCGGACCTGTCCGACGACCAAGCAGCCGACGGAGCGTTGAAACCGGCCTTTCGCCGCGACCAGATACTGCTGTGGGCAATGGCCATCGGCCTGCCCGCCGCGCTTACCGCTTTCTTCACGCTGATTTTTTCCTGACCCTGCCGGCGGTTGCCAGCCAGCCGCCCCGGGCCTAATTCGCGAGGCATGACTTCGCATCTCCGGCAGGCCCGATGATCGGCCCCGATGCAGCGCTTGCCCGCTGCCATGACCTCGTCGAACTGGCTCGCGCAGCGGGCGCGGATGCCGCCGATGCCGTTGCCAGCGCGTCGTCTTCGGAAAGCGTCAGCGTCAGGCTGGGGGCGCTGGAAGAGGTCGAACGCTCCGAAAGCGAAGAAATCGGCCTGAGGGTGTTCGTCGGCCGTCGTTCGGCATCGATCGCGACGAGCGATTTTGGCGGTGAGGGGCTGCGCATGCTGGCCCAGCGCGCTGTCGAGATGGCGCGTCTCGCCCCGGAGGATCCCTATGGCGGGCTCGCCCCGGCCGACGCACTGTTCCAAGGCGACGGCGTCGAACTCGAGCTGAGCGATGGCGCCGAACCGCGCCCCGAAGACTTGCGCGGCGCCGCGCTTGCCACCGAAGATGCCGCGCGCGCAGTCGCGGGGGTGACCAATTCGAACGGCGGCAGCGCCTCGGCCTCGCAATCGGTGTTCGCCCTGGTCACTTCCACCGGATTCGCGCGGGCGCGTGCGGGCGGATCGCACTCATTGTCGGCCAGCGTGGTCGCGGGGGAGGGCGGCGACAAGCAGACCGACTATGCCTATCGCACGCAGCGGCACCGCAGCGACCTGCCCGATCCGGCGGGCATCGGACGCGAGGCCGGCGAACGCGCGGTCCGCAAGGTCGCTCCCGGATCGCTTCCTTCGGGCAGGATGCCCGTGGTGTTCGATCCGCGCGTGGGCGGCGGGATCGTCGGCCATTTGCTCGGCGCCATGACCGGGCCCGCTATCGCCCGCAAGGCAAGCTTCCTGATCGACCGCGAGAACGAACAGCTGTTCGATAACGGTATCCGGATCGTCGAGGATCCGCTGCGCCCCCGCGGCCTGCGATCGCGCAATTACGACGGCGAGGGCATCGCCAGCGTTCCGCGCGCGCTGGTCGAAGGCGGGCGGGTTACCCGCTGGCTGACCAATGTCGCCAGCGCCGCCCAGCTCGATCTGCCACTGACCGGCCATGCGAGCCGGGGCAGCGGCGGGGCGCCCGGCGTGGCCCCGGCCAATGTCTATATGGAACCGGGCACGGCCAGCGTGGCGGACCTCATCGCCGATATCGAGGACGGCGTCTATATCACCGACCTGTTCGGCCAGGGGGTCAGCCTCGTCACGGGCGATTACAGCCGCGGCGCCAGCGGGCTGCGCATCCGCAATGGCGAACTGGCGGGGCCGGTGGCGGAAATCACCATCGCCGGGACGCTGCCCGAAATGTTCCGCGCGCTGGTTGCGGCCGATGATCTCGAATTCCTGCGCGGAATCGATGTTCCGACGCTGCGCATCGACGGCATGTCAGTGGCCGGTCAATGATCCGGTTGCTTGCCCTGGCGGCCCTGTTGTGGGCGGTGCCGCTGGCGGCCCAGCTCGAGGTGCCCGCCGAACCGACCGAGACGCCGACCCCCGTCCAGACGATCGCGGCGACGCAGGAAGCGGGCGACGACCGGCGTATTGCCGAACGTATCGCAGGGATCTTTGCCGAGCTGCCCGCCTTCGGCGCGGTCGAGGTCGAGGTCAATGAAGGCGTGGTTTCGCTGTCGGGCACGGTGCCCAAGCCGGACGACATTGCGCGCGCCGAAGCCATCGTCAATCGCGTCGCCGGCGTCGTCACGGTCGAAAACGGGCTCGAACGGGACCTGTCGCTCTCGGCGGGCAGCGCGGGGATACTGACGCTCGCCGACCGCTGGAATTCGCTGGTCCGCATGCTCCCGCTGATCGGGATGGCCCTCGGCGTATGGTTGGCGATCGCCTTTCTCGGCTATCTGATCGCCGGGCTCGGGCGGCTGTGGCACCGGATCGCGCCGAACAGCTTCCTGGCCGAACTGATCGCCAGCGCGATCCGGTTCGGCTTCACGATCGTCGGCCTGGTGATCGCGCTCGACATGATCGGGGCGACAGCGCTGCTGGGCGCGGTGCTTGGCGGCGCGGGCGTCATCGGTATCGCGCTGGGTTTCGCCATGCGCGACACGATCGAGAATTACGTCGCCTCGCTGCTGCTGTCGCTGCGGCAGCCGTTTCGCGCCAACGACTGGGTGCAGATCGATACCTATGAAGGCCGGGTTATCCGCCTGACCAGCCGTGCCACCGTGCTGATGACGCTCGATGGCAACCACCTGCGCATTCCCAATGGCCAGGTGTTCAAGGCAGTGATCGTCAATTTCACGCGCAATCCGCAGCGCCGCTTCCATTTCGACCTCGGCGTGGACGCCGACGACGATGCCCGCGCCGCGCGGCAGCTGGGCCGCGACACGCTGGCGGGACTCGAATTCGTGCTGTCGGATCCGCCACCCGAAGCGCGGATCATCGAGGTTGGCGATTCGAACGTGGTGATCCGCTTCCTCGGCTGGGTCGACCAGCGCGATACCGATTGGTGGAAGGCGCAGAGCCAGGCGATTCCGGCAGTGAAGGGCGCCTTGGAAGATGCGGGCTTCGGCCTGCCGGAGCCGATCTACCGGCTGCGCTTCGATCCGCGCTCTGCCACGGTGCCCTTCGCGGCCGAAGTGGCCACCGCTACGGTCACCCCGAGCGCGGACGAACCGCCGCAGGCCAAGCGCGCGGTTCGCGATGTCGCGGCCAGCCCGGCCGACGAGGACGTGCGCCCGGCGGACGAGATCGCCGCTATGGTCGAGGAAGAGCGCAACCGGCCGGGAGAAGAGCAGAACAAGGACCTGCTCGATCACTCCCGCCCGGTCGAATAGGCGTTACTTCGCGGCGTTGCAGCGCTCGATGCTTTCGAGCACGATCTGGCGCGCCTCGGCGGCATCGCCCCAATTGCCGATCCGCACCCACTTCTCGCTTTCGAGATCCTTGTAGTGGGTGAAGAAATGCTCGATCTGCTGGAAGATGATGCTCGGCAGGTCCTTCGTTTCGGCAATATCCGAATAATAGGGGAAGGTCGTGTCGACGGGTACGCAGATCAGCTTCTCGTCGCCGCCATGCTCGTCTTCGAGATTGAGCACGCCGATCGGGCGGGCGCGCACGACGCAGCCGGGAATGAAGGGCGAGCGGGCGATGACCAGCGCGTCGAGCGGATCGCCGTCGGGACTGAGCGTGTGCGGGACGAAGCCGTAATTCGCGGGATAGCGCATCGGCGTGTGCAGGATGCGGTCGACGAACAGCGCGCCGCTGGCCTTGTCGAATTCGTATTTCACCGGTTCGCCGCCGGTCGGCACCTCGATGATGACATTGAGGCTCTCGGGCGGATTGTCTCCGGTCGGGATGTTTTCGATGCGCATGGACTGTCTTCTTTGATTGGCGGGCGATTTCTCGCGCCGGAAAGGCTTGCGCGCGCCGATAGCGTCCCCGTCATATTGCGGCAACCGCCTTCCTCGCCTAAGCGCGCGCCATGGCAAAGACACCCCAGGCAATTCGCGGCACGCAAGACATCTTCGGCGCCGACGCCGAGGCATTCGCATTCGTCGTCGAGGCATTCGAGCGCGTGCGTAAACTCTATCGCTTCCGCCGCGTCGAAATGCCCGTGTTCGAAAAGACCGAAGTGTTCAGCCGCGCGATCGGCGAAACGACCGACGTGGTCAGCAAGGAAATGTATTCCTTCGACGATCGCGGCGGCGAGAGCCTGACGCTGCGCCCCGAATTCACCGCGGGGATCGCGCGCGCCTTCCTGTCGAACGGATGGCAGCAGCACGCGCCGGTCAAGCTGGCGACGCATGGCCCCCTGTTTCGTTACGAGCGCCCGCAGAAAGGGCGCTATCGCCAGTTCCACCAGATCGACGCGGAGATCATCGGCGCGGGTGAACCGCAGGCCGATGTCGAACTGCTCGCCATGGCCGACCAACTGCTCAAGGAACTCGGCATCACCGGCGTGACGCTGCATCTCAACACGCTGGGCGATGGCGACAGCCGCGAAGGCTGGCGCGCCGCGCTGGTCGAGTATTTCCTTGGCGTGAAGGACGAATTGTCGGAGGATTCGCAGGAGCGGCTGGAGAAGAACCCGCTGCGCATTCTCGACAGCAAGGACCGCCGCGACCAGAAATTCGTCGCCGACGCGCCCAAGATCGACCAGTTCCTGTCGGACGATGCGCGCGCCTTCTTCGACGCCGTCACCAGCGGGCTGGATGCGGCAGGGGTCAAGTGGCAGCGCGCCGAAAGCCTCGTGCGCGGGCTCGACTATTATCGCCACACCGCCTTCGAATTCATTCCCGACGAGGGCAGCGAGGCCGCGGGCAAGCTCGGCAGCCAGAGCACGATCCTGGGCGGCGGGCGCTATGACGGGCTGATGGAAAGCCTCGGCGGCGCGCCCACCCCGGCGGTCGGCTGGGCCGCGGGGATCGAGCGGCTGGCCATGCTGGTTGGCGACAGGGCCGAACCCAATGCGGACGCCATAGTCGTGGTCGAAAACGACGGCGCGATGGACGCCGCGATCGCTGCGCTCGGCACGCTCCGCCGCGGCGGCCTCACCGTCGAACTGTTCGCATCCGGCAGCCCGCGCAAGCGGTTCGACAAGGCGGTCAAGGCGGGGGCCGAGGCGATCGTCGCCTTCGACCTGCGCGACGGTGCGCCCGCACGGCGGATCAAGGCCGACGAGGCCGCCACTGCGCGCCTCGAGGCGCTGCTCGGCCGCTCATGAGCATCCCCGCCGAACGCCTCGACCAGATCGCCCACCGCTTCGCCGAGCTCGAGGCGCGGATGGCGTCGGGCCAGCTGGAAGGGGACGCCTTCGTCCAAGCCAGCCGCGACTATGCCGAGCTCGAGCCCGTGGCCAGGGTCGCCGCCGAAGTGCGGGCGGCGCGCGAGGAGATTGCCAGCCTCGAGGAGATGCTCGCCGATCCGGAAATGAAGGCGATGGCCGAGGAGGAGCTGGCCGAGCTGCGCCGGCGTCTGCCCGCGGCCGAGCGCCAATTGGCCATCGCCATGCTTCCCCGGGACAGCGCCGATGCCAAGCCCGCCATGCTCGAAATCCGCGCCGGCACCGGCGGCGACGAGGCGGCGCTGTTCGCGGGCGATCTCTACCGCATGTACGAACGCTTCGCCGCCGAGCAGGGCTGGAAGGTCGAGCCGGTCAGCATGAGCGCGTCCGAGGTCGGCGGGTTCAAGGAAGTGGTCGCCAATGTCACCGGCAACGGGGTCTTCGCCAAGCTCAAGTTCGAAAGCGGCGTCCACCGCGTGCAGCGCGTGCCCGAAACCGAAAGCGGCGGGCGGATCCATACCTCCGCCGCGACCGTGGCCGTGCTGCCCGAACCCGACGAGGTCGACGTGCAGATCGACGCGGGCGACCTCAAGATCGATACCTACCGCGCCAGCGGGGCGGGCGGACAGCACGTCAACACCACCGACAGCGCAATCCGCATCACGCACTTGCCGACCAATACGGTGGTCACCTGCCAGGACGGCCGCAGCCAGCACAAGAACCGCGAGAAGGCGATGCAGGTGCTGCGCGCGCGGTTGTTCGAACAGCAGCGCGAGGCGACCGAGGGCGCCGAGGCCGAGGCGCGCAAGGCGATGGTCGGCTCGGGCGACCGGTCCGAACGCATCCGCACCTACAATTTCCCGCAAGGCCGCGTGACCGACCACCGGATCGGGCTGACGCTGCACAAGCTGCCCGAAATCATCGCCGGACCGGGTCTTGGCGAACTGGTCGATGCGCTCATCGCCGAGGACGAGGCCAAGCGGCTCGCCACGCTGAGTGACTGAGGCAGGACCGGCCAGTGTGGCCGATGCGATCCGCGCTGCGGCCGAGCGGCTGGGCGCGACCAGCGATACCGCGCGGCTCGACGCCGAATTGCTGATGGCGCATGTTCTGGAGACGTCGCGCTCGCAGATGCTGCTGACCCGGATGCGCGACGCTGCCGCCCCGCATACCGCCGCATTCGCGCGGCTGGTCGACCGGCGCGCCGCGCACGAACCGGTGGCGCACTTGCTGGGCGAGCAGGACTTTTACGGGCTCCCTTTCGCAGTATCGCCTGCCACGCTGATCCCGCGCGGCGACAGCGAAACGATCGTCGAGGCGGCGCTCGAACACGCGGCCGCCGACGCGCGCGTGCTTGACATGGGAACGGGATCGGGGGCGCTGCTGCTGGCCTTCCTGCACGAGCGCCCGTCGGCAACGGGGATCGGCATCGATGCTTCGGCGCAGGCGCTGGCCGTGGCGCAGCGGAACAGCGCTGCGCTGGGACTGGCGGAGCGCGCGCAGTTCAGGGAAGCGAGCTGGCTGGACAGCGGCTGGGCCGATGCGCTCGGCCGGTTCGACCTCGTGCTGTGCAACCCGCCCTATGTCGAAACTGGCGCCCGGCTCGATCCGGATGTGCGCGATTACGAGCCGGCTTCCGCGCTGTTCGCCGGACCCGAGGGGCTTGACGACTATCGTGCGATCATCCCGCAGCTTGGCAAGCTGCTTGCGCCAGGCGGTGTCGCAGTGCTCGAAATCGGGGCGGCGCAAGGGCAGGCGGTGCGTGCGCTGGCGAGCGAATCGGGCTATACGGTAGCGCTGCGCCGCGATATCGCCGGACGCGACCGGGCGCTGATTCTCACTTAGGGCTTGGCAAAGCCGATTCGACCCTTTACCTCTGGCCACAGGCCAGTGGTGCGCGGGTAACGCTTCCCACCGGTTCTAGCTCCGACATTGCAGTTACGGTACGAGGCTTCGGCCCCGTATACCTTGCACAAAACGGAGCACGCGAGCTGCGACAAGCGCAGTCGCGCAAGGGGTCACGCGGCCATATGCGCACCGGTTGTAAGGTGCGCGCCGCGCATTGAATAAGGACCAGCTACCCTTGAACAATAATCGCAATAACCGTCGTCGTGGACGCGGTAACCGCAATCAGGGCGGCGCCAATTCGGCCAATCGGATCGATAGTCGTGCCCGGGGCAATGCTCCGCAGTTGCTCGAAAAGTACAAGAAGCTTGCCCAGGACGCCCAGCACAATGGCGACCGGGTCCAGGCCGAATACTATCTCCAGTTCGCCGACCATTATTTCCGCGTCCTCGCCGACAACAAGGCCCGCCAGGAAGAATCCAAGGGCAAGCGGCCGGACGATCGCGGCCAGAACCAGTCGGATGACGACGGGGACGAAGACGATGGCGACGATCGCCGCGGCAATCGCCGGCAGGCGCGCAATCGCCGCGACGATGCCGAAGATGGCAATCGCAAGCCGCGCGCGCGCCGGCCGAAGAACGACGACCAGAACGACGACAGCGAGTTCGAATCGTCGGACAATCCCTTCACGCGCCGCGACGACGAGGACGAAGCGCCCAAGAAGCGCCGTGCCCCGCGCAAGGTGAAGAAGGCCGACGACGCCAATCCCGCCGGCGGCGAGATCGACGCGGCGGTGCTGCCGCCTTCGATCGGCGCAAGCGAATCCGCGGGCGACGACAAGCCGGCCCCGCGTCGCCGCAAGCGCAAGCAGGACGATGAGAGCGAAGTGGGCGCGGTCGGCTGATCGCGCTTGCACCTCTGCTTTGACTGACTAAGGGGCAAGCCGATGGAGAAACTCCCCGGCTTGGCCCGTTCTCACCCGCAAATCGCCGCCCTCGTGCTGGGCGGCCTGTCGGCCTTGGGCTTCCAGCCGTTCCACCTCTGGCCTGTGGGGCTTGCGGCGGTCGGCGCGTTCGGCTGGCTGGCGTGGCGCGCCACCGGATGGCGCTCGGCGCTGCTTGCCGGTTGGCTGTTCGGCCTCGCCCATTTCACCATCACCAACAACTGGATCGCCACCGCCTTTACCTATCAGGCGGAAATGCCTGCCATTCTCGGCTGGGCCGCGGCGCCGCTGCTGTCGCTCTACCTCGCCATATGGCCCGCGCTCGCGACTTGTGTCGCGTGGTGCGCCGCGCGCCGGCGCGGGCTGCTCACCTTCGCGCTGGTATTCGGCGCGATGTGGATCGGCGCGGAATGGCTGCGCAGCTGGGTCTTCAGCGGCTATGCCTGGGGTCCGCTGTCGATGATGGTGCTGGGCCCGTGGGACCGCCCCGGACTGGCGGCGGCGCTGCCCTTTACCGGCAGCTACGCGCTGTCGGGGCTGGTGGCCTGCGCCGCGGTGCTGCTTGCCGAACTGATGCGCAGCCGGCGCTGGCTTTCCTTGGCAGGTGCCGCAGCTGCCCTTGCCATACTGGTTTATCTGCCCGCCGGTGAGCCGCGCGAAGGAACGGTGCCGCTCACGCTGGTCCAGCCCAATCTGGGGCAGGACGAGATCAATGACGCCGCGCGCTTCGAAGAGCAGTTCCAGCGCATCGCCGCGCTCAGCGTGCCGCGGGAAGCGCGTCCCAACCGGCTCGTCCTGTGGCCCGAAAGCGGTGTTCCGGACTATCTGCGCGATGGTTATCCGCAGCGCTATTACACCCAGATGACCGCCGGGGGCGACCCGGCCTTCGCGCGCGCCAGGATCGGGCGCGTGATCGGCGCCGACAGCCTGCTGCTGACCGGGATGGTCGATCTCGAGATCGACATGGTCGAGGGCCGTGAACGCGCTGTGGCCGCGTACAATTCGATCGCATCGATCGATCCGGCCGGACGGCTGGGCGAACGCTATGCCAAGGCGCATCTGGTCCCCTATGGCGAATACCTGCCGATGCGCGACTGGCTCGAACCGCTCGGCCTCTCGCGGCTCGTCGCGGGGACGCTCGATTTCATTCCCGGTCCCGGTCCGCTGAGCCAGGATCTCGGCCCCTTCGGCACGGCGGGGATGCAGATCTGCTACGAGATCGTCTTCTCGGGCGAAGTGGTCGACCGCACGGACCGACCCGATTACATCTTCAACCCATCCAACGACGGCTGGTTCGGTGACTGGGGCCCGCCGCAGCATCTGGCGCAGGCGCGGATGCGCGCGGCGGAGGAAGGGCTGCCGGTACTACGTTCGACGACCACCGGGATCAGCGCCGTGATCGACGCACGCGGGGTGGTGCGCGACCATATCGGGCGCAATGTGGCCGGGCGGATCGATACAGTGGTGCCGCCACCGGCGCCGCCCACATGGTTCGCGCAGGCGGGGCACTGGTTGACGCTCGTCTGGGCTATCGCACTGCTGGCACTATCGCTGGTTGCCATGCGCCGCGCGGAAGGCTACCCCGCACAGAACACATAAAGATTTCTTTATATCGGGATTTGCTCGTTCATGCGCACCAGTTTTCTCTTCACCTCCGAGAGCGTCTCCGAGGGCCATCCCGACAAGGTGTCCGACCAGATTTCGGATGCGATCGTCGATTTGATGCTGGCCAAGGATCCCGAAGCCCGCGTGGCCTGCGAAACCATGACGACGACCCAGCGGGTGATCCTCTCGGGCGAGATCCGCTGCGCGCCGATGTACAACGCCAACAATCCCGACTGGGCCGAAAACGGGGGCTGGGCCCCCGGCGCGAAGGAAGAAATCGAGAAAGCGGTGCGCCGCACGGTGCGCGAAATCGGCTATGAGCAGGACGGGTTCCACTGGCAGACGCTGACCTTCGAAAACCACCTGCACGGCCAGTCTTCCGAAATCGCGCAGGGCGTCGATGCGGCGGGCAACAAGGACGAAGGCGCCGGTGACCAGGGCATCATGTTCGGCTTCGCCTGCGATGAAACGCCCGACTACATGCCTGCGCCGCTCGACTACAGCCACAAGATCCTCGAACGGCTCGCGGCGGATCGCAAGAGCGGCGCTGCGCCGTTCCTCGAACCCGATGCGAAGAGCCAGGTCACGCTGCGCTACGAGAACGGCAAGCCGGTGGCCTGCACTGCCGTCGTCGTGTCGACCCAGCATGCCAAGGGGTATCACGAAGGCGCGAGGGAGGCCGAGCTCAAGGCCTATGTCAAAGGCGTGATCGGCGACATCCTGCCCGACGGATGGATCACCGACGAGACCGAGTGGCATATCAACCCCACCGGCGCGTTCGAGATCGGCGGGCCCGACGGCGATGCCGGGCTGACCGGGCGCAAGATCATCGTCGACACCTATGGCGGCGCGGCCCCGCATGGCGGCGGTGCGTTCAGCGGCAAGGATCCGACCAAGGTCGATCGCTCGGCCGCCTATATCACGCGCTACCTGGCGAAGAACATCGTCGCGGTGGGGCTTGCGCGGCGCTGCACCATCCAGCTGTCCTACGCCATCGGCGTGTCCAAGCCGCTCTCGCTCTATGTCGATACGCATGGCACCAGCGCCGCCGGAGTGACCGACGAAGCGCTCGAGGATGCGATCCGCAGCATCGAAAAGCTGGGCGGGCTGACCCCGCGCGGGATCCGCACGCACCTTGGCCTCAACAAGCCGATCTACCGCCAGAGCGCCGCCTATGGCCACTTCGGGCGGCAGGCCGATGGCGAACATTTTCCTTGGGAACGCCTCGATCTGGGCAAGGATCTGAAGGCCGCGCTGGCAGGCTAGCCGCGCTCCCGGCCGGACGCGGCGGACGCGCTAGCCGTGTTCGCCCTTGCGCGGGCTGGGGTGGTCGAGCGCAAGTTCGGCGCCGGAGAAAGTGAACGGGCTGCGTACGCCGGCGATGCCGTCCAGCTCGATCCGCATGCCCCGCTCGCGCACTTGCGGA
>CERH01091280.1_pt1 | contig 11624 bp, 10 predicted proteins | sample 530991 | NCBI WGS metagenome assembly CERH01 (sample SAMEA2621191, study PRJEB7988) | marine metagenome | biome: marine biome (ENVO:00000447); feature: mesopelagic zone (ENVO:00000213); material: "saline water (ENVO:00002010), including plankton (ENVO:xxxxxxxx)" | depth 800 m | reverse complement strand
TTCCACTCCTGATGTAGCTCCCATCGCTTTAAACTCTTCCACCAAATACCTTACAGTTTTTTCCTCGCCCTCTGTTCCTGTGCTTCTACCTAAAAACTCATCTGATGACAGCGTTGCTATATGTTCCATCAAGCTTTCTTTTGTAATCGTTTGTGCGGCGTTGTCAACTTTTGATGAAGAGCAGGAAATACCTGTAACAGCTATTAAAATTAATGCGAAAAGCTTTTTCATTGTTTAAAATCCTTAGTTATTCTTTAACACATCGAGTATAAATACTTTTCGGCACTTTTTTGAATTTGAATAGATACTTTACCAACTCTTTTCATTAATAAATTTACGACATGACATCTTTTAATGGCAAAATCGTTTTAATAACAGGAGCTGCAAGTGGAATTGGCTTCATTATGAGCAAAATGGCACTAAAAAGAGGGGTGAAGCATCTGGTTATGTGGGATATTAATTCAGAATTACTTTCCACTTCTGTAGAAGAGCTCAGATCAAAAGGATATTCCGTTTCAATGAATGTAGTGGATGTACGGGATATAGAACAAGTAACTAGCGCGGCTGAGAATGTAATTAACGAACAAGGCGGTGTAGATATACTGATTAATAATGCGGGGGTTATAGTTGGAAAGTCTTTTGCTACTCATTCTTATGATGAGATTGAAAACACAATGACGGTAAATTCTTTGGGATTGATGTACGTAGCCAGAGCGTTCCTTCCCGACATGATCAAAAGAGAATTCGGTAGAATTATAAATATAGCGTCTGCGGCAGGGCTTTCTCCAAATCCTGGAATGACCGTTTATGTAGCGAGTAAATGGGCCGCGGTTGGTTGGTCCGACTCACTTCGAATAGAGTTGGAACAAGATCATGAAAACATAAAGGTTTTAACTGTAATGCCAAGCTATATAAACACCGGAATGTTTGATGGAGTAAAAGCGCCTTTGCTTATTCCCGTTCTTGACCCCGAAAAAATATCGGCTAAAATTCTGAATGCAGTTGAAAAGGAGAAAATCTATCTCAGAGAGCCTTTTATGGTGAAACTGAGCCCTTTTATACGAGGTATTCTGCCGGCAAGAGTGTATGATTTTATAGCAGGAAATCTTCTGAAAGTGTACAGTTCAATGGATACATTCAGAGGAAGAAAAGGAGATAAAAATTGAAGGAACTACAGGCACACCTTGATAAACAAAAGAAGTTCTTCCAAACCGGAAAAACAAAGGAAATAGCTTATCGAATTGCACAGCTTAAAAAGCTAAAACAGCTCCTTATTGACAATGAGCAATTATTGATCGAAGAAGTTCATAAAGATTTTCAAAAATCCGCATTCGAAACTTATGTAACCGAGATCGGGCTTGTTATCACGGATATAAATTTTACACTCAAGAATATTGAATCCTGGACTAAGCAACAGTCCGTTTCTACACCCATTGTAAATTTTCCTTCAAAGAATTTTATCATCACCGAGCCGTATGGATCTGCTCTTATTATCGCACCATGGAACTATCCTATTTTGCTTTCGCTACAACCTATTGTTGGGGCAATAGCTGCAGGTAATACCGTTATCTTAAAGCCTTCTGAACTTACCCCAAATACTTCTTCAGCCCTTGAAAAATTGCTCTCAGAAACATTTGAGCCTGAATTTTTGAAAGTATTGCTCGGTGGAGTGGAAGAATCTTCTGTTTTGGTTAAAATGGATTTCGATTACATTTTTTTTACGGGAAGCACTCGGGTAGGAAAAATTATAATGAGAGAAGCAGCCGAACGCTTAACTCCTCTAACGTTAGAGCTGGGAGGCAAAAGTCCTTGCATAGTTGATAAAACAGCAAATCTTGAAATTTCAGCTAAACGCATTGCGTGGGGAAAATTCGTAAACGCAGGGCAAACATGTGTAGCCCCTGATTATTTATTGGTAGAAGAATCGATCGAAGATGAGCTTTTAATTCATCTGAAAAATTCGATTCACCATCTATATGGCAATGAACCAAAAGAAAGCCCGGATTTCCCTAGAATTATTAATGATGCTCATTTTGACCGATTGGCAGCACTTATGAGTGACGGGGAAACTGTAATTGGAGGTGAATCCGATAAAGAAGAAAGATACATCGCTCCAACCATACTCAACAATATCTCTCTTGAAGACAAAATTATGCAAGATGAGATCTTCGGACCTATTCTTCCAATATTGACATATACTTCCGTGGAAGAGTGCATCAAAATTATAAACGCAAGACCAAGACCACTTGCTTTATATGTTTTCACCTCAGATCAACGGTTAGAAGACAGAATTTTAAATACGGTTTCTTTTGGCGGTGGCGCAGTAAACGACACCATTGCACAACTGGGCAATCATCATTTAAGTTTTGGCGGAGTAGGAGCCAGTGGGTTTGGTTCATATCATGGTAAATCCAGTTTTGATGCTTTTTCTCATCAAAAAAGCGTAATGAAAAAACCATTCTGGCCGGATGTACCTATTCGTTATGCTCCTTATGATGATCTTAAATTGGGGCTGGTAAAGAAGGTGCTGAAGTAGAAATATGTTTGCTCCGCTTTTTAATGTCATTCAAGTGTAGGCAGGAATCTAAAATTTGATGAAGTTTGTTAACTTAAATAACAACAAAGATCGCGGGCAAGCGCAGCGAGACATCTAGGTTTATTTTAATCCAATTCAGCAATACCAATAATGAACAACACATTTAAAGCATATCAGGTAGAAGAAAATGAAGACGGTTCCTTTTCATCAGAAGTAAAACAAGTTCCTTTTTCCGTTTTGCCGGATAACGAAGTTTTAATTAAAGTTCATTTCTCATCATTAAATTATAAAGATGCTTTATCGGCAACAGGAAACAAAGGTGTTACCAAATCATATCCGTTTATTCCCGGTATTGACGCTTCAGGAGAAGTGATTGAAGACAAATGTAACACGTTTACAAAAGGTGATAAAGTAATTGTTACAGGATACGATCTTGGAATGAACACTTCCGGAGGTTTTGGTGAATTTATAAAAGTACCCGCAGGTTGGGTTGTTCCCCTTCCTGAAAATATATCTATGCTTCAGGCTATGATCGTAGGAACTGCTGGCTATACAGCCGCGTATGGAGTAACCAGATTGAAAAGAGAGTTAGTCACGCCACAATCAGGGGAAGTTGTTGTAACAGGAGCAACAGGTGGAGTTGGTAGTATGGCCGTATTTCTCCTTTCAAAACTAGGATATTCTGTAACTGCAGCCACAGGGAAAATGGACCAAAAACAGTTATTGGAAAAACTAGGAGCTAACAAAATAATCCACAGAAATGAATTGTATCCGGAAAAAAAGGCATTACTTAATTCAGGAATATATTCTGCTGCCATTGATACGGTTGGAGGTAAAATGCTGGAAGCCTTGATTCCTCAAATGCAACAAGACGGAGCAATAGCCTGCTGCGGTAATATTCTAGGACATGAACTACACACCAATATTTATCCGTTTATTTTGAGAGGTGTAAGTTTATTGGGGATAGATTCAGGCATAACCAAAATGCCATTCCGATTAAAGATATGGGAACTGCTAAACGAAGTAGCGAATGGTTTTCCAAAAGAAGCGTACAAAATAGTGCATCCGGAACAACTGAGAGTAGAAATCGAAAAAATACTCAAAGGAAATCAGATAGGGCGGGTAGTTTTAAAGCATAGCGCGTAGGTGAATAGCGCAATTCGTTAGTATAAATACATGTAAGAATTGCACTTATGAATTTTTACGTGTGTTAGATTGAACTAATTTCTACAACTTTATGCTTAATATGTAGTATTATTATCAAATGATACTAAATGCTACCACCTTAAAAGGAGTAGGAGACGTATGTTAAGTAGAAATTCTTTAAAGACCAGACTGACTTCCAGGTCAAATTGGTATCTTATTTTGATCGCATTTGTTTGCGCAGGTCTTAGTTGTACAGGCGATCCTGAAGCTGATACAAAAGATGTAAACCGCACACCAATACTAGCAAACATTACAGAGCCTGTTGAACGGGATTACGCTGATATAAAGAATACAGGAATTCTGCGTGTAATTACCAGTTACAGCTCAAGCACATATTTTTTGCATCGCGGGATACAAGCAGGTTTCGAGTACGAATTGATCAAAAATTTTGCAAAAGAACATGATCTTGCTTTGGAAGTGATCATAATCGGAGAAGATGAAAATCCGTACGATTTACTTAACTCAGGCGAAGGAGATTTGATAGCGGCAAGTTATACTATAACTGACGAACGGCGAGAAGTTGTAGATTTTACACGGCCGTATAATTTGGTAGATCAGATCATTGTACTTTCAGAAGAGCTGGAGCTAGAGCCGGAAAGTATTACTGATTTAAGCTCAATACCAATTACCGTTCGTAGAAATAGTTCCTACTACGTAAAACTGAAAGAACTTCAGGAAGAAGGATTTGATCTTACGATCAATGTCGTAAGCGATGACATGGACACCGAAGCACTTCTTTTTCAGGTTGCTAATGGTTCATACAGCGCCACAGTAGCCGACGATAATTTTTTCCAGGCAAGCGATAAATACATGGGAGGGCTGGTGAGAGGTCCGGTAATTGCACAAAATGACACCATAGCCTGGGCTGTTAGAAAAAACGCCCCTGATCTTAAAAACAAATTCAATCAATATTTATACAAACACTTCCGATTTGGAAGCGATGGCATTCCTAAAAGATCAGCTTTCTTAAATGTGCTCCGCAAGAAATACTTTGAAGGCAGTACTCCGGTAGCAGATTATTTTACTCCAGACGTAGAAGTTCAAAGGTTTGGAGGCATTTCTCCTTATGATAGCTTGCTTCAAACGGTGGCTGCAGAATTTGATCTTGATTGGGTAATGTTAACCTCTATTGCTGCTCAGGAATCTAAGTTTGACCCGAACTCCGAAAGCTGGGCTGGAGCCGTTGGTATTATGCAAGTGTTGCCACGATTTTCCGAAATTCCATTGGAATCTTTATACGATCCCGAAATAAATATTCGAGAAGGCGCAAGAATTTTGAAAGAACAAATGGACCATTATTCTTATATGGATTCTACCTCTCAATGGAAATTTGCTCTGGCAACCTATAATGCAGGACCGGGACATGTGGCGGATGCCCGGCGTTTAGCCATCGATCATAACGATGATCCAAACGATTGGGAAAGTGTTTCCAAGGCGTTATTGAGACTGATGCAACGTAAGTATTACCAACATGCACGCTATGGATTTTGTCGCGGAATTGAAACGGTTCGTTATGTGAACGAGATCACCAACCGATCGAACACCTACGAAGCGATACTTGCTTTATCTCAAAGCAGAAACGACTCGTATCCGGGAGTCCTTGGATTTAAAACAATCAACTTACCATAAAAGCTTTCTTAAGGTCAGCTTTTTTGAAAAGTTCAAATAAGCTGAAAGAGCGAGTTAATCGGGGCGTTCAAACGATCCATGTTCCAGAAAGTGGATAACCTGATCAATAACGTCGTCTTTATTCATGATAAATGTATGTGAATAAGCCACTTCAATATGATCAGACATTCCTTCAAGTTTGGTGCTTTCAACGGAAACTTTGCCATCGTTGGGATTTGGTAACATCTGTGATAAGATCGGATTTACGGTTTTAGTTCCGGCAATAATACCCACTTCAAAATTTGGTGGACCAAGTTGGTTGGGAACGCTCGATGAATCAGTTCCAAGTTGTAATCCAGCCGGACCATTAACTGCTTTATACAGAAAATTATTTTTCAGTTCGTCTGTTATCTCACTTCCATTGTTAGGCGGAGCAAGCATAACCACTGTGCCAAGATTGGATAAAGAATGGTCACTTAAATATTGGCGGATAAGAATACCACCCAAAGAATGAGTTACAAAATGAATTTGGGTTGAGTCAGGACAGAGAGCAATAGAAGTTGGAATAATATCTTCCGCCAATGTTTCAATATCGTGCTTTGTAGACGGGTATGATTCATTAACAACAAAATACCCTTGATCACTTAATTTCTGTTCCATTTTGGATAAAGAATGTTCAGATCTTGCCATACCATGGAGAAGCACAACACAATCAGAAGCACTGGAATAGGTGCCGAATAAAGAACAAAATAAGATTAGAAAGATGGAAATCTTCATTTATGAAAGTTTGGACAAAAAGCTGAATACGGACGGGTGTAAAAGATGTTATCTAAAGAAACAGATTTATTTTGTTTGAGCAAAAGCTAAACTACATTAGTTGGTTACAAGCTATCAATGAAGAGGCGACACAGTGGTTGCAGTAACGGGCTTTTCTTTTTAAGTACATAGGTAGCCGGTTAACGATGAATGGTCATTTTTAGGGAATGCGCTACTGCCATTAAAATAATAATAAGCACTTTGGGTTTGGCGCCTGTCTTATAAAGAAAACGGAAGACTGTGAGACTCTTTTACCTAATTTTTATAGTTATCTTTTTGTCGACTACGGAAGTTTTTGGGCAATCTGCGCCTCGAATTACCAAGATCACCGAACCGGTGCAATTGGACGGTAAGCTAAACGAAGCCTTTTGGGCTCGGGAATCTCCATATCCTATGACGCAGTATGAACCGGTATTTCAGGGAAAGATGTCGGAGAAAACTGAAATTCGAATGGTGCATGATGGTGAGTTTATATACATAGGAGGGAAAATGTTGACTGAAGACCCTTCTACTATTCGAGCAAATACGCTACGCCGCGATTCTTATAACGGTGACGATGTATTTGCAGTAGTTTTTGATCCATTTAACGATAACGAAAACGGACTTTGGTTTTTCACTACACCGGCAGGAATCAGAGTTGATAATGCGATCTCCAACGATGGGAGTTCTGCAGCCGGAGCAGATGCTATAAACAGAAGCTGGAATACATTTTGGGACGTGTTTATTTCCGAGGACGAAACCGGTTGGACGGTCGAGCTTCGGATACCATTTTCGAGTGTGGGATATCAGTTGGTAGATGATGAAGTGGAAATGGGTGTTATTTTCTATCGTTGGATTGCATTCCATAATGAAAGACATGTTTTTCCGGCCATACCGCCAAACTGGGAGCGAGGAAATGTAAAGCCATCACAAGCACAAACAATCACATTTAATGGAGTTGAAGCAAGCAAACCGTTGTACTTTACTCCATACACTTTAGGCGGGTTTAGCAGAACGTATCAGGAAAATGCATCAGGAACGGCTTTTGAAGCTCAAGACGAAGTAGTAGCCGATATCGGGTTCGATATTAAATATAACCTGACGAGCAATCTTACATTGGATGTGACCGCTAATACGGATTTTGCACAGGTAGAAGCCGATGAACAACAACTGAATCTGACCCGTTTTTCCATCGATTTTCCCGAAAAGCGACAGTTTTTTCAACAAAGATCCGGACTATTTGATTTTTCATTCGGGAATACCAAACTATTTTATAGTAGGCGGATCGGGCTGTATGATGGAGAGCAGATCCCGATCTATGGTGGCGTGCGACTTACCGGGCGTCAAAATAAGTTAGACATCGGGTTTATGAATCTACAAACGGCGAGCCATGACCCCCTCACTTCCGAGAATTTTGGAGTCCTACGCCTTAAGCAACAAGTGATCAACGAAAACTCGTATTTCGGAGGAATCTTTACCAGTCGTATAGGAACTGACGGCTCAACCAATTTAGTAACAGGGCTGGATACAGATATTAACTTAAAGGGCGATGTTTTTCTTGAATTGAAGGTGGCACAAACAATGGATTCGGATGTAGCCGATGATATTCGCTACAATTTTGGAGAGAACAGTATTTTTCGAGTAACACTACAGCGAAGAGCTTCATTAGGGTTTTTTTACCGCTTCTTTGTAAATAGAACGGGATCGGAGTTCGATCCGGGAATTGGGTTTTCGCGAATCGAGGGCACCTTCGATTATTTTTATAAACTAGGGTATGGTTGGCAGCCAAAGGCTTCATCGCCAGTGCGCCAAAATACGGTTGAAGTTACCAGCTATAACATCCTTTCAATCGGTGAGTTGGATGTAAGAAGCAGTTTCATTTCGGGACAATGGAGCACGGAGTTCAAAACAATTGGTTCGCTGGAAGGGCAGCTTCGGTATAATCAGGAGCATTTGTTACCGGGAGAAGAATTTAATTTGGTTGGTGAGATCTTTGTACCGGAAGGTGATTATGGTTTTGTTGAAGGAGAACTATCTTACCGGAGCCCAAACCGGAATGCACTCAGAAGTTCGCTATCAGTAGAAGCTGGGCAGATCTTTGATGGGGAGCGTTTCTCATTCTCGGTTCAACCACAATGGCGTGCAAATATTCATCTCGATCTTAGTGCCGGTTACACACGAACCGACCTGAGCTTTCCAGAACGTGCGGGCCGCACCAAAACGGATTATGTAGTACATCAAGGGAATATGAAAGGAGATTTTGCTTTGAATAAACATCTATCTGCAAGTTTACTGTTTCAGATAAGTAATGTATCCGAACAAATGGGAGCTAATATGAGATTCAGATATAACTTCAGTGAGGGGCAGGACCTCTGGTTCGTATTCAATCAGAATTCATATTTAGATCGGGATGCGGTGGCGTTTGGCGATCCTCGTTTACCAAAATATGACACCCGTGCTTTCTTAGTAAAATATACCTATACCTTTACCTCTGATTAGAAAAGTGCATACCGGTTTAGCTTTTACTTAACTGAACCTCCTCATTCTTTTTGCCTGTAGAGTTCCTCAGATAAACGGGTTTTAATGCACTGTTATTGAAACCTCTTAAGAACAATTGAATCATAACTTTTTGCCAATATAAAACTTCTAACTGGCCAATCGTTTGGTAAAAGGTCACAACCAATATCTGAATAAGATTCAAAAGCAGGTGGGCCAACTTCTAATTGATCATCTTTGTTATTAGCCATTTGAACAAAGCAAGCTCCTCTTTTCTGGTAAATTTCCGTACTAACCATGCTTGCTTCACCTTTTCTTCCATAAGTTTGATCCAAAAAGGGTATATCAAAATAATCTTCATATTCAAATACTATTTCGATAAGTATTCCAATTGAATCTCCATGAGCAAAAGTAAATCGGTACTCTATATTTATTGGACAGCATTCTAAAATGTGATCAAATTCTTCTGACCAAATAGAACCTAGACCATATTGTGTTTTTACTTCTTGACTTAAAATAATCTTATCATCCCATCCAATTGGTTCAATTCTATCAAAAATTAAAAAAAAGGCGATAGCTGTAAAACCAATAACTACAAGAAAAGTTAACAAGATATGTTTGAGATTTCTTTTCAAAGTGCACTAACGCCCCTGCGTTTAATCGGCACAGGATTCGGTTTTTATTCGAAGTAACGGATTAATTGTATTGGGTACAAGTATGGGTCAGAACCGGTCCCGGTTGCCGATACCACCAAAACGCGGGTTCACCACATTATTCAGCACCGATCCGAAGCGGTAGCGGAAACCGAAGCCTATACCCGCCTCAAAATTGGTTTCGAGTTGTCGGCGGCGTAGGAGCACATCTTCAAGGTCAGCACTCCCTTTTGGAAGATTGATCTGATCGTGGATGAGCTCGAAGAAACCGCCAATTCCGACGGAAAGCCCCTTGGTGATTCGAATGTCAAATTCCGCATCAAATAGAAGGCTGTGGCGCGATAGATCGTGCAGGTACTGCGAGGCATTAATGCCTATTTCGATGGCTCCCCACGGCTGTACAACTTCGTAACCGGCATTAAGGAGATGCTGCGGAAGCCTTTGTTCGATTTCGTTATAGATCGTTGTATCCCGGTAGGTTATCTGCGAGGCACCCAAACGATAAGCAACCGTAAGCTGTCGCCTGTTCGCCTCGCGGTATGGGTAGTGACTCCATTCTACTGCACCCATGAAACGGTAGCGCAAATCTACGTTTGAGAACGTTGAGGTAAGAATGTCCCCGTAGGCTCCTACCGACCAGTGTGGGGAGATGCTTCTTATGGCATAGCTGGTAAATCCGTTGCGTTGGGCTGTGCTCGTAATCGTTCCCTGATCACGCTCGAATTGGTCGTAGTTATAGTTGAAGAATGGACGGAGCTGAAGTTTCCACTTCTCAGTCACATGGCTGGCATATACGCCATATCGGGTATCGAAGGATTGCTGTTGAGACTCGAAATCTGCGCTGCCATCGGCATAGATCTCGAAAGTCCAATGGTTCCATGGGTCTTCCGTTATCTGTGTTTGCTCCACAGCGTCAAGTTCGGACGGCGCGATGTCCACACTCAGTCGGTCTCGTATGGGTGTCTGCATCAAGTAGGGTACCAGAGAGACTTCGAGAGTTCGGAGAAATCCGTTCCGCTCTTCGGCTTCAGTGACGTCGGCAGGTATGTTGTAGACGCCCGACAAATCCTGCCCCTCGAAGGCGCCCAAACCAAAGACGTCGATGGTCCATGCTTCGCCACCCGATCCCGTGTCCTCCCGGGTAACGAGGACATGAATATCGGCGACTTCACGATCACGGACATGGTCCAGATAAGGCATCTCCTGCCGTATGAATGTTTCATCACAGAAGTTACAGTCGAGGAAGAAGGCGAGCCGGGTAGGTGTTTCGATCTCAACCTCCTGTGCTTCTATCGGTACAGAGACAACACAGAACCACAAAGGTACTAACAGACATGCCACCATTGCGGTATTTTCAAATCTCTTCGCGAAATTGCGTATCTGGGACATTATATTTGAATGAAGCATATGATTCGGACTAAAGAAGTGTGAAAAGCTGTCACCGGCTTTTGCGGGTGCTCGGTTATTCTTGAAGAAAGCGAATATTTTTATTCTCCACAAACATTCTATCTAAACCTACCTCCGCCCGAATTGAAACGCTTGTTATGTTTTGAATTTACTGGATTTCGAGCTTTACCTTTTTACCTAATGCTTTTGCATATTTGGTAAGCGTAGAAAGTTTAATATCCTCGGCATGATTCTCCATTCTGGAAATCACTGACTTAGTGGTGTTCAACTTCTCGGCAACATCAGCTTGAGTTGCTCCCATATTTTCGCGGGCCTGGCGAAGAATTACTCCGATCTTGAAATTGAGGTATCCTTCCTCAAAGTTTTCGGCAAACTCTGGGCTTTCGGCTTTCTTTTGATCGATAAAAATTTCTAAATCATCTTTACTCATTGTTCTTTCCTCCGGTAATAATCACGTTTACGTTCTTCGGCAGTTTCAATTTCCTGTTTTGGGACTTTATTCGTCTTCTTTGCAAAACCACTGGTTAATACAATTAATTTTGGTCCGTCAAAGAATCCCAACAACCGGAAAGTGTTGTTTCCAAGCGTTGCCCGAACTTCCCAAATATCATCGGTGCTTTTGAGCTTCTTCAAATACTGAGTTGGAACCTGTTCTAAATCACGAACAACACGAAGTGTCCACGCAACCTTTTTGGATTGTTTGTCGGGAAGACTTTGCAAGAAATCTTCAACAGGACAATTCCCGGTTTTTGTTCGGTAAAACTTGATAACGCATATATGCTAAAGTTAGCATATATGCGAATATTGTCAAATAAATTTTATAGCGAAAAGAAAGGGGAAGGAAATGAAGAACATAACGGCCCCGCGTTTAAGCGGCGAGGGTTTTCGGTTTTTATGAAAGTAACAGAATTAATCAGTTACCT
>CERH01064333.1_pt1 | contig 11637 bp, 5 predicted proteins | sample 530991 | NCBI WGS metagenome assembly CERH01 (sample SAMEA2621191, study PRJEB7988) | marine metagenome | biome: marine biome (ENVO:00000447); feature: mesopelagic zone (ENVO:00000213); material: "saline water (ENVO:00002010), including plankton (ENVO:xxxxxxxx)" | depth 800 m | reverse complement strand
GCCTTGAGACGAAATAACAGGCTTTATAGGGTTTGTAGAGTTTGGGCTGTGACCCATTAATGTATGATACTCCATCATTCTTTCTTTTGATATGTAAGCAATACTATCAAATCCAGAAACTCTAGAATGAGCACCACCTATAATATTTTCTAGATTATAGTTTTCTAATTCTGGATACTCACCTTTAAACTCTTCTACTGTTTCTTTAATAATTTTAGACATTGATTCAGTATCATCATCCCATATAGCAACTCTATGACCTCTCTTGTTTAGTCTTTTCTTTAACAATTCAGATGCTTTATTTTTACCTAAAGGTTTCCTAGCAATTAATAATTGTTTTATATAATCCTCAGTAGGTCTAACAAAACTTTTGGTTGAATATAATTTTATACGTTTTGTGTATTTATCTACAAACTCAGAATCTGAAGAGTTCATGATTTCATAAAGAAGTTTGTTTTCTTTGCTTTTAAAACCAGCTTCTAAAATTAAATATCGTGTTGCTAATTCTACTTTAAAATCATCATATAAATTTTCTTCAATTGTTTCATCAAAACTTTTTTTAATAGTATCTAATGCTTTTTTAGTTGAAGGATTTAGTAAATCATTACCATCACTATCCTTTTTAGTTGTGTACTCATCATAAAATCTTGTAAAGTCTTCTACAATCTTTTTAACATCCGTAGTTTTTATTACAATACTATCCATGCCATCGTATATATCTAGTTTTTTAATACCAACTTCTGATGTTTGAACAATATCTCTATCCGCTATTGAATCACCATCGGACCTATCGTTTCTATCGAACTTCTCACCAAATCCATCTTCTTTAGTTATTGTATGTTGAGCTAAGTCTTGAGCAACTGCTTTTCTTATTTCTGATATTTTAGCAATTAAATCACTTGGAACACTCTCGGTTTGAAGTATGTTGTAAAGTCTTTCTGTTGGAACATCTGATTTATAGCCAGGTTCTTTTACTAAAACATTATTATCAAAAAATGAATAATTAATACCTAAATTTTTAAAATATTTATTAACAGGGTTGTCTTGTATTACTTCTTGCTTGTCATCAAATAAAACTTTATTATTCTCTATTTTTAATTTTTTAATAAACTTCTTATCTTTTTCACCAAAAAGTATTTGAGTAACATCTTGTACTAATCTATTTTTTTCTTTTTTATTAAATGTAGAAAATTCTTTTGAACCTATTGCTACCCTTTCATAGAATCTATTTATAGTATCATCAGTTACTTGAAATTTTCCATCTTTTGTTCTTTCATATATATCATCAAAATTTTCTCTTTTTTTAGATATATCTTCTCTAGAAAAATCCCTAAACTCAAAACCACCATCTGGGTCTACGTCTCTATGCTTAAAATTATATTTATCGTGAAAGTCATTAACATTTATTGATGGATTCTTTATAACATCACTAGCATCCCCAATATATAATCTATCAATTTCTCTTCTTTTTTTAATTTCATTTTCTATAATTGTATCATCAGAAGACTGTCTAACAATGAACTTATCTATTTCTTCAAAGTTCTCTAAAAGAATATTGTCATTTACTAATTCAAGGTCTTTGTCAACTTTTTTTATAATACCTTGAGTTTTTAACATACTTAAAATATCAATTTGTGCTTCTTCTCCAAACTTAGATATATAATCTTTCATTCTATCTTTAACAGCATCTAGTTTGCTATTTGACATAACATCAAATAATTCTTTTAATTTTATATTTTCTTGAGTTCTATCTACACCACCATATATAGAGATTAATGTTTTTTCTAATTCTGAAATTGTTGTAGGATTTTTTATTATTATAGGACTACCAACAACATTTACTAATCCTTCTGTATCTTCTTTTAATCTTCTAATTTTATTATTATATAATTTTTCTAATTGTGGGTCAGATGGTATATCTACTTTTACAAATGAAAAACCTCTTATTCCTTTATCTGATATAACTCCCGGTCTACTAAATATTTTATTGCCAGAAAACTTTATAATAAAATTAACATCAGCAACATTAGTAACAGAATTGTCTAATCTTGTTCTATTTATATCATTTAATATTCCATGATAAACAAATTTTAAATTTGGTTTGTTTATTGTATCTACTGGTAATCCAAGAGTATTTAAATAGTTTTTTAAATCATCAATTCTATCATCTTCTACATTTCTATTAGTTATTTCATCTGTTAAATCATACTTACCTATTGTTTTAATGATACCATGTATTTTTTCTAGTTCTGAACTTCTTCCAGACTTAGAATTTATCTCACTATAATTATCTATTATTTTACCATCTTGTAGTATTCCAACATCTTCAAGTAAGCTACTTAATTTATCATCAACTCTATCTGGAGAAAACACATCCATAACAGAATTAGTAATCTTGTTGCTTTTATTTCTTATAATAGGCATTATATAAGATTCTATTTCAGTAAACTTAAACTCTCTTCTGCCATCAAAGTTTTGAATACCATCGTCAATTGCTCTTTCAGAATCTCTTACTATATTGTAAACAGACTTTAAGCTTTCAGCAGATACTATAGTGTTTTTAGATTGTTTATTTGCTGTTGCATTATTTAAACTTGTTGATACTTCAGCTACCATCTCAAGACTACCAAGCATATCAGTTATTTCTGTTTCAGCTTCCTGTCCTTCTTTTCCACCTAACCATTCTTTGAACTCACCATCTCTTGCTCTTTTTAATAAATCATTAGAAGCTGCAAAATCTTTAGGTGTTATAATTCCTCTTCTATTAGATACTATATTTAAGTCTGCTAATCCAGCTCCGTTAATATCTTCAAGAACTGAAACAATTGATTTTTCTAAACCAGTTGTAGCAATATCAACTTTTTCATCAGTTGCTTTTCTAAAATCGTCAATAGTATCCAATCCTTGACTTTTAAATATTTTAAATATTTCATCTACTTGTTCTTTTGAAAATTGGTCTTGACTTTTGACATGCTTAAAATCTGCCCTTAAAACACTATGAATTGTTTCAAACTTTCCATTAGTGGGGTCAACACTCTGACCTGGAAATACATCATAATCTAGGAATGATTCTTCGCCTAAGTCCGTTCTTAATCTTTCATTGGTAATAGTTTCATCTGTATCGCTAACTATTCTTTGTTCTTTTAAATAACCAGTTAACTCTGCATTATCCCTAGCTAACCCAACTCCAAATCTTTCACCTCCAGCATCTAAACTAGAAGCAAAAGAAGTATTTTGAACTGGTACATCTAAAGCTTGTAAAGAATCTCTTAATCGTTGTATTCTAGGCCCCATATCAGCTTTTGCAAAATTGCCTCTTCTTTGCATAAACGAACCTATAATAAAACTAGATATTAAATCTTCTGCTTCAACTTCATATCCTCTCATATTAGATTCAAACCAAGATACCCCACCCATTAATGTACCAGACCATGCCATTCTACCCCATATAGATTTATAATTTTCCCAAGCTTCTTTTCTTGCTTCTTTTATTATCTCCTTAGAATACATTTTTCTTTGAGACATTAAATATTTTATTGCTTGGTTTTTAGCGTCATCTCCAAACTCTCTTACAAGTTCTCTTTCTATTCCTTTATGAGCAAGTTCTCTATTGGCTAAATTTATTTTATAAAAGTTTATATTAGAGTCTTTAGTTTTTAAAATACTAGACATACCATTCATATTATTCATATCAGCCATATGGGCTAATTGTTTACTAAGGTATCCTAAATCTTTATTTTTGTATGTATTTTTACCTAAATAACCTGCTACCCCAGCAATAAAATCTGCTCTAGATTTATTCATTTTAGAAAGAGCTTTAAATGGAGCACTTCCTATGTTTATAACAGAACCACCAATAAAACCATAACCAGCCGATTTTAAGGCTTCTGCATAATCTATATCTCCAAAATCTTTGGTTTCGTCTCTTAATATATTTTGACCTTGTTGTGTTAAGTCTAAAGTAAAATCTGCAACTGAGAATACAAAAGCATCATTTAATAACTCTGGAATAACCCTACCCATAAACGTATTACCATACTTTAAGGTAGCTAGTTGTTGTAAATTTTGTACAGGAACACCTTTTTCTAATACTGCCTTTTGCATATTCCTTATAACTTTAGCTTGGTCGGCAGTCATTCTACCAAGTTTCATCTCCCTACCGATATACTTACCTATATTACTACTAAACGAATCAGCAAATGTGGTAGATGCTTTTTGACTTCTAGCACTTAATCGAGTAGCTTCTGTTGCTAATTTGTTTGAAAAGTCATTTACTATTTTCTTATCAAGACCAGATTCTTTTGCTACTTTACTAGCTGATTTAGTTGCAGTTTTTAGTGTTTGACCTCCAAATTGCCTTATAGCACGTTCAGTTATTCCAGTAACTCTACCTAATCCCCTAGCAATAGCTAAAGAACCTTTAACTGGTAATCCTACTAAATAACCTGCTCCAGTTCCTATACCACCAGCAATAGCAGCTAACGAACTTTCTTCTTGAAACTCTCTTGCTGTTTCTTGTATTCCTAAATCAATATCTGCAAATCTTTTTAAACTAGCTTCTCCAAGACCGGGTAATCCAAATCCAAATGATTCTGCAAATTCATAAACACCAGCAACTGCTGATTTATAAAGAGTTTCTCCTGTGTCTCTTAATAAACCAAGATTTCCATCAGTTTCTGGTTCTGGTAATCCTTGTTGCGCTAATAAAGAATTTGCAAATCTATCTACAACTTCATCTGGTTCATCTACATTGTATTGATTTATATTAGAATATTCATTATTCTGTTCATTTTCTTTTCTGATTCTTATAAGAGCTTGTAAAGCTTCTGGGGTAGGCATACTATTCTAATTCTTCTAGAGTAAAAGGTTTTCCAGTACGAGGATTAATTGTCTGCATTAAAACATCTCTTTCTTCTGGAGAAATTAATTGTTGAGGATTAAATAATAAATCATCTCGTTCAGCGGCTGCTTCACCTAATTCTTTAATTTGTCTATTTACATCAATCTCAGCTAATCTATTTAATACTTGTTGTGTTGAACCATCATTAATTGATGCAAGAACATCCTGTCTATTTTTTTGAACTCTAGTTATAGCATAAAGAGTTTCTAATAATGGTTGTTGTTCTATTCCTATATTAGAAGCAAGTTTTTGTAAAGAAGCATCATTAGCAATGCTACCAGCAAAGTCATCTAATACTTCCATTAAATAACTATTATCACGAATACCAGTTGCTCTACTTCTATTAAATTCAGAAGAATGTATTCCAGTTAGAATAGCATCTCCATACTTACTTTTTTTACCTATAAGCGCATTTAAATAATCATATTGTTCATCATCAACAGAGTTAAGAATATTGTCTCTTGCTTTTTTTATAGTAAAATCTCCTTCAGCTGCTAAAGCAGAAACTTTAGAAAATAAAACAGGAGGAAGTATCCCAGATGATTGCATCGAATTTAAAAGGTTTTCACTTTGTTGATAGTATCTATTTTCCTCAACAACTTTATATTGGTCAAATGCATCTGTTTTTATTTTAGCTTTTGCATTTTGCAAACTAATTCTTGCTTCTTCAAGTTGAAAATCACTTAAAGCAATTTCCTGTTCTTTTCTTGTTTCTTGATATGTTGGGTCATCTAATATTTGTAATTCTTTTTCTGTCTTTTTGATTTCTAATTGTGATTTTTTTAAATCTTGTTCAGCTTTTAATATATCTCTCTTTTCTTTTCTACCAGCTCTTAAAGATTCTTGTTTTCTTAATTGCATTAATTCTTGATTATATCTTCTGTCAATTTCTTGTTGTTGTATCTTTCTACCTATATCCAACATAGCTAAAGACTTGTCAATTTTCTGACGTTCTCTTTCTTGTCTGTATTTAAGTATTGAGTTTAATGCTTGTAGTGTTTGTGACATATTTATTAAAAAATACCAAAATATCTGGTATTAGCTTGTTGTTCAGCCATTTTCTTTTGCATTTCTAATTGCTGACGTTGAGACCTCATTTCAAATTTTTGTCTTTCAAATTCAGAAAATACATCAGTTAAACTTTTAGTAAGTGAAATATCTATATCTTCTCGTTTTCTTTTAAATTCTTTTCTTATATCTTTTATCATATCGTCATCCATAGCAATATTAGCAAATCCAGTTGCTTGACTAATTTGGTCTTGTTTTTGTCCAATTTGTCGCATTGTTCTTTCACCAGATTCAGATACAACATCTAATGCTCTTTCTGCTTCTAATGTAGGCAAAGCTAAACTACCACCCAATGATTCTTGTAATGATTTTTCAGCTAATCCTAAATCTTTTAATGCATTTGAAAGAAAGGTTGTTTGCCTTCTTCCTTCTCTTCTAGCTCTATCAGTAGCACCAAATTCTTGAGCTACTGTTAATCCGAATCCTATTGCTTCTAATAACATTAACTACCTTCTCCTTGAAATTGGTCAAAATAATCTCCTAAAGATATAACTTCTGAATCATCACCAGCAGCTTTCATAGTCCTGCCCTCATCAACTAAAATTGATTTTTTACGTTGAAATATTTTACCTATATCAATATCTAATTTAGGTTCTTTTAATTTAGCATCAAACTTAGGTCTAGTATCCATCATTGAAAAACCATCTGTAGATTCTAATAAATTTTTAACTAAAGATTTAGACCTTATTTCCTGACCTCTAGCAGCTACATCATATTTACTTCCTAATTCTCTTTCACCTAAAAAGTATCTATCTTCTTGAGATAAAAATTCAGTTAATGTATTTTTTTCTCTAAATACATCCATCAAAGAAATATCTGCTTTTTCAACTCTATATTGGCTTCTAGCTTCTAATGGAAGAGATTTCTCATAAAATTCTATATCCTTTTGCAATTTAGCATCTTTTTTAATATTTTCAACTATTGTGGAGCTTAATTCTAATCCAGAAGATAAAGTTCCAAACATCCTATCATACTCTTGTTGTCTCATTCTAGAAAGGTTAGAAGATTCTTGTGCTTTTAATAACTCTTCAGTAACACCAGCAAGTTGTTCAGTAATGTTTCTTTGAGATGCTCCTCTACTTCTTATTGCTGATTTTATTTTTGTTGCTGTGGACATATGACTATATACTTTTACTATTTAATTTAATTAACATATTTATTTTATCCAATAGCATTATGATGTATGTTGACTTGTAGATATATCAAATTCAGCAGTTTCACCAAAAGGTTGAAACATAACATTTATTTGAGGTTTTACTAACGATTTATCTGGAGTTCCAAACGAACTTGCCCCATTAGGATTATTACCTCTTAATCCAATATCTATTACTAAATCCCAAAAGTCAGTATCGTGAATAGCTCTTGCTCCATTATGAGACCAAATTTTATTACCCAAAGCAGTATGACTATCAAATTTCAATCTATGTGTTCCATATATTTTAATAATATCTACAGGATTAAAATACGTATTTCCATCAGTAGTTGTTAAATTACCAGAAGAATCTTGAACTTCACCAGTCGTTCTACCAGTTGTTTCTATTTTTACAAAATTTTGATTAGTACCAGAACTTCTTCCTTCTCCAAGAGTAGTATAAGAAGATGCTCCTAAATCGGTTCCTTGAGAATCTTCAGTATCATATATTCCATGAGATAAAACATATTCATTAGAAACAACAGCCGTAGACAGTCTATTATTTACAGCTCCTAGAGCTGCGTGACCATAAGTTTGTCTATGAATAGGTCTATGTTTTGCATAAACTCTTTGGCTACTAGCTTCTTGGTCTAGTCCATGACCAGATGAATTATTAATTCTAGAAATTAAATGATACTTTATAAAATGAGAACAATAGTCACCTAAAGGATTAGAAGTATTGTCTGAATGCTTATACCAAGTACCACTTAATTCGGCAGATGTTAATTGAACGCTTGTATCAGTCCAAAAATAAGGGTCGCTTCCAGAAATAAAACCAGCGGATAATAAAGCACTTGCTCCAGAATATGCTGTGCTTCCAGACTCAGGAGCATTTATACCTCCAGATAAACTCATTCCACCTGCAACATGAAAAACAAAACAATCGTAATCGGCAAATGAATGTTTCATTCCATCTCGACCTCTGTCTTGAGTAGAATTAAAATCTGGAGTAGAGTTTGTTCCTGTAAATGTATCTGAATATTTTATTTCATTAGTTAATGAAGTAGGGCTAACACCATGTTTTTCATGTACTGCTTGGTTAAAATCATTTTGAGCATCATTGTCATTATGATTAACAACATTAATTGTTAAAAAACCAGAAATCAATCTCCTATCTGGTATTTTTATATATCTTAATTCTCGATAAGCTGCTTTATTATTTTTATCTACTGCCATAATTATACTGGGTATGTTACATGGTCGGTTGTGATTTCTTCAAAAAAACTTAATACAGAATAGTTTTGTTTAAAATCAGCATTTCCACTTGTGAAATGATATTTGTCTGCTTGATTATTCCATCCGTACATATTGTATATACTTGTTTGGGAATAATTATTAAAATGTATTATTCTATCTGTGTCTACCTTGATTACCTCTTGTCCATTTTCTATTATAGCAACTCCCGATGTTGAATCAATTGTAATGCTACCACTGCCGTCTATTGTAAAATCTCCAGTCACATCTAATTCTGGAGTAGAATCAAGATTAAATGCATATCTAGTAGTTCCAGAAGTTTGTTTAAAATCTATATTGCCATCTATATCAAATGTTAGATTAGCAGCTGTAGCATCATCATCTACTGTTTTAATAGTAGTAGCTCCATGTTGAGTTGTAGATATTTCAAAAAAATCTCCAGTATCAGCATCGTCAGCCATTTTAAATTTTACATCAGCAGTATCAAACTCAAATACATAATTACTTCCATCATGGAATTTTATTTCTTGACTACTAGATGCAACTATTAATGGGCCTTGGAGTTGCAATAATAAAGACGCTGCATTGGAAGCAGTGCTATCAATAGTAGAAATGGTACTTGCTCCATTTGTTGTACTAGATAATGTAAAAATACCATTAGTAGGACTCATTTGAATTTGGTCATCTGTAATAACAGTTGTTCCTACTGTAAAGTCAGTAGTCGCATCTATTGTAGTTCCTTTGATAGTAGTATGAGAGTTTGCACCTATAGGAGTTCCATCTATTGCTCCACCATCTATATCAAATGCACTTCCTTCTATTTCTACTGAACCAGCTTCTAATTTTTTACCAAGTGTTATTTTTTCTCCACTATCAGTAGTCACAAATGTTAAGTATGCGGTATCAGCTTCTTCTATAACAAGACTAGCTGTTTTGTTATCTGGTATTTTTATGGAACTATTACCAGAAGTAAATGTTAAAGCTCCATCTCCACCTTCAAGAGTTAAATCTCCAACCATTGCTCTGCTTCCATCTATTAATAAATATTGAGGATGGTCGTCACTTCCTAAACTACTTAAATCTGAATGTACACTAACTCCAGAGCTTGTTAATGAAGAAGACGTAATAGTTCTTCCCATTGGCATATTACCAGAAGATGACATTGCCAACCAATCACCATTACGCTTAACGTACTGCACTGTACCAGCATTTTCAACTTTTCTAAAAGATATATCTCCATCATGGCCTTCTCTAGAATCTGGTTCATTTACACCAAATGTAGGTTGTTTACTTTTTTGATGTAGTAATTTTCTTTCTTCTCTACTTAAAGGCATTATCTTACATTCTTCAATCTATATATAATTGTTATGTCATTTATTTCAAAACCAGCAGGAACTGTACCAGAACTTGCATCTATTTGAAACCTTAATCTAAAAGAGAAAACATTGTTTGCTTCACTAGAGTTATCTGGTTTTAATTCTGCTTGTTGCCATCCATTAGCTGCGGCTAATTTATTTGAACTAAAATTAGTTCCATTTTGAAAATCATATGGAAATGTAGTACCTCCATTGACATCATAGTCAACCATAACACTTGATGCCACGCTACCACTATCAGCAGTTTTGTATGTTATATAAACCTTATAAATTTTTTTTCTTACAGAGGGTTGCCCAAAATCAATATCTTTAGTTGTATATAAGAAGTTTCCAGAAAGAGATGACGAAGGATTCCAAGTCATTATATCGCAATCATCATTAGTTAAATATATTAAGTCTTGATTGCCATCTAAAGCAAAGTTTGTCATATTTGTAAAATTTGTATTATTGGAAGTTCTAAATATTGTTATTTTTCCCAATCCTTTCATCCAAGCTCTTAAAACAAAATCATATATAAAAATACTTTTATCCATATTTTTAATTAATAATTGTCTTTTCTTTGGTACATATGCTATTTGGGCATGTTGCATAGTTAGGTCATCTGCACTTCCATCTTCACCATCAGTAATAAATGCTTCCCAATCAGATTCACTTATTAACCTCATTCCATCTTTTTCTAAAAGATTTAAAACTTGTTTTCCATCATAAAAGTAAACACCAAATGCATTGAACCAAGCAATACCATAATCTGTTTTTGTAGTATGGTAATCGAAAGAACACCCTTTGTTTTCATATCTATCTTCAAGGAAGTCAACATTTTCAGATACGTTTATAACGTACATAGTTTTCTCTTTAAATTGTAATATTCTATCTGCAAACGCTTCTAGTTTTACTATACTTTCTCCATCATTTATTGCTACATCAATGCTTCCAGTTCTATTTGGGAATATATCAAATTTGTTTACAGCGCTTTTTAACATTCTATCTGGATGATTCTTACCGCCAGCACCAGAAGGTTGTCTTATGTTTCCTATATAAACCCTTCTACCATGAACAACTGCTGTTTTGAACTTAGCATCTATAAATTGTGTGTTAGCTGCGTATCCATTTATACTCCTATAAGAATCTATCAAATTAGAAGAACTAGGGCTAACTGCTTTTACAATAACAGAAGTCTTATACCAATTTTCTCCAGTAGGGCTACCATCTCCAGTAACATTTGCCATTGAATAAGACATTTCTCCTTCTTCTGGTAAAAACTTAAATCCTTTATTTACAAAGTCTAATTCTCCTATCAAAAAAAAGTTATCATTATCTTCTAATTTATAATATACCCTAGAACCAGTTATTCTTTTACTTATACTATAAACTGGAATAGCCGCACTGTTAAATGGATTTATATAAAAATCAAAATTAAATAAAACAGGAGACCCAATTACATTTAGTTTGTTTACATTAACATCATCTAGGGCATTTCTAAATAAAAATGGTAATGATTCTTGTTTTTCATCATCGTATAAGTATGAATAATTGAATGTATAAAGACCAGATTGAAAACCTTCAAGACTAGGATTGTCTGCAATAATAGGCCCAGAAAAATAAAAATCACAATCTTCTCCACTTCTATCTACTTGCAATTGCCAAGTATCTAAACCAACTCCACTAGCATCTCCTTCAGTAATATTTGTAATATTTAAAGAAACAATATTCCAACAATCAACTTTAAAATCTTCTTTTGCAAATTCCCAAGTTAAAGATGTATTAGGACTAACTCCTGTTTCATTAACTGTAAATCTTAATAAACTAAAATTTGTATATTTAGCATTAGGAATCCATATTCCAAATATAATATTTTTTTCTTCATTAAGTGTAACTGACATTGTGTCATTTAATAAAATAGAACCAGT
>CERH01015755.1_pt1 | contig 11661 bp, 11 predicted proteins | sample 530991 | NCBI WGS metagenome assembly CERH01 (sample SAMEA2621191, study PRJEB7988) | marine metagenome | biome: marine biome (ENVO:00000447); feature: mesopelagic zone (ENVO:00000213); material: "saline water (ENVO:00002010), including plankton (ENVO:xxxxxxxx)" | depth 800 m | reverse complement strand
ACTGATCCTATTTTGCAAACAACAACAAAGAATGAAAAAGGTCAAGATGTGCTTCCAAGTGGTAATACTCTTACTAATACTGCTCAGTTCTTTGTTTTGTTTTTACATCCAGAGATGGGGTCACAACGTGCTTTAATACCTATGTCATCTACACAGCTTAAAAAAGCTCGTAAATGGTTAACACAGGCACAATCTATGACAGCTATGGGTAAAAATGGACCTTATATATTACCACTGATGTCTCAGGTTTATACACTTAGTACAGTTCCAGAACAAAACGATAAAGGAAGTTGGTTTGGTTGGCAGATAGAACGTAGTTCTCAGTTGGATTTGCAAAGCGAAGAACAAAAAGCTTTGTTTGATTCTGCATATGCGTTTGCTAAATCTGTTAAATCTGGCGAGGTGCAAATAAAAGAAGAAGCACCTAGCGAAGTTAATCAAATGCCACAAGATAAAGGCATTATGTAAGGGACAGTTTTGGGGAGTCATGACCCCAAACTGCGTGAGTTACTTCTCTATCGCATTCCTGAGGAGTAACTCACACTAATATACAGGAGGAAACATGTCTCTTGCACAAGAGTTTTATAATTTATTTAAAGGTAGTGATATCGCTCATGGCACATACACAATAAAAAGTGAGCGAGGAGCAGACGGAAAGAAACAAGGTACAGCAAAAGTTATTCGTGAACCTACCACAGTTGATATGTGGGAAGACCATTTAAAAGGTGGCACAGGTCTAGGTATAATCCCTATCACAAGCGAAAACACTTGTTTGTGGGGAGCTATTGATATTGATCAGTATGATGTAAGTCATAAAGATCTTATAAATGTTTTAAAGAAAAATAAAATCCCTGCTGTTGTGGGAAGAACCAAAAGTGGAGGAGCTCATGTTTGGATTTTTCTTACTGCACCTATAGAAGCAGAGGAGATGCAAAGAAAGTTAACAGAGTTATCAGCTGCTCTAGGATATTCTGGTAGTGAGATATTTCCAAAACAAACTACAATTTTGTTAGACAGAGGGGATACTGGAAACTTTTTAAATATGCCTTACTTTGGGGGAGAAAAAACAACAAGGTATGGATTTAACGAACAAGGAGATGGTCTTAATCCAGAAGACTTTATTGAATATAGTAGACAATATATAACAACTCCCTCACAGTTTCGTAAACTAAATATGAGTTTTGGTACAAAAGAAGGAGTATTAGAAGAAGGACCTCCTTGTTTACAGCACTTGTGTAGTAAGGGATTTGGTGAAGGATCTCGAAACAATGCTCTATTTAATCTTGGTGTTTATGCCAGAATGTTTGACGAAGATAATTGGGAGCAGTTAGTACAAAGATATAATGTAGATTACCTTTCTCCACCTCTCAGTCATGGAGAAGTGGGTAATACTATAAGACAGTTAAAAAAGAAAGATTACTTTTATAAATGTGAAGACCAACCCATAAAACCTTTTTGTGATAAAGAGTTATGTAAAACAAGAAAGTTTGGAGTAGGACCAAGTGGAGTAGGCAATGATATGTCTAGTCTTACTAAAATTGATGGTGATCCACCTATATGGATATTAAATGTAGATGGTGAAAGGTTAGAGTTAACGACCAATGGATTAACTAGCCAAGCTCAGTTTCAAAAAGAATGTGTTTCACAAATAAATAAATTTCCTGTAACTGTTAATCAAAGGGCATGGCAGACTAGAATACAAACACTATTAGATAATCTAACTATTGTTGAAGTACCACCAGATGCTACTTTCAAAGGAGAGTTTGAAGATTTACTTCATGCTTTTGCTTCTGAACGAGCAAAGGGTGAGGAGCGTGAAGATATCCAACAAGGAGTTGCTGTATGGACAGATGAGCGAGTTTATTTTCAAGTAAAAGATTTAAAGAAGCACTTGTCGGTCAATGATTTTAACCATTATACTTCTAATAAAATAACATTAAGACTGCAAGATTTAAAAGCAGAAAAAATGTTTTGGAGAGTAAGGGGAAAGGGGATACATGTTTGGTCATTGCCACAAGAGTTTTTTGAATCAGAAGAGAGTGAGATACCACTTCCTCAGATTCCTGAACAGCATGATATAATATAATGCGTATTGTTCTCGGACCTCCAGGGACAGGGAAAACAACAAAACTATTAAGTTTAGTTGAGCAATATCTAAGTTCTGGTGTGGCTCCCGATAGGATAGGTTACTTTGCTTTTACGAGAAGAGCAGCTCAAGAAGCGATTGACAGAGCATGTTCTAAGTTTCATTTTTCTAAAAAGGACTTACCATTTTTTAGAACACTTCATAGTCTAGCTTTTTTGCAAGCAGGATTAAGTCACTCACAAATAATAACTACAGAAAAGTACCAAGAGATAGCTGATTGGTTGAAGATTGGTAAGTTTTATACAGGAGGCACAGTAGATCAAGGACCTTATAAAGATTTTGGATATGGCGATAAATTTTTAGAAATTATAAATATAGCTAGGATTCTCAGGCAACCATTGAGGAAAATTTATAATGAAAGTATTGTTCCTTTGCGAACAGATTGGGCAAGAGTAGATTACGTAAACAGAGGGATTGAACATTGGAAAAGCCAATACAATCTTTTTGATTACACAGGAATGTTAGAATTATTTATACAAAGGGATCTTTGCCCGAAGTTAGAAGTAGTTTTTATAGATGAAGCACAAGATCTATCCCCTTTGCAATGGGAAATGGTTCGTAAATTAGAACAACACAGTAAGATTTGTTACGTGGCAGGTGATGATGATCAAGCTATTTACAGATGGGCAGGAGCAGATGTTAATTATTTTGTAAATTTAGAAGGAGAAGTTACTCTATTAAACCAAAGTTATAGGATTCCTTCTAGCCACCATGCTATCAGTAGTAGTGTAATTAAAAGAATAGTTGGTAGAAGAGAAAAAATATTCCAACCCAGAGAGGAAACTGGAGAAGTATTTTGGCATCGTCACTCAGAGGAAGTAGATTTGTCTCAAGGTGATTGGTTGCTCTTAAGCCGTACTACTAGGGGAGCACAGCAAATTGAGCAAGAGGTGAGGAGAAGAGGACATCTGTATCTGTTTAATGGTTCCAAGAGTATTGATGGTAATGTTTTGGAAGCTGTCAGGTTGTGGGAATATTTAAGAGCAGGAAACAAAATAACAAAGGCAGAAGTTATTTTAATCTATAAACAGATGTTACTTAATAGTCAAATAAAGTATGGCAGTAAAACTATGCCTGATGGTGAAGATGGGGTCTTTTATAGTTTAAGTGATTTACAAAACGACCATGGACTTTTGCATAATCATCCATGGGATATTGGTCTAGGCAAAATAAATGATAAAGACAAAAGTTACATAAAAGCTTGTTTACGAAAAGGTGAAAGTTTAACAGAGACCCCTCGATTGAGAATCTCTACTATTCATTCTGCTAAAGGATCTCAAGCTACTAATGTTATGTTACTTACAGATACTATGAAAAGACCTTACTCAATGTGGAGAAAAATACAAACTTTTGATGAAGATGAAACTAGGGTTTTTTATGTTGGACTAACTCGAGCCACTAATAATATACATTTGGTACATCCTATGTACAGTCAAGGTTATTCTCTACCTAGCTGAACAAATAAGATAAAATAACACTTATCATGGATAACTGCCTGTGGCACTATTAATTTGCAATGTTTAGCAAAGAAAGGATAAAACATGCAGATAAAATACTTCGATAAAAATTTATTAGTTTCAGCTAATAAAGAGGCAATACGCAGTAAACGTAATCGTGCTTTTAAAACAAAGTACCTTGAAAAACTACCAGATGACAATTTGTTTCCTGTTACTTTTTCTATGGTGCATAATGATGTAGAGATGCGATTAGAAGTTTTATTAAATGAAACAGGTGATAAAGGCTACATTGATGTACCTTTTGGTACGTTTGATAAGTTGCCAACAATAGATATGCCGTCTGACAACCAACTCGAGAAAGGAGTTTAAATATGGCACATAAAGTAGAAACAATGGCTTATGCAGGACAAGTTCCTTGGCATGGTCTAGGTAAACAAGTCGACAGTAATATGTCTCCCCAAGAAATGTTAGAAGCTGCACAGATTGACTGGACAGTAAGTAAGAGACCTGCTTACACAGTTGATCGACCTGATTGTTGGAATATTGTTGATCCAACAGGTGAGGCTAATTTTTTAAGATGTCCTGACAACCACTTTCTTGTCAGAGACTCAGACAATAAAGTTCTTTCTCCATGTGGAGAAAGTTATGTACCTTTTCAAAACTCTGAGGTTATGAACTTCTTTAAAAAGTTTACTGAAGCAGGTTCTATGACTATGGAAACTGCAGGAAGTTTAAAAGATGGTAAAGATATATGGGGTCTTGCCAAACTAAAAGATGACTTCTCCCTTAATGGTGGTGACCAAGTAAAAGGTTATCTATTATTAAATAACAGTCACCAAGTAGGTAAAGCTCTTACTATTATGTTTACTCCGATACGTGTCGTTTGTAATAACACTCTAACAATGGCTCTGCAAAATGAGGGTAACAGGTTTAGAGTACTACACTTACAAATGTTTGATGAAGAGATTCACAAAGCTGCAGAGGAAGCTCTTGGTATTAGTGGTCAGCAAATGAAAGTATTTAAAGAGCAATCAGAGTTCTTAGCGAGTAGGAGAGCTAAACCATTTGATGTTGATAATTTTATTGCTGAGTGTTGCCAACCTAAGTTGTTGATTGAGCGAGCCAAGCAATTAAACTTGGAGGTATTACCAACTTTACGTGACGAGTTTAAAAATACTGCACAGATGGTTTCTGAAGCTATAGAAACTAGTCCAGGACATGAGTTACAATCTGCCAAAGGTACTTGGTGGGGAGTAATAAATGCTGTGACTTATGTAGTTGACCATAAGAAAAAAGCAATGGCTGAGGGTAATGCTCTACACTCTGCATGGTTTGGGTCTGGTGCTAATACAAAAAGAAAAGCATTGACAAAAGCCTTAGAGTATGCTGAAGCTAGTATATGATAAAATAAAAATTGTCTTGGCTATGTTCGTTTACTAATATGAACATAGCCAACTTCCATAGAAAGGGGACAAAGATGAGTACCATACAGGACTTTTATAATTGGATAAATGAAAGACATGCCATCTACCAACGTAGAGTAAGAGGCGATCAACCTCCATGGACAGAAGATGAAATATTAAGTAAATATAAATTTACTAATCCATTCAGAGAAAACGATAAAGTTACTATTTGGATGAGAAACAACTGGACAAAACCACACCACAATCGCCCATACGAAGAAATGATATTTAATTGTTGTTTATTTCGTATGATAGGAACAATAGAGTTTGCCGACCATCATGGGTGGGTAACGGATTGGGATCCTGTATTTACAAAAGAAGTTATAAAAATGAGGTTATCCAAAGGTTTAAGAACATTTACTGGAGCGTATATAATAACTAATCAAGGATTAAAAGCTCCAAAAGCAGAGGTGGTTGTTGACTATTTTCTTACTCCCATATGGGAAGCGTCGGAGACGTTGGCGAAGATTGCCATCGATACGAACTCGTTGCAGAAAGTCCACCATGCGATGGGTAAGTATAAAGGGTGGGGAGGAGGAGGCTTTATGTCATACGAAGTGGTTACCGACCTCTACTACACTCCTGTATTGGACAAGGCAGAAGACAATTTTACTTGGGCAAATGCAGGACCAGGAGCCAAGAGAGGACTCAACAGGATTAACGAAAGACCCCTCAACCAAAGTATAAACCAAACTCAAGCTAACAAAGAAATGTTTGACATATGGAAAATGGCAGACTTATACATAGGTAATCACGTTCCCTTAGATAAAGTTGATATGCGTACGATTGAACACAGTTTATGTGAATGGGATAAATATGAGCGAGTGAGGTTAGGACAGGGTAAACCTCGTAGTGTTTATACACCGACAATGTTTAGTTCAGTAAGTAAAGGAGCAGTAGAATGAAATTTTTAATGACTATATTTTCTATCCAAGATTATGGAGGAATAATTAACCATGCAGAATATTTGACTAAAGGTTTAAAAAACTTAGGTCATGAAGTTGACTTCTGCATGTTAGTACCAAAATCAGCAATACAAAAAAGCACTAAAGATTCACAGACAGAACATATTTATAAAAGAGATTGGAACAAGTATCGTAAGCTAGATGGAGGCACAGGTTATTACTTTAATCAAGCTAGAGGTTGGGTAGGTTTACCTAAGATACCTTATGTAAATGATATAGAAAGAAAAAAGTTTAAGGAGAAGTGTAGTCAGTATGATGCTGTTCTTTGGCACATACCTGTACCTACTCTTAATAAAGACAATGCCAACATAAAGTCTTGGTTAGATTTGTATGATCATGGCAGTAAAAACATAGCAATCATACACGATGGTAATATGCCTCAGCTTTATCCACATTTGATAGCTGTTTCTAAACATTTTCACGGAGCTGTGTGTGTTCATCCTAGTGCTTATAACTCGGCAAAGAATTTAAATATCCCACGTAAACTAATAGTCAACCCTTTTGAAATACGAGGCACATATGGCGAAAAGTTTGAAGATAGAGAGGGTTGCCTTGCTGTGCAAATATTTAAAGGTTGGAAACGTGTTGACAGTTTAATACGAGCCATACCAGATATACATGAATCTGTTCATGTAGGTGGTGCAGGTATTGAATACAGATATATGACAAGTGTCACTAAGTGTAAACCTAAATATTTTAATGAACATGGAATGCGTATCTGGGATGTAGCTGAAGCTCATGGTATGGAATATCATGGGGTGCTTGGCAATGATCAAGTGTTAGAAATGTTAGAATCAGTTAAATTACAGATAGATCCTAGTTGGTCTAAGAAGTATGCCTCGTTTGGAGCTCACTTTAATAGAACTTCAATAGAAGCCATGATCAAAGGTGCTGTGCCTGTCGCTACTGATTTAGGGATGATTAACAATCCATTCTTTAAAGCAGGTGAACACTATGTAGAGATACCACATACGGCTACTCCAAAAGAGTTTGCCGATATAGTAAACGAGGCTTTGTATGATGAAAAGCAATGGCACAAGATACGAGAAAATAATTTAGTTCAAGTAATAAAACACTTTGATTTAAATAAAGTAGCCGAATCTTATGTTGAGATGGTAAGGAAACCAAGAAATACTAACTATCCTGGATATGAGATGGGTATGCCAGATATTAGTTTAATTACTAGCTGTAATAAAAACTTAGCTTTTTTTGACTTACCAAAGATCGATGATATACACGTACAAGCCTATCAACATAGTTTAGCTATATAGTACCTAATAAAATAAAATAGATAAGTCGAGGAGGGCAAAAATGTTATCTATACATGCAAGAAATGTAAGCGAAGCTTTGTTTCGTGGTAAACAAATGATGCAAGAAATGGGAGAACAGGTAGAAACTCGTAATGGTTTAGCTCTTGAGTTACCCATGCCTGTCATTACAACTTACACTCACCCAGAAGAAAGAGTTTTGTTTTATAAAGGTAGAGATGCAAACCCTTATTTTCATTTGATGGAATCTTTGTGGATGTTAGCAGGACGTAATGAAGTAGACTGGATTAGTCAGTTTAATGGTAGAATAAATACATACAGTGATGATGGTGAGTATTTTCATGGTGCATATGGTTTTAGATGGAGGGAGTGGTTTACAAAAGACCAATTACAAATAGTTTCCCATAGATTAAAAACATATCCTAACGATCGCCGTTCAGTAGTTACTATGTGGGATCCTTGGGAAGATTTATGGGAGGAAAATGATGGTAAAGATTACCCCTGTAATACTCACATATATTTTTGGGAAAGAAAAGGTCGATTGAATATGACTGTGTGTAATCGTAGTAATGATATGATCTGGGGAGCTTATGGAGCAAACGCAGTACATATGTCTTTTTTATTAGAATACATGGCACAGATAAATGGATATAAAATGGGGAGATATTATCAAATTAGTAATAATCTTCATGCTTATGTTGATGTGCTAAATAAATTAGATCTCGGTGATTCATGTGATTATGAACCATACTTAACATTAGCAGAAGATGGTTTGAGCTATTGTTCTCCACCTTTAATTAATGACCCAGATAGTTTTGATGCAGAACTTCAAAAGTGGTTTCTAGGTGCAGAAGTAAATGACGATGTAAGTGGAGAATATAAAAATACTTTTTTAAGTAAGACAGCATCTCCAATGTATAGGTCTTGGAGAGCTTGGAAATATAAAAGAATAGATTTTGCCTTATACCATGCCAAAGAAATTCATGATAGGGCATGGCGAAAGGCATGTATAGAATGGTTAGAAAGGAGAAAAAAATAATGTACAGCGAAATCATTTCATTGGTAGAAGAAGTAGCAAAGATAGATGTAGAAAAACTACACAAAGCAGAGCAGAGTTATGGAAACAGTTGGAAAAAGAGAGGAGGTATTGGTGCTTTTATGATGCTTGCTCGTAAGTGGGACAGGCTAGAAAAGCAAGTAACCGAAAACAGTTTTGATGTTTTCCTCGCAGCAAAGAAAGACACGAGAGCAGAAGGTATACTCGACGATATACAGGATTTACGCAGATACCTTATGTTAGTTGAAGCAGAAATAATACGTGGCAAGGAGAAAAATGCAGAAGAACCTGAACTTTTTATCGAAGATCGATGCGAATGGAAAACTGGATAATACAATACAGGCATACTGCGATGATTGTGGATCGAGCAAGGTTGTTACTTTTCGGAATATTAAAAACAAATTTCCTATCTGCAAAAAATGTAAACAACCTATGAGGCTAAAGCATGACACAATATCCCCTGTTCAAACCACCGACTGAGTGGGTAATGCCAGATGGCTTTCCTGATTTAAGTTCAGCCAAAGAAGTATCTATAGATTTAGAAACATATGACCCTAACCTTACGACTATGGGTTCTGGTTGGGCAAGAAAAGATGGACATATAATAGGTATCGCTGTGGCAGTAGAGGGAGAACAATGGTACTTTCCTATAAGACATGAGCTTGGCTCTAACTTTGATCCTAAACTAACTTTGAGGTGGCTAAAAGATGTTTGCTCGATTGATCGTAATTATATATTTCACAATGCTCCTTATGATGTTGGGTGGTTGCTCGCAGAAGATGTGCCTATCAAAGGAAGGATCATTGATACAATGGTCGTTGCACCTTTGTTAGATGAGAATCGTTTTAGTTATGCTCTCAATGCTATTGGTAAAGATTATCTTCAAGAACGTAAATCAGAAAAAGAACTTAGAGAAGCAGCTGATGCTTTTGGAGTAAATGCTAAAAGTGAGATGTATAAATTACCTCCTGCTTATGTGGGGTCGTATGCTGAGCAAGATGCCTCTTTAACTTTGCGATTATGGAAACATTTTCAGTCTTTAATTATAAAAGAAGATATAGGTGATATATTTAAATTAGAACTTGATGTGCTACGCACGATTATACCCATGAGACAAAAAGGTGTTCGTGTAGATTTACAAAAAGCAGAAGTTATAAAAGATGATTTAGCCAAGCGTGAAGAAGATTTACTTTATAAAATAAAACAAACAACAGGTGTAGATGTAGAGATATGGGCTGCAGAGAGTGTCTCAAAAGCTTTTGATGCTTTAAATTTAAGTTACAGTAAAACAGAAAAAAGTGGAGCACCGAGCTTTACTAAAGGTTTCTTAGCAAATCACCCACATGAAATACCACAAATGATTGTGCAAGCAAGAGAGTTTAATAAAGCAAGAACAACTTTTGTGGATACAATATTAAAACATCAAATTAATGGACGTATACATGCTGAGCTTCACCCACTGCGATCTGATGAGGGAGGAACAGTTACAGGTAGATTTAGTTATAGCAATCCAAACTTACAACAAATCCCTGCTAGGCATGGTGAGATAGGTCCTATGATACGTAGTTTATTTTTACCAGAAGAGAATCAATTATGGGGTGCGTTTGATTACTCAAGCCAAGAACCAAGAATAGTTGTACACTATGGTAAATTGATGGGGTTCAGAGGTGCTTCAGAGTTCGCTCGACAGTACAATATCGACCCTACTACCGACTTCCACCAAATGGCAGCCGACATAGTCGGAGTGCCTCGAAAACAAGCCAAAGATATTAACTTAGGTTTATTCTATGGGATGGGAACTAAAAAACTTGCTGCGAGTCTTGGTCTTGAGTTTGAAGATGCCCAAGAACTGTTTGCCGAGTACCATGATAAAGTCCCATTCGTGAGAGAGCTAAGTGAGTATGCAAGTGATCGGGCAAGCCAAAAGGGAGTGATTCGCACAGTTCTAGGCAGAAGGTGCAGATTTGATAAGTGGGAACCAAATCGTTATGGATCTTGGAAACCAATGACATATCAAGAAGCATTCAATGAACATGGAGCAGCGATAAAAAGAGCTTTTACTTATAAAGCTCTAAACAAGTTGATTCAAGGGAGTGCAGCTGACCAGACAAAAGCAGCGATGGTTGCTCTTGCTGATGAAGGTATACTTCCCATGATTCAAGTACACGATGAGCTAGATGTATCTGTAGAAAATAAAGATCAAGCAAAAAAGATTACAGAGATCATGCAAGATTGTGTAAAACTAGAAGTCCCCTCAGTTGTTGATGCTGAGTTCGGACCAAATTGGGGGGAGGCTAAACTTAATCTTAACGAAATAAATATTTAACTTAATAGAAAGGAAGTAAATATGGGAGCTGCATTTGATTCTGAAGCAGAAATAAAAGGTGAAATAAAATCCTTTAAAAACAAAAGGATACATGCACCAAGAGTTGCTACTCTAATAGAAAAATGGGATGGTTGTTACATCCCAAGTTATGAGGTTGCTAAATATAATTTAAAACAAGGTGACAGAGTATTATTGCAAGCATGTAAATCGGACAAAGGAAAAGGTGTTCCTTATACGTGCATAAAAATATATGACAAAATATATTGTGCTGAAAAAGGAGAAATACTTGATAAAATTCCTAAATTAGAGTTTTTATCTGAACCAAAGTTTGTTGAAGTAAACTATGAAGAAGAAATTATAAAGCAATTACGAACTTATCCATGTTTAGAGTTTGAAATGTTGTGGAAAAAAATTAGTGGCATCAAAGTAAAACATGCTGATTTAAACGAAGCTCAACAAAAAATTTATTCAGCTGTAGATAGAGCATTGAGAAAATTAATTAATTCTGGTCATTGTTTAGCATTCGGGTTGATAGGAATGAAAAAGGCAAACAAGAATCTGCATCGCATACCTTTTACGGACGAAGAAGTGATGCTACTATTTTAGCAGAGTTATTAAATAAAATTGATCCAGTACATCATAAGATAGATAAATGAGTAACGAAGAACCAGAAAAAGAAATAAAACTTAGTCAAAGTGAAATAATACTTATATTACGAACTTTGACTAGCTTTTGTTCGCACGACCTTGATATAATACAGGCACAACACAAAGTGATAGTGAAGCTACAAAAAGGTTTAGAATAATTATTGGAGCAAATAAGAAAAGTCAACCTAATTAAAATTTGTTACAGTAATTTTATGAATATTTTTTTACTTGATTATAATATCCAAAGATGTGCCAGATACCATTGCGATAAGCATGTTGTTAAGATGCCATTAGAAACAACACAGATGTTAAGTACAGTTCATTGGCGATAT
>CERH01044923.1_pt1 | contig 11742 bp, 12 predicted proteins | sample 530991 | NCBI WGS metagenome assembly CERH01 (sample SAMEA2621191, study PRJEB7988) | marine metagenome | biome: marine biome (ENVO:00000447); feature: mesopelagic zone (ENVO:00000213); material: "saline water (ENVO:00002010), including plankton (ENVO:xxxxxxxx)" | depth 800 m | reverse complement strand
TCAGCATGAAATCCGAATCCCACGGCTGGCCGCTATACACGCCGGCATAATCTGCCAGATCGACCCCCGCGACGGGGTCGAACGGCGCCGCTTCGCCCCGGGCCTTGACCAGCGCGGCAATCCCGCGGGCGATGCCGCCGGGATCATCCATCGCATTCATCGCCACGGCCACGCCCATGCCTTCCGACGGCGCCAGCATCAGCACGCTGCGATAACCCGGGCACGCGCCGCCATGGCCAACGACCGTGGTGCCGCCTTCCTGCCGGACGGAGAAGCCGAGGCCCCAGCTCGTTTCCCAATCGGGCGAGATATAATGGACGCGCTGCATCTCGCGCAGGGTCGAGGGGCGCAGCACCTCTTCCTCGCCGCTGCTCGCCAATCGGAAGGTCCAGCTGGCGAATTTGGCGAGATCGGCCACGCTGGCGGTGAAGCCCGCCGCAGGCGTGATCCCCGCCGGATCGAACAGGCCGACCTCGGGCCGCGTGCCGTCGGTTTCGAGCGCGCCCCAGCCGACGGCCATCTGCTGGCCATAGAGCTGCGCAGGAATGCCGGCACGCGTATCGTCCAGTCCCAGCGGGCCGAGGATATTGGCGTCGACATAATCGGCATAGGGCGTGCCGCTGACCGCCTCGACGGTTTCGCCCACCAGCGTGAGTCCGAGGTTCGAATATTGCCAGGTGGTCGATGCGGGATAGAGCGGCGTCTGCTCCCGAATCGCCGCGCGGACCTGCGCTTGGGAAGGGAAGGCGAAGTCGGGCCCGGTCCAATAGGGGAAGTCGGCTTCGCGCGGCAGGCCGGCCGAATGCGTCAGCAGGCCGCGCAGCGTGATCGGCACGCTGTCCCGCGGGTCGTCGGCCAGCCGAGCCCAGGGAAGATAGCGTTCGATCGGCGCGTCGAGAGCGACCGTGCCGCGTTCCCACTGCTGCATCAGCGCAACGGCGGTGAACAGCTTGGAAATCGAACAAATCGAATAGATCGTATCGGGCGTCGCCGGGATCCGGCCCGCGCGGTCGGTGGTGCCGAAGCCCTTCGCCCAGACGGTTGCATCGCCCCGCACCAGCGCGGCCGAGATTGCGGGAATCCTGCGATACCGCCGCTGCCCGTCGATCCACAGTTCGGCAGCGCGCATCGCCTCACCCAGGGCGGCGGCCTTCGCCGGATCGAGCGCCTCGGCGCCAACCGGCGATACATCCTGCGCACCTGCGGCGCCCGGAACCGCCATGCCCCAAGCCGCGAGTGCCGCGCCTGCCCGGAAAACCGCCTTCATCGCTCGTACTCCCAGAGTGGAGCGCGACTGTCCTATACGCGCCGGCCCATGGCAAGCGGCTCCCCCTTGGGGCAGCTAGACCTGCCAGTCGACCGGGGCGCGGCCATGCTCTGTCAGGAATGCGTTCGCGCGGCTGAAGGGGCGCGAACCGAAGAACCCGCGATAGGCCGACAGCGGGCTGGGATGCGGGCTTTCGATCACGCAGTGCTGCCCGGCACGCAGTCCTGCGATGCGTTTCGCCTTGGCCTGCGCATGGCTGCCCCAGAGGATGAACACGCTGGGCTCCGCGCGCGCCGCCACTGCAGCGACGCAGGCGTCGGTGACCGTTTCCCAGCCGCGCCCGGCATGGCTGGCGGCCTTGCCGCCTTCGACGGTCAGCGTATTGTTAAGCAGCAGCACGCCGCGGCGCGCCCAGGCGCTCAGATCGCCATGCGCGGGGCGCGCGATGCCCAGGTCGGCTTCCAGCTCCTTGTAGATGTTCGCCAGGCTCGGCGGGACCTTCACGCCTTCGGGAACCGCGAAAGACAGCCCCATCGCCTGCCCCGGTCCGTGGTAGGGGTCCTGCCCCAGGATCACCACCCTGACGCTGTAGAGCGGGGTGAGCTCCAGCGCCTTCAGCCGGCACCCCTGCGGCGGATAGACCGGCTTGCCCGCAGCTTCCTCGGCCACCAGGAAACCGCCCAGTCGCCGGACCTCGGGCGCCGCTAGCGCGGGTTCGAGTACGGGCCGCCAGCTTTCGGGGATCGCATCGCTTGCCATGGCAGCAGGAGTAGGCCGCTGCGCAGGCGCGCGCCAGCACCCCCTTCCCAGCAATCCCCGATGCGCCTAAGGCCTCGGCCATGGCAGTGCATTTCCACGAAGAAGACCTCCCCGCAGGCGTCCTCGCCGATGGCCCCGTGGCCGTCGATACCGAAACCATGGGTCTTGTCACGATCCGCGACCGGCTGTGCGTCGTCCAGATCAGCGACGGCAAGGGCGACGAGCACCTTGTCCGCTTTGCGCCCGACAGCGATTACGACGCGCCCAATCTCAAGGCGGTGCTGGCCGATCCCGCACGGCTCAAGCTGTTCCATTTCGCGCGCTTCGACCTCGCCGCGATCGAATATTACCTCGGGGTGGAAGCGACGCCCTGCTATTGCACCAAAATCGCCAGCAAGCTGGTCCGCACCTATACCGACCGCCACGGGCTCAAGATGCTGGTCGAGGAACTCCTCGGCGAAAGCATTTCCAAGGCGCAGCAGTCGAGCGACTGGGGCGGCCCCGACCTCAACGACGCGCAGCGCGACTATGCCGCAAGCGACGTGCGTTACCTGCACCGCATGAAGGAAGAGCTGGACCGCCGGCTGGCGCGAGAAGGCCGTACCGAAATGGCGCAGGCCTGCTTCGATTTCCTGCCCACCCGCGCGCGGCTCGATGTCGCCGGCTGGGCGGATCACGATATTTTCAGCCACATGTAAGGATCACGCGGGTAGGCGGGACACATGGCATTGCGGCAGCGCAGGATCGAAACTCAGGAGGCGAAGGAGCGCCGCGGCGAACGCCGCCTCTGGGCCGAGCCCGGCGGCTCGCACGACCGGCTGGTCGCCGTGCTCGCCCGTGTCTTGCCGATGGGCGTCGGCGTGCTCGCCGCGCTGATGGTGATCACCCCGCTCAGCCCGCGCGGCGAGATCAGCTTCCTGCTCGACCGGAACAAGGTCGCGGTGATCGAGGACCGGCTGCGCGTCGATAACGCGCTCTACCGCGGCGCCGACAACCAGGGCCGGCCCTTTTCGCTGACTGCCGGCGAAGCGGTCCAGCGCTCGAGCGCGGAGGGTATCGTCAGGATGAACGATCTCGTCGCGCGGTTGCTGCTCGAGGAAGGTCCCGCGCGCCTGAGCGCGCAGGCCGGGCTCTACGATATCGACGAAGACACCGTGGCGGTAACCGGGCCGATGCGGATGATCGCGGCGGATGGCTACCGCATGATGGCGCGCGATGTCTCGGTCGATCTCGAAACCAAGCAACTCGTCGGTGCGGGGGGCGTCGAAGGCGCGATTCCCGCCGGGACGTTCAGCGCCGATCGCTTGACCGCCGATCTGTCGGCGCGCACCGTTACCCTGACGGGCAATGCGCGGCTGCGCATGGAGCCCGGCAAGCTGAGGATGCCCTGATGAAGCCCCTGCTCTCCACCATCGCCCGCTGGGGCATCGGATCGTTTGCCGTCACCGCCGCAGGTTTCGCCGGCATCCAGCTGTCGGCGCAGGCGATCGCCTCGCACAATTCGAACGCGCCGGTTTCCTATGCCGCCGACCGGATCGAATTGCAGGACCGGGAAAACCGCGTCGTCCTGTCGGGCAATGTCCAGATCACGCAGGCCGGGCTCGGCTTGTCCGCAGCGCGCACGATCGTCAGCTACTCGGACGCCGGCAGCCTCAGCATCCAGCGGATCATGGCGACCGGCGGGGTAACCGTATCGCGCGGCAACGAGCGCGCGCGCGGCGATACCGCGGTCTACGACTTCAACCGCCGGATCATCACCATGGCCGGCAATGTCCGGCTCAACCGCGGGGGCGATACGCTCAACGGGGGACGGCTGGTGATCGATCTGGCCTCCGGCGTGTCGAGCGTCGACGGCCGCGCCAGCGGCTCGTCCTCGGTTACGGGCGAAGGCCAGTCGGGCGGCCGCGTAACCGGCAGCTTCTCGGTCCCCGAGAACTGAGTCCCCTGCGCCGCGCCTAGCGCGCCCGTACCCCGGCAACGCGGGCGATATCGGCGAGACCCTGCGCCAGCAGCAATTCGGCAGCCTGGCTGTTGGTCAGCAATTCACGGTGCAGCGCGACCAGCCGCTGGGTCAGCCGGCCCAGCTTGTCGCCGTGCCGCCACAGCGCCAGCTGCTGGCCGATGTCGCGCTTTTCCTTGAAGAAGATCCCCAGCCGCGCTTCCTCACCGCGGTCGAGATCGCCGAAAGACCGCGGGCCCAGCGCGGCGGCGATGCGCGCGAGCTGCGCCGCCCGACGTTCGAATGCCAGGAGCACGCCGACAGGGTTGAGCCCGAGCTGCTTCATCCGCGCCAGTTCGGTGCCCACCTTGGCCGCCTGTCCGCCCATCACCGCATTGACCAGCGGGGTGAAGCCATCGTCCTCGCTCGCCGCGCCGATCGCATCGAGGTCTTCCGCGGTCGCGCTCTGCGGGCTTTGCGCGGTGGCATCGAGATAGAGCGCGAGTTTCTCCACCTCGCTCTTCGCCAGTCGCACGTCGAGATTGGCCGCGCGTGCAATCCGTTCGGCCAGATCGCCGCCCAGTCGCACCCCCGCCCCGTCGGCAAGGCCGCGCACGCTGCGGGTTACCGATTGCAGGTCGGGTGGATAGAACATCGCCACCAGCGCATCCTTGCGCTTTTCGAGCAGCTTGGCGGAGCGCGACTTGTCGGTGGCCGAGGTGGCCACCACGATGACCGGGCAGGCCTCGCCGCCGCCCGCTTCGCTGGTTTCAACCAGCACCTTGAGCGCTTCATGCGCCTCGTCGCCGTTGGCCCGCACCCAGATATGCCGCTGGTCGCCGAACAGCGAATTGGTCCGTGCCTCGTCGCCCAGCCGCGCGGGATCGCCGCGCAGTTCGGCACCCGACATTTCGACGCGTTCGCCCGGTTCGGGCAGCCAGGTCACGAGGTCGTTGGCCGCCGCACTGGCGCCGGCTTCGTCCTGCCCGCAGAAAAAGAAAATGCCGCAGCCCTGTGCGGCGCTGCGTCCCTTGGCCGCGAAATCGCGGTTGCTGAGCTTCACTGTGCCGCGTCGCCCTGCCGCCGCAAGGCCAGCGCGATCCGCGTCACCATCCGCTGCGCAAGATCCTGCGACAGGTTCTGCAGCGCGGTCTGTTCAGCGGCAATAACCGCATATTCGCTCGACACCACGTCGATCCCGGCATCCGAGCCATCGGTCGCGTCGAGCAGGATTTCGCCAGTGGCGAGGTCGACCAGCTGATAGCGCGCCCGCAGCGTCCGCCGTTCGCGGCTGATCGTATCGTCGCGCAGCACGGCGAGCCCTTCGAGCTGGTCGTCGAGCCGGACATCGATCCGGTATTGCGGGCTGACCATGCCTGCTGCGCCGAAGCGTTCCTCGAGCGCGCTGCGCACCAGCCAGCCGGCCCGCCCTTCGATCGGCGCGACCTCGATCGCGGCCATGGATTGCGCGACCGCGCCGCTGCCGCCACCAGCATACATGGGCGACAGACCGCAGGCCGAGAGCGTGCAGAGGGCGAGGCAGACGAGGACGATGCGCATCAAGTGACGATATTCACCAATCTGTCGGGCACCACAATGACCTTGCGGATTTCCGCCCCGTCGAGCGAACGCTGCACCTTTTCCGAGGCCAGCGCCATTGCTTCGAGATCTGCCTTCGAAGCGCCCTTGGGCGCGGTCAGCGTGTCGCGCAGCTTGCCCTTGTGCTGGACCGCGATGGTGACCTCGTCCTCGACCAGCAGCGCGGGATCGACTGCGGGCCAGGCGGCATCGGCCACCAGGCCGTCGGCGCCCAGCGACGCCCAGGCTTCCTCGGCCAGATGCGGCATCATCGGCGCGACCAGTTGCACCAGCGTGCGGATCGCGGCCGACCGGCTGGCCGAAGGCTGCGCCTTCTCGACCGCGCCGGTCAGTTCGTAGATCCGCGCCACCGCCTTGTTGAAACCCAGCGATTCGATGTCCTCGGCGACCGCAGCGACCGTCTGGTGCATCTTGCGCAGCAGCGGCTTGTCCTCGCCTTCGGCCCCTGCGTCATGGGCCGCGAACAAGCGCCACAGGCGATGCACGAAACGGCTGCAGCCCTCGATCCCGGCTTCGGACCACGGCAGGTCGCGTTCGGGGGGGCTGTCGGACAGCATGAACCAGCGCACCGCGTCGGCGCCATAGGTGTCGACGATGGTGTCGGGGTCGACCACGTTCTTCTTCGACTTGGACATCTTGATGACGCGGCCGATCTCGACCGCGCCGCCATCTGCCTTGAGCAGCGCGCGTTCGGCTTCGCGGCTGATCTCGTCCGGCGCGAAGTAGAGCGTCTTGCTCCCGTCCTTGCGGCTGTAGGTCTCATGCGTGACCATGCCCTGCGTGAACAGCGAGGCGAAGGGTTCGGTCACGTCGATCTGGCCCATATGCGCCAGTGCGCGGGTCCAGAACCGGGCATAGAGCAGGTGCAGGATCGCGTGTTCGATCCCGCCGATATACTGTTCGACCGGCAGCCACTTGGCGATCTCGTCCCTGTCGAACGGCTTGTCGGCAGGCTGGCTGGCGAAGCGCAGGAAATACCACGAACTGTCGACGAAAGTGTCGAGCGTGTCGGTCTCGCGTTCCGCCTTCCCGCCGCATTTGGGGCAATCGACATGTTTCCAAGTGGGATGGCGCAACAGCGGATTGCCGGGGGTCCGGAAATCGACATCCTCGGGCAGCGTGATCGGCAGGCTGTCCTTGGGCGCGGGGACCACGCCGCATTTCTCGCAATGGATGAAGGGGATCGGCGTGCCCCAGTACCGCTGGCGCGACACACCCCAGTCGCGCAGCCGCCACACGGTCTTGCCGCTGCCGCATCCCTGTTCCTCGATGCGCGCGATGATTGCGCGCTTGGCGTCCTCGACTTCCATCCCGTCGAGAAAGTCCGAATTGACGAGCACGCCCTCCCCCGCCTCGGCCTCGCCGTTGAAGGGCTTGTTCGCCTGATCGGCGCTGGGCGCGACGACCCGGGGGATCGGCAGGCCGTATTTGGTCGCGAATTCGAAATCGCGCTGGTCGTGGCCCGGTACCGCCATGATCGCGCCGGTGCCGTAATCCATCAGCACGAAGTTCGCGATATAGACGGGCAGGTCTGCGCCGGTGAACGGGTGCTTGGCGCTGATCCCGGTATCGAAACCCAGCTTCTCGGCGGTTTCGAGTTCGGCCGCCGTGGTGCCGCCCTTCTTGCATTCGGCGATGAAGGCGCGGGCCTCGTCGCTGTCAACAGCTTGCGCGACCGGATGGTCGGCGGCAACTGCGACGAAGCTCGCCCCGAAGATCGTGTCGGGCCGCGTGGTATAGACCGGCAGCGTGTCGCCATTCGACAGGTCGAAGCTGAATTCGAGCCCCTTGGACTTGCCGATCCAGTTTTCCTGCATCAGCCGGACCTTGTCTGGCCAGTTCTCGAGGCTGCCGAGCCCTTCGAGCAGCTCTTCGGCGAAATCGGTGATCTTGAGGAACCACTGGTTCAGCTTGCGCTTCTCGACCTCGGCGCCGCTGCGCCAGCCCTTGCCGTCGATCACCTGTTCATTGGCGAGCACGGTCATGTCGACCGGGTCCCAATTGACCTCGCTTTCCTTGCGATAGACGAGGCCCGCTTCGTAGAGATCGATGAAGAGCGCCTGCTCGTGCCGGTAGTAATCGGGTTCGCAGGTCGCCAGCTCGCGCGACCAGTCAAGCGCGAAGCCGAGGCGCTTCAGCTGCGCCTTCATGTGTTCGATATTGTCGCGGGTCCAGCCGCCCGGGTGGACGCCCTTTTCCATCGCCGCATTTTCGGCGGGCATGCCGAAGGCGTCCCAGCCCATCGGATGCAGCACTTCGTGCCCCACCGCCTTCTTGTAGCGCGCCAGCACGTCGCCCATCGTGTAATTGCGCACATGGCCGATATGGATGCGCCCCGAAGGATAGGGGAACATCTCGAGCACGTAGCTCTTGGGCTTGGGGGAAGCGCTATCCGCGCGGAAGGTCTGCGCCTGTTCCCACGCGCTTTGCCAGCGCGCATCGGCGCGGGCGGGATCGAAACGGGTTTCGCTGCTCATGCGAGCGGCGTTTACGGATTTTGCGGGCTATGGGAAGGCGCTTTTCCGGTTGCGCCCCCGCGATCAGCTGACCGCTTCGCGGCGCAGTTCGCGGGCCTTGGTCAGGATGATGTCTTCCAGCCGCTGGACGGTCGCCGCCTGGACCGGTGCGTCGACCCAGTTGCCCGACTGGTTGACCTGGCGGCTTGCCGCCACGCGTAGCGCGTCGGCGCGCAGGTCCGAATCGAGGATCGTCACCGTCACCTTGACCCGTTCGCCCGGGTTGCTGGGATTGGCGTACCAGTCGCTGACGATCACGCCGCCATTGCTGTCCGCCTGCAGGAGCGGGGCGAAGCTGAGCGCATCGAGCGCCGCGCGCCAGAGGTAGGAATTGACGCCGATCGTGGTGACCTGCGCCGCCGCCATGTCCGCCTGAGGCCGTTCACGCCCGCCGCCGCATGCCGCGAGGCCGACCGTGGCGGCAATCGCAACGGCAAAGGTTGCAGGGCGGCGAATGGTTGCAAAGGCGCTCATGTCGATCCTTGGTATCACTGACGTTCCCGGCTCTATAAAGACTGCGCGCGCACGGGCAAGCGTTCGTCCCGCGCGGCACAGTGCCCGTCTGGCCTCCATGCCACTGAATGCCGCCTGAATCCGCACGGCGGCATGCCGCGATCATCGTATGCCGGGCGAGCAGGCCGCCGCTCCGCAGCGGCCGTGCATCGCGGGGCGTTCCAGAGCGCGGAGGGCATCGCCAATGCTGCTTGCGGCATTCGATAAGTTACCGGGAAGAGCCGGAAAATTCCGCTGGCAGGCACTTTGCCACCACGCTTGTGGGCAAACCGCAACACCTTTTGCGAAACTGTCGCAGATGCTGTGGAAAAGCTGGCCATGGCACCGCCCGCTGGTACCATGGCCGGAGAACAGACAGGACTCGGCTGCGCTTGTGCAGAAATACAGGAACCGTTCAGCGGACCTGTGACTTGAAGTTCCTGAAGATGAAGGGTGCGGGTTCGCAATGGCACGTTCGGGTACAGATCAGGGCAAGACGCGGTTCGTTCCGGCAGCGCTTATTGCTGCCGGTCTGGCGCTGACCATTCCCGCCGCCGGTCTTGCCGTGGTGCAGGCCGACGGGGCCAAAGCCCTGCCCGAAACCGTATCCTACCTCCCCTTCACGCCCGCCAATTCGGATCCGCGGCTGGCGGCACGCGTCGCTGCCCTGATCGGCGAAGACGGGCTGCGCTTCACCCCTGCGAACAAGTCGGGGCTGGCCAAAGACCGCACCGTCACCGTCGCGGTACGGGTGGACGATGCCACCGCGCGGGCCATGTCGGTGCGCACGGCAATCGAGTCGGTGGGCACCGCCGGCAGCGCTGAACGCGTGCTCGCGATCAGCCCGACCAGCTACAATCTGGGCATCTCGCGCGGCTACCAGAGCTTCGCGCAGACCGCCAAGCCGGCCACCGTTTCGGTCGGCCTGCGTGACATGGGCATGCCCGATCTCGCCAATTTCGCGCCCGACAAGGGCGACAAGCCGGCAAAACCCGGGCGGTTCGATTCGCGGCTCGCGCTCGAGAAGCAGGACAATGCCGGCCGTGCACCGCGCACGCTCGAAGGCATGGGCAACCAGAGTGTCGATCTCAGCACGTCCTACCGCGTGGTCGGTAATCTCAACGTGACCGCCGGCGTGCGCCTGTCCAAGGACAGCAACCGCCTCGCGCCGCTGACCGACGGGGTCGAAGACGACCAGGCCGTCTACGTCGGCACCCGCGTCAGCTTCTAGGCTCCGCGCCATCCGGTAAATACGTCTGCACGCGCCCCCGTGCGCGGACAAAGCGCTTGGCGCGATCGGCTCCGCTCGCCTAGTCTGTGCGAACGCTACGGCAAGTTGGGGGAATTCTATGTCACGGGTGGCTATCGTAACCGGGGGCACGCGCGGGATCGGCCGCGCGATCTGCGAACGGCTGCGCGACGAGCGCGGTTTCACGGTCATTGCCAATTACGCGGGCAACACCGACGCGGCGGCGCGGTTCACCGAGGAGACGGGCCTGCCCACCGCGCGCTTCGATGTCGGCGATCCCGACGCGGTCCACGAGGCCTGCGCCCGGATCGAACGGGAACACGGGCCGATCGACGTGGTCGTCAACAATGCCGGCATCACCCGCGACGGCACGCTGCTGAAAATGAGCTATGACGATTGGGACGCGGTCATGCGCACCAATCTGGGCGGCTGCTTCAACACCGCCAAGGCCACTTTCGCGGGAATGAAGGAACGCGGCTGGGGCCGGATCGTCAACATCGGGTCGATCAACGGCCAGGCGGGGCAATACGGCCAGGTCAATTACGCCGCCGCCAAAAGCGGGATCCACGGCTTCACCAAGGCGCTGGCGCAGGAAGGCGCGCGCTTCGGGATCACGGTCAACGCCATTGCGCCGGGCTATATCGACACCGAAATGGTCGCCGCGGTGCCCGAGCCGGTGCTGGAAAAGATCGTCGCCAAGATCCCCGTCGGCCGGCTCGGCCGCGCCAGCGAGATCGCCCGCGGGGTCAGCTTCCTGTGCTCCGAACACGCCGAATTCGTCACCGGTTCGACGATGAGCATCAATGGCGGACAGCACATGTATTGATCGGGTGCGCCGAGGCGCACCCTCCCGCCGCGCCCCGGGAACGTTCCGGGGCCTCTCGCGAAAAAAATCGTGGTGCGAGCGCTGCGGATATGTAGAGGGGGCGCCGATGACTCCCCCCTATCACCCACCGAAGAAATACTCGGTCCGCATCGACGGCCACCGTACCTCGATCAGCCTCGAACCCCTGTTCTGGGAAAAGCTCACCACTGCAGCGCGGATGCGCAACCAGTCGATCAACGCGCTGGTGGCGCAGATCGACGCCGAACGCATCCGTGCGGATACGCCGCCCGGGCTGGCCGGCGCGATTCGGATTTGGCTGGTCACGCACGAAAAAGGCGGCTGGATCACTCCAGCCGCCCCGGTGTCGGAACTGGCCGACAGCTGAACCCTTCCGGGTCAGTATTTCGCGGTCGCGTCGCTCGCCGGATAGGTTTCGTCGAGCGCTTCGTCGGTTGCGCTCATCGTGTCGCCCTTCGTGCCGGTCGCTGCCGCGCCCGCATCGCGGAACTGGCCCTCCGGTTGGCCGTCGGCAAAGGCGACGCCATTCTTGTCGACACGGTTCTTCTCGTAATAGCGATAGCCGGCATAACCGAGACCGCCGAGTGCCAAAAGCTTGAGTAACATGAGAAAACTCCTTTCTTGCTGCCCCAACGTACGGGTCGCCGGAAAGGTCCTTAAATCACGCCTCAATCGTCGCCGACGCGCTCCACATCCGCGCCCACCAGTTGCAGCTTCTCTTCCAGCCGCTCGTAACCGCGGTCGAGGTGGTAGAGCCGGCGCACGGTGGTCGCGCCTTCGGCGGCCAGCCCGGCGATCACCAAGCTCATCGAGGCACGCAGATCGGTCGCCATCACTTCGGCGCCGGTGAGACGCGTGGGCCCGCGCACGATCGCGGTGCGCCCCTCGGTCTCGATATCCGCGCCCATCCGCGCCAGTTCGGGCACATGCATGAAGCGGTTCTCGAAGATCGTTTCCTTGAGCACGCTGGTGCCCTCGGCGCGGGTCAGCAAGCTCATCAGCTGCGCCTGCATGTCGGTGGCCAGCCCCGGGAAAGGCGCGGTGGTGAGATTATGCGCCTTGAGCGGCCCGTTCGCG
>CERH01016091.1_pt1 | contig 11793 bp, 9 predicted proteins | sample 530991 | NCBI WGS metagenome assembly CERH01 (sample SAMEA2621191, study PRJEB7988) | marine metagenome | biome: marine biome (ENVO:00000447); feature: mesopelagic zone (ENVO:00000213); material: "saline water (ENVO:00002010), including plankton (ENVO:xxxxxxxx)" | depth 800 m | reverse complement strand
CGAGACGATCGCCATGTCGCACGGCGGCAGATCGAACTTGCCCGCGCTTTGCGCGCAATCGGCCAGCAGCAGACCGCCCTCGCCATGGGTCATCGCGGCGATGGCAGCCAGGTCCTGACGGTTGCCGGTTTCCGAATTGACGTGCTGGGCCGCCACCAGCGGTCGTTCGCGCCGCACCGCTTCGGCGAGGTTTTCGTGGTCGACCGCGCCATTGCCCAGGACGGGCAATTGCTCCGCCTGCGGTGAGGCCTGGAGGATGCAATCGTGTTCGACCGTGCTGACGAGCCGCGCGCCCGCCTTGGCATGGCCCAGCGCCAGCGCTGCCGCCTCGCTTGCGCCCGAAGTGAAGATGACCTCGCCGTCCCAGCCCAGCGCCTTCTTCACGCGCTCGCGCGCATCTTCCAGCAAGCGGCGTGCCTTGCGCCCTTCGGCGTGCGGGCTCGAGGGATTGGCCCAGTGCGCCAGCCCCTCCTCCATCGCTGCATGCGCCGCGGGGTGCAGCGGGGTGGTGGCGGCGTGATCGAGATAGATGCGGTTCGCGATGGTACGTGCTCGAAATGATTGCGATTTGATGGACAAACCCTATATAGCGCGCGACCTCGCGCAAAGCCTTATCCGGCGCAGGCGCTTCGACATTTGCTTAGGGTACACCTCCCATGCCGACCGTGATCTTTCCCGGCCCCGAAGGCCGCCTCGAAGGCCGTTTCTCTCCCGCCCCGCGCCCGCGCGCGCCGGTGGCGATGATCCTGCACCCGCACCCGCAGGGCGGCGGGACGATGAACGAACAGATCACGCAGCGTCTGTACAAGACCTTCGTCAACCGCGGCTTCGCCACGCTGCGCTTCAACTTTCGCGGCGTCGGGCGCAGCCAGGGCAGCTTCGACAATGGCGTGGGCGAACTGTCCGATGCGGCAAGCGCGCTCGACTGGGTCCAGCAGGTTCACCCCGAAGCACAGGTCACCTGGGTTGCCGGGGTCAGCTTCGGCGCGCTGATCGGCATGCAACTGCTGATGCGGCGCCCCGAAATTCGCGGCTGGCTGTCGATCGGCGCACCGGCGAGCATGTACGACTTCTCCTTCCTCGCCCCCTGCCCCGCGAGCGGCATCTTCGTTCACGGCGCGCAGGACACGGTCGTGCAGCCGCAGGCGGTCACCAAGCTGGTCGAGAAACTGCGCACGCAGAAGCACATCACCGTGCATCACGAAGAAATCCCGCGCGCAAACCACTTCTTCGAAAACGAGCAGGAAGAGTTGATGAAGTCGGTCGACAACTACCTCGACTTCCGCCTCGATCCGAGCTGCCCGATCAAGTGATCCCGGCGGCCCCGAGACGGGCCGCACCCTGCCTTCGAAACGGCTAAGGTTGCGTAATGCAACGCGAAACCGCTTGGCGCACGGCCGTTATGTTGTAACATTCTCTTCATGAGAAGGCGGTCAAGCCTTCCGCAATGGAAGAGGAGCAACATCATGTCCTATGTCGACCACAGCCACCGGCCCTCGCCTGCCAGCATGGCCGCGGTGATCGGGGTTCATGCCGCGATCGGCGCGATCCTCGTCGCGGGACTGACGGTTACCGGCACGGTGCCCGATATCGTCACCAGGATCGGGGCGACCAACATTCCGGTCGCGCCGCCGCCCCCGAAACCGCCCGAGCCGGCCGAACCCAGACCAGCGCAGCCGACCGATACCGTTATCCATGCGCCCAAGCCCGCGCGCGATCTGGTGATCGCAGAGCCGCGCTTCGAAACCCCCTCGCTGATCATCCCCCCGCTGCCAAGCCCGCGTCCGGGCCTCGGGCTCGACTTGCCCAAACCCGGCGCGGTGCCCGGCTTCGATCCCGTCGCCGCCAAGCCGCGCAACGATCCCGCCGCCTGGCTTTCAGCTGCCGATTATCGCCCCGCATGGATGCGGCGCGAAATGACCGGGCTGGCGCGCTTCAGGCTGGAGATTGCCGCGAACGGGCGCGTGACCGGATGCACCGTGACCGGGTCGACCGGTCATGCGCAACTCGATACGGCGACCTGCCAGTTGGTGGCAAAGCGCGCCCGGTTCGAACCTGCGCGCGGTGCCAGCGGCGAGGCAATCGCCGGCAGTTACGACGGCGCGGTCCTGTGGCAGCTGCCCGAATAGCCGCGACTGTTCAGCGGGAGCCCTGCTCGAGCTTGTCGAGCGGGGCGTCGCCGCCCGCGTCGGGCAGCACCCAGATCGCCACATTCGCCAGCGCGACCACGGCGAGTAGCACCATCAGCAGCGCGTTCCTCGTTGCCCCCGTCCGCCGCCACAGGAAGATCGCGCCGATCACCAGCAGGATGGCAGCGAGGACGGTAATCGAGAGGACGGCATCGAGCATGGCGGTTCCATACCCGGCCCCCACTCTACTGCAAGCCGCCACTGCACGCCGTCACCGCGGAACAGGCCGGGGACTGGCCCGTTCGCAATAGTAAAGGAGACGGCACGATGAGCATTTTCGGCAGGATCAAGGACGCGATTTTCGGCAGCGATGCCGAGGCGCAGGAAACGCCCCGGCCCAAGCCGACCGGAAATGCCTGGGCCGACGCGCCGGTGGTCGAGCCGAAGGCCCGCCCGATGGTCGATATCGAGAGCAATCTCGACAACATGCCCGGGGCCGACCGCCTCAACTGGCGCACGTCGATCGTCGACCTGATGAAATTGATCGGGGTGGATTCCGATTACGAGAGCCGCAAGGCGCTGGCCGGCGAGCTGGGCCGCGCGGATTACACCGGCAGCGCCGAAGACAATGTCTGGCTGCACCGCCGCGTGATGAACGAACTCGGCGCCAATGGCGGCCAGGTACCTGCCGAATTCCGCGATTGATTTGACAGGCTTGCGCGCGGGCAGCACACCTTCGCGCATGACCCAGACCAGCCTTTCCATCACCCGTCGCCAGGCCCTCGCAGGGCTTGGCGCCACTTCCGCCCTGGCGCTTTCCGGATGCGCCGCCAGCGCGCGTCCCGAAGCGATTGCGCAGGCGCGCGTCATGGGGGCGCAGCGCCTGCTCGAAGTCGTGGGGTACAACCTGCTCGAACACGAACCCGAGCGGGCGACCGCACTGGGCGTCGACACGGGCCGCCATGCCTATCTGCGCGGCCGGCTCGAAGACCAGTCGCCCGCCGGCCAGCAGGCCTATGCCGCAACCCTGCGGCAGGACTTGGCGCATGTCCGCTCCTTCCCGCGCGAGGGGCTAGACAGCGAAACCCTGACCAGCCTCGACGTGGTCGAAAGCGCCTATGATCTCGCGCTCGACGGCTTTGCCCTGCCCTATGGCGATACGCCCGTCGGCAACTGGCGCACCGCGCCCTATGTCGTGATCCAGAACGTCGGCGAATATCTAGCGCTGCCGCGCTTCATGCAGTCGAACCACAAAGTCGAGAACGGCGACGATGCCGACGCCTATATCGAACGGATGGAGGCGATGCCCGCCACCTTCGACGGCGAACTGGCGCGCATCAGCGCGGCGCGCGCCATGGGCGTAGTGCCGCCTGCCTTCCTGCTCGACAAGGCGATCGGACAGATGCAGCAGACCATCGCCAGCGCGGGCAAGGGCGAACTGTTCGCCGCCGATCTGCGCAGCAAGCTGCAGGCCGCGGGCATGCCCGAAAGCCACGCCAATCGCGCGGCGATCCTCGAAGCCGGACCGATTGCCGAAGCGCTGACGCGGCAGCTCGAGGAATTGCGCGCCGAACGCGCGGTCGCCAGCGATGCGCCGGGCATGTCCGCGCGTCCGCGCGGCGACGAATTTTACGCCTGGGCCCTGCGTTCGAGCACCACCACGCGGCTGACGCCCGACGAGGTGCACGAGCAGGGGCTGGACGAACTCGCCGCGCTCCACGCGCGCATGGACCCGATCCTGCGCAGCATCGGCTATACCAGCGGTTCGGTGGGCGAGCGCATGCAGGCGCTGTCGCAGGATCCACGTTACAAGTTCGCCGAGGGCGATCCGGGCCGCACCGAGATCATGGATTTCATCGCCGAGCGGGTCGAGTGGATCAAGGCGCAGATGCCGCGCGCCTTCAACACGCTGGTCGATCCGAACATGGAAGTGCGCCGCATCCCGCCGGCCGAAGAAGTCGGCGCGCCGGGCGCCTATGGCGGCGCGGGCAGCAAGGACGGCAGCATCCCCGGGCGGTTCTGGATCAATTTGCGCACCACCGACCTGCACCGCAAATACGACCTCGCCGACCTCACCTATCACGAGACGATCCCGGGCCACGTCTGGGAGGGCGAATATTCGAACCGCTTGCCGCTGATCCGCTCGATCCTAGCGTTCAATCCCTTCAGCGAAGGCTGGGCGCTCTATGGCGAGCAGATCGCCGACGAACTGGGCGCCTATGACGGGTTCGAGGTCGGCCGGCTGGGCTATCTGCAAAGCCTCGCCTTTCGCGCCTGCCGCATGGTGGTGGATACCGGTCTGCACGCCAAGGGCTGGAGCCGCGCGAAGGCGGTCGATTTCTTCGTCACGCGCAATGGCAGCAAGCCCGCGGAGGTCGAGAGCGAGGTCGATCGCTATTGCAGCTGGCCGGGGCAGGCGACCGGCTACAAGCTGGGACACAGCCGTATCGTCGACCAGCGCGCACGGGCGCAGGGCACGCTGGGCCAGGCATATGATTTCAAGGCGTTCAACGACGCGGTCGTGCTCGGCGGCAACGTGCCGCTGGATGTGCTCGAAAAGAACGTCGACCGCTATATCGCGGCAGCACGCAGCTGACGCATTTGTCATGGAAATGCGGCCCCCTGCCGCTAGGCTGACGGCAGCAATAACACGACAGGGGTCGCAACCATGTTCAGACTTGTCGCTGCCATCGCAGCGCTATCTTTCGCCATGCCCGCACAGGCCGACTGGCATGTCGCCGAATCGGATCATTTCGTCGTTTATGCCGACGACAGCGAGAAAGACGTGCGTCGCTTCTCCGAGATGCTCGAGCGCTACCATGCGGCAATGGAATTCGTAACCGGACGGGAAGCGGAGACGCCCAGTCCGTCCAATCGTGTCACCGTTTATGCTGTCGGTGGGAAAAGACAGATCCGCGAACTGGCCGGATCGAAGAATGTCGGCGGTTTCTACATCCCGCGTGCGGGAGGATCGATGGCTTTCGTGCCTGACGTGCGCCCCAGTACCGGCGAGCTCGAATGGTCGATGACCATCCTGCTGCACGAATACGCGCACCATTTCCTGATCTCGAGCTCGCGCTATGCAATGCCGCGCTGGATGGATGAAGGCAGCGCGGAATTCTTCGCCTCCGCCCGGTTTCCCCGCGACGGAGAAGTCCATATCGGGCGCCCGGCCTATCACCGATTCGCCGAACTGGCTTTTGCGCCCGAGGTCCCATTGGAAGACCTGTTCGAGCGCGGTCGCCATAGTGCCGGAGAGGAACTGAGACGCGATAACTTCTACGGCCGCAGTTGGGCGCTGTATCACTACCTGACCTTCGACCCCGCCCGAACAGGCCAGTTGCTGGCCTATGCGCGTGAGATCGCCGCGGGGGCCTCATCGATCGATGCGGCGCGGGCGGCCTTTGGTGACCTCGGGCAGTTGCGCAAGGATCTCGATCGATACCTCATGCAGCGAAAGATTAAGGGGTTCGTGCTGCAGCCTGAAATACTGCCGATCGGCGAAATCAGCGTTCGCCGGCTGAGCGAAGGCATGAGCGAGATGCTTCCCGTCATGATCCGTTCGAAACGCGGCGTAGACCGTGAAGCTGCAGCGGCAGTGCTGGTCGACGCGCGTGCCGTCGCCGCTGCCTATCCGGGAGACGCGGGCGTGCTGGCGGCCTTGGCGGAAGCCGAGTACGACGCGGGCAATCTTGATGCCGCCATCGCAGCAGCCGATGCGGCGATCGCGATCGATCCGGCGCGCAAGAACGCTTATGTCCAGAAGGGCTACGCATTGTTCGCCCAGGCCGCGGACGCCGAAGACGAAACTGCGGCCTACAAGGAAGCGATGAAGCCATTCACGGCGCTCAACCGACTGGAGAATGACCACCCGCTACCGCTGATCCATTACTATCGCAGCTTCACCGAGCGCGGAGTGGAGCCCAGCGAGACCGCCAGGCACGCGCTCGACCGCGCGGCGCAGCTTGCGCCGTTCGATCACGGCCTGGCAGTCAATGCGGCGCTGATGCATGCGAAGATCGGCAATATCGCGGCCGCGCGCCAGTATCTCACACCGGTCGCAGCCAACCCGCATGGTGGCAGCGCTGCTCGGCAGGCGCAGGTGCTGCTCAACCAGCTGGAGAACGCCGAAGAAGGCACGCCGTGGCGGCGGCGGCCGATTGTCGATCTGACCCGGGCGCTGAGCTCCACCGCCAGGTCCGTGGCCGAGAAGGAAGCGCAGCAAGCAGAGGATAGCGACGAGGCGGATCGGCCAGAGTAATGCGCCGGCGGAGGCGTTCGCGCGGCATCCGCGCCAAGCTGCACTGAGCAAGGCACCAACCCGTCCAGGCGCTCGCGTTCTTGCGCGCGCCTGCGCCGCTGCAAATTAAAGCCCCCGGTCCGCGTCGCCGCGGCCGGGGGTCTCCTCTCCAACTCGTTCACCCCCAAGCGGGGTGTATCCGGATCAGGCAGCGACCGATTTGCTCGGCGCTGCATCGCGCACGCCCTGGTCGACATGCGCTGCGAAGGGTTCGAAATTGTCGACGAAAAGCTGCACCAGCTTGGTCGCGGTGCGATCGTATTCGTCCTTGTCGGTCCATGTCGACCGCGGGTCGAGAATGCCCGTATCAACGCCCGCGACCGCAACCGGCACTTCGAAACCGAAGTTGGGGTCCTTGCGGAATTCGGCGTCGTTGAGCGACCCGTCGAGCGCCGCATTGAGCAGCGCACGGGTGGCCTTGATCGGCATCCGGCTGCCGATACCGTACTTGCCACCGGTCCAGCCGGTGTTGACCAGCCAGCACTGCACCCCGCCCTTGGCGATGCGTTCTTTGAGCAGGTTGCCGTAAACGCTGGGGTGGCGCGGCATGAAGGGCGCGCCGAAGCAGGTGCTGAAAGTCGCTTCCGGTTCGGTCACGCCGATTTCGGTGCCCGCGACCTTGGCGGTGTAACCCGACAGGAAATAATACATCGCCTGGTCGGGCGTGAGCCGCGCGATCGGAGGCAGCACGCCGAAAGCATCGGCGGTCAGCATGATTACGTTCGACGGGACCGGGCCGAGGTTCTTTTCGCTGGTGTTCGGTATCGACGACAGCGGATAGGCGCCGCGGGTGTTCTCGGCGAGGCTGTTGTCGTCGAGATCGATTTCGCCCGCATCGTTCATCACGACGTTTTCGAGCACGGTGCCTTCCATCTTGGTGGTGGCGTAGATTTCCGGCTCGGCCTCGGGATTGAGGCGGATCATCTTGGCGTAGCAGCCGCCTTCGAAGTTGAAGACCGCCGTATCCGACCAGCCGTGCTCGTCATCGCCGATCAGCGTGCGGCTGGCATCGGCCGACAGCGTGGTCTTGCCGGTGCCCGACAGACCGAAGAACACCGCGGTCTTGCCGTCGGGGCCGATGTTGGCGCTGCAATGCATCGGCATCACCCCCTTGGCGGGCAGCAGGTAGTTGAGAATGCCGAAGACGCTCTTCTTCATCTCGCCGGCATATTTGGTGCCGCCGATCAGGATCAGCTTCTCTTCGAGATTGACCGCGATCACGGTCTCGCTGCGCGTGCCGTGGCGTTCGGGGTCGGCCTGGAAGCTGGGCAGGTCGATGATGGTGTATTCGGGCACGAAACCGTCGAGCTCGGCTTCGGTCGGACGCACCAGCAGCGTGCGGATGAACTGGTTATGCCACGCCAGCTCGTTGATCACCCGGACATTGACCCGGTGCTCGGGCTGCGAGCCGCCGAACAGGTCGGCGACGAAAAGCTCGCCCTTGTCCGCCACCGCCTTGAGGAAATCTTCCTTGAGCGCGGCGAAATGCGCCGGCGTCATCGAGGCATTGTTGTCCCACCATACGGTGTCTTCGGTTTCGGCGTTGCGGACGATGAACTTGTCCTTCGCGCTGCGGCCCGTGTGCTTGCCCGTTTCGACCACCAGCGGACCGTCCTTGGCACGGCGCCCCTCGCTGCGCTCCAGCGCGGCGGCGGTCAGCTCTTCCGAAGTCAGGTTGGGATGGATGGTAGCGGAAGTCTCGATGCCCTGGTCGGCAAGCGAATGGGAAAGCGAAAAGGTCACTGAATTCTCCAGCGCGGGATGCGGGTTCGTCCGGGAATCGCTCGCGCATACGAATGCGTGAGGTTCCCGGCAGGCAATAGTCATCCCCGGCCTCGACGTCAAACCGGCGCCCCCATCGCGAGTAGCGGCGAAGAATTCGCGCCGCGTTGTCTTGCCCGGGCATTGCGGCTAGGTCCGAACGATGGAAGTCACCGGCGCAGAAACGGCCCCCAGGGGCGACGAAAACCGCACCGTCATCGCGCTGGTCGACGATGATCGCAACATCCTCACCACCGTCTCGATCGCGCTGCAGGCCGAAGGCTTCGACACGCGCGTCTATTCGGATGGCGAAGCCGCGCTGGGCGCACTGCTGTCGAACCCGCCCGATCTGGCGATCTTCGATATCAAGATGCCCAAGATGGACGGGATGGAATTGCTGCGCCGGCTGCGCGAACAATCGCCGCTGCCGGTCATCTTCCTGACCAGCAAGGATGACGAGACCGACGAGCAGGCCGGTTTCGAAATGGGCGCGGACGATTACATCGCCAAGCCGTTCAGCCTGCGCCTGCTGCTGGCCCGCATTCGCGCGATCCTGCGCCGCAGCGGCGGCGATCACCCGCTGCTGTTGTCGGAACAGTTCGACGACAAGCCCGGCGAAGTGCTCGAACGCGGGCGGCTGTTCATGGACCCTGCCCGCCACCATGCCACATGGGACGGCGAACCGGTGTCGCTGACGGTGACTGAATTCCTCCTGCTCGAAGCGCTCGCGGCACGCCCCGGCGTGATCAAGAGCCGCAACCAGCTGATGGATGCCGCCTATCCCGACGATGTCTTCGTCGACGACCGCACGGTCGACAGCCATATCAAGCGCATGCGCCGCAAGTTCCGCAGCGTCGACCCGGACTTTTCCGCGATCGAGACGCTGTACGGCGCAGGCTACAGTTTCAACGAAGGTTGATCCGGACGCCCACCATGTCCGAAACCGGCAGTGTCCTCAAAGGCGATCCGCGGATCGAGAAGCTGCGCTGGTCGCGCCGCCTGTCGCTCACCAGCCGCATCCTGTTCGTCAATGTCCTGCCGCTGGTGCTGCTTGGCGGCGGGGTCATCTATGTCGACGCCTATCGCAAGCAATTGCTCGACGAACGCTTCAAGCTGGCCCTCGTCGAAGCGCAAATCACTGCCGAAGCGCTGGCCGGGGCGACCCCGCAGCGGCAGGAAGCGCTGCTGATCCAGATCGGCAAGGAACAGCGGCTGCGCCTGCGCGTCTACGGCCCCGACGGGAAGCTCGAAGCCGACAGTTTCAGGCTCGCCCCGCCCAGCTTCACGCTGCCGCAGGCCAAGGAGGTCGACCAGGATGCCTTCGCCTTGCAGCTCGACCGCTGGTTCGACCGCGTGGTCGGTGCGCCCTCGCTGCCCGATTACGTCGAGCCCGAAACCGATGACGCCGCCGACTGGCCCGAACTAACTCGCGCCCGCGAAGACAGCCTCACGCAGATCGTGCTGCGCGATGCCCCCGACGGGACGCATGTGATCAATGCCGCCGCGCCGGTGGGGCTGGAGGGCGACACGCTGCTGCTCACGCGCAATCCGGTCGATATCACCGAAAGCGTGCGGCAGGCGCGTTCGACGGTAGCGCTGATCGTGCTGCTGGCGCTGGTTATCTCGACCCTGCTGTCGCTGTTCCTCGCGCAGACGATCGTGCGGCCCCTGCGCGAACTGGTGCAGGCGGCGGTGCGCGTGCGGCAGGGGCGCGACCGGCAGGTCGAAGTGCCGCGACTGCCGCAGCGACGCGACGAAATCGGCATGCTCGCGCGCTCGATCTCCGACATGACCGCTGCCCTGCGCCAGCGGATCGACGCGGTCGAACATTTCGCCGCCGACGTCGCGCATGAAATCAAGAACCCGCTGGCATCGCTGCGCAGCGCCACCGAATCGCTGGGCAAGGTCGAAGACCCAGCGCTGCGCGCGCAATTGCTCGAGATCGCGACGCATGACGTCCGCCGGATCGACCGGCTGGTCACCGAGATTTCCGATGCCAGCCGGATCGACGCGGAAATGTCTCGCACCGAGTTCGAACCGGTCGACCTCGCGCAGCTGCTGTGCACCATCGCCGAAAACCGCGCCGCGCGGGACGAGAACGAAGGGCGTCAGCTCGAGATATCCGGCGCCGACCGCCCGGCGAGGGTCATGGGCGTCCCTGTCCGGCTCGAGCGCGTGATCCAGAACCTGCTCGACAATGCCGTGTCCTTTTCGCCGCCGGGCGGGCGGATCTGGGCCGACATCGTGCAGCGCGAGGACTGGATCACTCTGACCATCTGCGACGAGGGACCGGGCATCCCCGAGGAAAAGCGCGAGAAAGTGTTCCAGCGCTTCCATTCGGATCGCCCGGCCGAAGAAGACTTCGGCAACCATTCGGGCCTGGGCCTCGCCATCGCGCGGACCATCGCCGAAGCGCATGACGGCACGCTGCTGGCGACGTCGCGGAGAGACGGCCAGAGCGGCGCGTGCCTCGAACTCGGCCTACCCAAAAAGCGATGAGCGCGCAGGTCCTTGCCAATGTGACCGCGGTGGTCGTGGACGGACAGGTCCTGCTGATCGAAGGCCCGCCGGGCGCCGGCAAGTCGGCGCTGGCGCTGGCGCTGATCGATCGCGGCGCGGTGCTGGTGGGGGATGATGCCGTCACCATCGCCCGCCGCGACGACCGGCTGCACGGATCGCCCCCGCCCAACACCGCCGGGCTGGTCGAAGTGCGCAATGTCGGCGTGATCGAACTGCCTGTGGGCGAAGGCCCGGTCGCGCTGCTGCTCGCCCTCGATCCGGGGGCCGCGAGGTTCCCGCTCGAAATCGCCACGCGCACGATCGCAGGCGTCGCAATCCCCGTGCTGCCCTTCGCGCCGGGCGATGCGGCGCAGGCCCTGCGCGCCGAACACGCGCTGCGCGAACACGGTCTCCCCCTCCCCAAACCCGGCGAAAGCGCATAGGCACGGCGCCCATGGCCGACGAATCGCTTCCCGTGCAGCACATCCTCCTCGTCACCGGCGTTTCGGGCGCGGGAAAATCGACCGCGCTGCAGGTGCTCGAAGATCTCGGATGGGAAACGATCGACAATTTTCCCATCCGGCTGCTCGGCCGGCTGGTCGGCGCCAAGGCGGACAATTCGCGCCTCGCGATCGGTGTCGATTCGCGGACCCGCGGTTTCGTGCCGTCGAAGGTCATCGAACAGTTCAAGAAGTTCGACGAGCGCGACGACGTCGAAGTGACCACCATGTTCGTCGACTGCGGCAGCGGCGAACTCGAACGGCGCTACAACGAGACACGCCGCCCGCACCCGATGGCGCGCGGCCGCACCGCGATGGACGGCATCAAGGCCGAACGCGAACTGCTCGAACCGCTGCGCCGCTGGGCCGATATGGTGATCGACACAACCGACTATTCGACCAACCACCTGCAGCAGGTCGTGCGCGAACGGTTCGCCGACCGGGCGGATCAGACGATGGCCGTGACCGTGACCAGCTTCGGCTTCTCGCGCGGCATCCCGCCGCTGGCCGACCTGCTGTTCGACATGCGGTTCCTCGACAATCCCCACTGGGCCCCGGGGCTGCGCGAACAGACCGGGCTCGATGCCCCGGTGGGCGAACACAT
>CERH01079010.1_pt1 | contig 11831 bp, 17 predicted proteins | sample 530991 | NCBI WGS metagenome assembly CERH01 (sample SAMEA2621191, study PRJEB7988) | marine metagenome | biome: marine biome (ENVO:00000447); feature: mesopelagic zone (ENVO:00000213); material: "saline water (ENVO:00002010), including plankton (ENVO:xxxxxxxx)" | depth 800 m | reverse complement strand
AGCGCCGCTGCCGCCGCACTCAATAACATGCCGAACGGGCCACCGACAATTTCGCCGCCAATCCCTAATCCTGCGGCCACTTTGTCGCGAGTTTCGACTTCGGATGCTACCCTGTCAATTGCAGCGTTCGTTATTTTTCTTATTCCATCTGTTGTGGAGATCAGCCCATCAACGACTTTGCGAGCATCCGGCGATCCATCGAATTCATCTAACCGTTTAGCCGTTTCTGATAATTGCTGGCTGATACGGTCCAACTGATCGGATGTTTGCCGCATTGTGCAGCCGATATTAATCGATCCAAATATTATCAGAATAATCAACAACCTAAACGGATTCATTGTTCGCCTTTCCATGAAACAATATTCTTGTTGACCGACCAGCGCACAGCAATACCGCCACGCTTGATTTTCTTTTTTGACCAACCCCAGACTTGCAAATAGTTTCCCGTTTTGATCCAGATCCTTGCTGATTCAGATGCCAAGCATTTCTTTATTCTTGCTGATTGATTCGATGATGTTGTTGCTTGGATACCGAAAACACCTGGCCGATCAGGATGAATCGCGACGATATCAATGACTCCGAACAGATCGATCCTTTTCCGCGAATATGGACAAAATCGTTCAACAACTTGGGCGATCCATCCGTCGTCTTTTAAGCATTTGAGTGATCTGGCAGTAGGTGACATTTTAGAATTATACTCAATTGGGCGTCTTCGCTGTTGATTCCCATTTGAGAGTCCGCCCATGTCCTACCCACACATGTCCCGAACCGGAATCCCAAATCACATCCCATGCTTGATGAGGAGTCACATTGTCATCCCCCATCCAACCCCAAACTGCCGTCGTACCTGCGAATTTCACTACAGTTGCTTTGTCGGCAGATTCGTTAGCAAATCCCCGAGTCAGAATAAATTTCACATTACCGGGATTGAATCCGATTCCTCCGGCGATAATGTTTTTAACAATATCGCCCGTCCATCCGCTATATGTGGCTTGTGTAGTAAATGCTCCCACAGATATACCAGCGGGAGCATCACCTGTCGGGAAACCCTCTTGATCTTCATCCCAGGGAAGCCGATAAACTATATCGTCTCCTGCACCAAAACCGACTATTACGGGGTTGCCGTCTGCCGCACTAATCGATTCACCACCTTGCCCTCCATGCCCGATCAAAACACCATACACATTGGTCAACCCTTCAGTGAATTTCCATACATTTGCTCGATCCTCCGGACCTGTCGAATCTTCCCATGTAGCTGAAGGTGATGCCGTCGCAAATATATTAGTGCCATCGCCGGATATTCCGTTTCCAGCTTGGCCCAAATCATAATCTGATATCAATGCTCCAGTTTCTTTGTCCAATGTCCAAATTGACTTCGACGATGATCGAACACCTGCAACATGAACACCGACAGATGAAACATACACATCGTTCACATTCGCTCCGGTATCATATCCCCACTCTATTGTGCCGTTCTCGTTTATCCTCCACACAGAAGCATTTGATCCGGTTCCTTCAGTACTACGTATTCCGACAACATAAGCATTGTTAGTATCATCCACATCTACTTTGTACAACCTGTGGGATGCTAAAGCCGTCGCCAATGGTTTTCCGAAATTGCTTAATTTCCATGCGGTTGCGCGAGTCCCATCATTTAGAAACCAATCCCAACTAGCATAACCAACTGCCCACATGATTCGCTTTGCCCCTGGGGCGGAATAGTCTGGAATTCCCACGCCTAGCACATAGTTCCCCGTATCGTATGCCCAGATTACTGTACCGTTTGCATCAAGATGAAAAACAGATCGCCATTTGTTTTTTGATGGATTAATATGTGGAGGGAAAGTCCCCCGCACATGGTGTGGCGATTCAGTAAATGTATATTGAGTACTCGCAACTGCCGTTCCATGTTTTGTACTCATGGACTTTCCTCTGCCCATGCACGACCGGCTATATTCAAATCCAATAATTGAATTGGATCGCCAGAAGAATCATCCACAGCGGTGCCACCCAAAGGTTTAGCCACCCAAATAATACTCATTGGTGTAATGGTTTCATAAGGAGGGACGATCACTTGCGTTTCTGTACTACTGTCGGCTGCATTTGTACTGACTCGGGTTTGTGGGTCGGAATACGAAAAACTAAATGTGCCTTTCAATAAAGTAAAACTCAACCCATTGATTCCCGTACTGCGAAGATCCACGGGCTTTGCAACTTCAAATGTATCCGTTCCTGAAGTCGTGCCATCCCATGTTTTGCAAGTTAATGTGTCATCATTTACTGAATACACCTGATACATTTTGATCGGAGCCGATTTGCCGCCATACATTGGTTGAAGGTTTAATAATAGATTCGATCCATGTTTGCTTACATTGATCCCGGTCCCGACCATGCGGCGTGCAAGATTGCTGACAATCTCATTCATTGCCTCGGCAGTAATCTGGTTTCCACGCTTATAGTTTTGTCGGACCATTTTCAACCTTTAATATCACATAGCAATTCAATCGATCCGATCATTCCAATTACAGCCGTTCCGGTTGCAGCATCGTTCACATTTAATGTGACCAATACATCTAAAACGTCGCCAGTAGCAAGATCAGTTGCCGTGATTGTAAAATCAAGATCTGCATCCGTCAGGCTGTTAATACTTAAAGCGGAAGTAGTGCAAAGGTCGGCGCTGATGCCTTCCTCTTTGTTGGATTCATAACAAGAAACATCCACAGTCGCAGAAGTATCTGCAATTGTAGTTTTCATGCCGCCATGTATTCGGATTTCAACTGTTTGTCCGTTGTCGTATTCCGCAGGAAGTTTAGTTAAGAAACGGCATTTGAAATTTGTCGATCCCAAAGTCCTTGCTTCCCCGGTTTGCAATGTCGGAGAATTCGTACCTGATACCCCACCGATCAAACCAAGGTCATCGGTAGCTCCAGCGCCAGGCAAATTGGTGTGAAACGCATCATATATCCGGCAATCTGTTAAATTTATAACAAAAGGAACAACGGTATTTTGCTCTAACTTCGCACGTGCAAGTGCCGCATTAGAGGATACAGTCGAATTTGTTACGCTGGATGCAGATGGCTGCAATGTGCCATCACTTGTAACGGTACCAACAACATGTAAACTGGTAGGGATGATTGTTGTAGCCACAATGGTTCCTTTATGGTGAATTCGGTGGAGTAACTGCTACTTTCGTAGGAAGATTGGGGAAATATGTACTGTAATCTTTGGTCCCATATTGTCGGAAATTGATCTTGCCCGAATCAGATGGCGGGACATCATCTTCTGCATCCGGATAACTACCGCCAATAGAAACATCGTCCAGATTTGTCGGAATCGTTCCATCTTCTTGCCTGAATACTACTGTAATGCCCCACTTCCCAATTGCATCCGAACTTTGTTCGAAATCAAAATCTAATTTATATTTTTGAGGATTAGATGTATCATCTATTAGCTCCCAATTTATTGCCATAACAATCCACGCATAAGGATCACCGCCCCGCCATGGCGAAAGGTTTACTTTGCCAATCCAATCAGCAGCAAATTCTTCTGGAGATGTCAATGGTAATGAAATCGAAAGCGTAACAGAGGATTGCGGGACTAAAATGCTAACTTCACCCCCTTGTGGCACCCCTTGGTGTGTTAATTTAATCGGAGTTCCATTCGGATAGTTCGCTGTTTCGACCTGGACTAATGATGAAGATCCCCGTAATGCTTTCGGATCTGGACGTTCAAGTTGAAATATTATTTCAACTTTAAGCGTATAACTTCCATCTTCTTGTTTCGCCACAGCCGTCAAATGTCTTGATATTACAGTCAAATTAGGATTGTCATCATTGAAAGCATCGCCAACTTGTTTCAAATTAGTATCAGCTAAAACTGAAGCCAATGGAGTCTGTGTCCAGCCAGAAACCACATAGACAGATTTGGCATCGGTTATTTCTCCAGCTTGTTCAGCAACGCTTCCCTCTGTCAATTTCTCGTTATATTTAATTGCCATTTTTTATCCAACTGTTGCAGGATTCAATGTCGATGTCTGCACAGTTTCAATCAATTGCTGTATCAATATGTTTGTAGTTTTGATTTGAGGATCATTGACCTTCTGTCCTTTTGGTGTAGCACCGGATGGAACCTGTTTCCCCATAGCACTGGACGGGACTGTCGTTGGCCCCATGCTTAACACTGTGCCTCCTTTCCTGCTCCATCCTGCAAGCGAACCACTTTGCGCTTTTTGTTTTTCGCCTGTTTTTTCTGGATCTAATCCTGCTGCAATTAAAGATGCCGCTGTTGTTCGCGGAATCTTTTCCCGTTGAGCAGCTTTTTGTTCTCTAACCGTCATTGCCGGTTTTGTCGCTTGGTCCTTTGCAAACCGGGCTGCCTTTTCTATTTTCGCAAGCAGTTCATTTGAAACCGCAATTTGAGGATCTTTGACGTTCTGAATTGATTTTGTTGCTCCACCGAATCTTGCCCGACTTTCTACAATTTGGCCAAAACTGCTTGCGGACGTTTTGTCTTTTTTAACTTTGACTCCACTAATAGGTTCACCACTTATGAAATCTGTTGGCGTATCTCCTCTTGCGATTTGTGCCAAATTGAATTGTGCTTGAAATACTCGTATGCCTTCAGTCGTTTTCAATCCCATAAGTTCCAATTCTTTGATCGCTCGTTCGATTCCTTTAAGACCGAGCAATTTTGTTTCTCTGCCCATCTTGTCCATTAAATTCATTGCTTTCTTTTCAACTCCATGAAAACCATCAACAATCGGTTTCAATTTTTCACCATAATTTTGCCAAGCTGACGCCCCTGTTCGCAAATTTCCAGTCAAAGTTGAAATGTCTGAATTTACGTTTTGCAACTCACTTGATACTGATTGGATGGAGCCTTCAATTACATTGAATATTTTGCTGACACCAAAAATAGCCACACCTGCTGCTGTCATATGTGCAGCCATTAGCATCAATCCACGTTTCGAAAATGCCATGGCGACAGCTTGCCCTGCTGTGTATGCCTTCCAGAGAGAGATCGCCCCCCTAATGATTTTGTTTAAGAACCTTATTGATGAGGCTACCGCTATTATCGCAATGATTAACTTTCCGGTTGTCACAATAGTTCTGAATATTTCCGTCGAACTATTTTTCAACCCGACGATCAATTCTTTTATCACTCTGGTCGTTGCTATTACAGCCGGAACAACGACCAAAAGCATTTGCCGCTGTAATCCTTCAAACGCTGCAGAGGCAATCGTAATCGAATCCTTCATCCTTTCGATTTTTGTTAAGTCGGCCTTGTCCATAGCCAGGCCCAAATCTTTTGCCGCTTTCGCCCATTTGTCTAGTCCTTCGCGGCCCAAGGAAAAAGTATTGACTAAAGCGACCGCTTCGGAATCTACTAGTTTCATCGTAAGTCGTACCTTGTCCCCAGCCGACCCAACTTTTTGCATGGCATCGGCTATCTTCCGGAATGCTTGATCCGGAGCCAATCGATTTAGAGTTCTAGCACTCAAACCTAATTCTTTAATGGCTCCTTGAGCTTCGCCCGTTCCGGCTGCAGCTTCGGAAATCCTGCGAACCATTCGCTGCAGCCCAAGATTGAACGTCCGGACTTCCACACCAGAAATCCGGGCGGCAAGTTGAAGGCCGGCCAACGCATCTGTTGTGACCCCTAACTTTCGGGACGTTTTGGCCAAAGCGTCTGCCGTGTCCAAAGATCTTTTGATTAAGTTACCCATCCCCCTCAAACCGGCTGCAGCCACAAGCGATCCAGTCATCGCAATTGCATGGATTTTTACTTGCTGAAGCGTATTTGAGAATGTATTTAATTGTTTACGGGATTTGCGGATACCTTTTTCAAATGAGCCCGTCTTGGCCGACATCACTACCGCTAATTTTCCGACTGTTGTACTGGCCATAATCCTGCTTCCGTTTGAAGGCTGAGGATGCCTGGAGGAATATATTCCTCATCTCTTTCACAGGTTTCTGTTTCTTAGACAATCCGAACTTCGGCATGAAATCCTGTGGTTTATATCGTCGCCCCCCTTTGCCACGGTTCACGTTTGCAATTACGGATGCGATCATTCCTGATCGGTAATCGGCCCGCTCTTCCCCCCATGGTTCGATTTGCCAATACGCAATCCATTCGGTCAATTCCCGACTATTTATCCGCTCCATCATTTCACTAACCGGCATTCCTAATTTCAGAGCTAAACGGAAACAAAAAAGTTTCAAGGACTTTCGGGAAAATCCGATTCAGCTACTCCGATTTCATCCGGGCCGATTTTGTTCAATTTTAATGCGGCATGAAATAACCGATCCAAAACTGCTCCGTTACGATTAGACAATCCGGCAATATCGTTTTCTTCGAAAATCCGCTTGCCTTGATCGTCACAAATCGCCCGAACTAAAAACCGCTCCCGAAGGTTTGTCACCCGGATTTTGTCTCCGCTATCTATGGAATCTTCATATTCGGAGCGTTCCCGTCCGGTGATACACCTCAAGTGAACAGTACCGCCCCATTCAGGAACGGATACAGAGATCACTTCATTGTCAATAACCGCAAAAATCGCTTCTTTTGTTAAAGCCATAAATCATGCACTCGGTTTGAATGTTAGGGTTGTAGAAATCTTGTCATCTACGCTGCCGCTGCTTGAAATTTCCAATAATACAGCGGTAAATGTATCCGTGGTAGTCGTATCGTTCCAAGTTACAGTTAAAGTGTTCGATGTTCCAACCGCTGCAGTGGAAAATCCACCGACCACTTCTATTGTGCATTCAGGATCATTGATCCCTGCCACATAAATATGGTTCGGATCGGTACTGCTTGTGATATCCACACCTTCGGCACTATCCGAAAAATCTACAGACACAAGATCACCAACAAGGCCGCCCCAATTTACAGTCGTACCATTAAATCCTTGATCAGCCATTACGAATTCCTTTCATTAAGAGTCTGCGAACCAAACTGAAAAATCCATGGAAACACGAAAAACCGGAATACGTTTGCCATCAATCGGTGGCTCCAAAAGGTCGCGTTCTCCTGTCAATTGTGATCCGCCTACGGTTGGATCGGCCCCCGTATCAGTCCATCCGAATAAAGCATCACGTACCGCATCGGCAATCTCTTTAACGGACGGATACGATGGCCCCCAAATATCAATTTGGTCCGTTACGTTTGTTGTTTTTATATTTGTTGGCCCGTCAGATGTTAGTGGTGCATTTGTTGATACTCGCAAGATTGTGATATATGGAAGCGCCGTCCCCTGATCCGCTGCCATGAAAAAAATCTTTGTAGATACCAAATTGGTTACTGCAGCCGTTGCAGCCAATTTGTCATACACAGATTTCTCGATCTTCATGCTCATATTCTTAATGCTTTCGCACTTGCTCTTGCGGTTTTTCGTTGTTTCCTTACTAAGCGCTCGATTCCTTTGCGAACTTCAAACCCAATAATCTGTAATGCTTTAGCCCGTTTGGATTGCCACGCCCTCCGCATAAACGCAACCGGCTTTGACCCCGGATGGATGACGGCCCGCTTAAATGACCGGCCAATTATCAAAACTGTTTTCGTTAATGGATGAATCATATGCTGAAAAGTCCCGTACTCAACAAGATGGGCATAGTTTAATGGGTTCCTCATTTTCCCATGGTACATCCGTTTGAATCCTGTTCGTGGTCCAATTACAGCCACTGTTGCTCCTGATTTGTATTGAATCATTTTCACCCCTAAACTATCAGAAAGCAATCCGCTTTCTTCATGTGGAACCAAATTCATTTGCATCTTATTCAAAACTGAATCGGCCCCACGTGACATTGCACGCCGCATAACTGTTTTGCGGATCTTGACTGGCAACCCATCCAATATCTGTTGCAATTCTTTGTTGCCTGTGAATTGAAATGCAAAACTGATTCCTTTCCCTGCCATCACAATTCCTCCACACAAGACATTTCTATCACTTCATTGCGTTCGTCTTTATTAATTACGGAAACGATTTGGAATGTACGCGAACCATCTTTGGTCAACACCCTCCACCCCGGAGAAATCCCCGACTTATAGCGGATCGTGATTGTGTGACTCATATCAGGATTGACGATGTTTGCTTGCCATCGTTCGCCCCCGGACAATGGAGTGATTTTGCCCCAAATTTCGCCGTCAGCAATATCCGCCCATGTATGCTCTATAGAACCATAATTGGTTTCACGGGTGGACGTAGGTGATTGGATTCTCAAGCGATGCCGAAGCGACCCTGCCCTTATATTCATACCGGCACCGCCCTTCTTGCCCACAAAAGACGCTCAAGCGATGGAAGGATTGCCACAGATCCAGATACAGTCGTTTCGCGATATTCATACATTTCAGCAGTCAGCAAAAGAATTGCTTGCTTGAATACATCTGGCACTAGGTTTGCCGTAGCTCCATAGCCGGCTACATATACAACCGTGATCGCATTAGGTTGATCACGGGTTGCTGACCACGATTGGTTGAATGCTTCCACGATCCGCCCTTGCGTTTCATCGTCTGTGATTACGGTATAAACGCTAGATGATTCAGTTTGTGAAGCTCCTCCGGTATCCACATAGGTAATCGATGTTACTGAAACAAGCGGAGGTTTGGGCGGTAAAATTTCCGATGAAAATGCGTCCAGAGTATATGTCCACGTAGCATTGACAAACTGTCGGCCCGTAATCCGTTCCACATAATCCCTGGCAGCGGAAACTTGTTGGGCGATTAATGTGTCCTGCAAGTCATCCGTTACTCGCATGTGCTCCTTCGCTTCATCCAACGAAACAGGTTCCGAGGTAGGTGCAGTTGTTTGTGACAAACCCATTTCACGAATCCTTTACTGCTTGTGGCCGTAGCGATTCATATTGTTGTGTAGAATGTTCAGAAGCAACGGCACCTATAGCGGCTGTTTCTATTTTTCGTGGTGGGCGTCCAGCAATGAAGTTGGCGATCCCTTGCCGTTTAAGCCATCCCGCTGTGTCTTCATTTACATCGATTCGCTGCCCGGTTTTATATTCGAGCCAATCCCGCAAAAGTTCAACCCGTTTTGTTTTTATCTTCATCTTTTTGTCTCCTGTGCAAGTCCTTCCCGCTTCCGCCATTCATCGATATAGATGATTTCTGTATCTAAGTTGTCATCAAAAACAAGGACAGTTTCTTCAATGTGACCGATGCGAACATCTGGCGCCAAATAAATAGAATTCCCATAATGTTTCCATTGATGCCAAAACCAAATATCCTGATCTAAACGGCCTGGATTGTCATCAGGGATATTTGCCCATTTCCGAAGTGGCGACATTTCTGAAATCAGATTGTCTTCGTCTTTCCCTTTGTCATAGCTTCCGCTTTGATTCGGAATTGCCAAGAACCAAGGAAGCGGAATTTTTTTCAAAGACTCGACACGGATTAACGTCAAACCAAAGTGGGCCGTCGTTACTTTAACTGGCTTATCTCCAATCTCTAAACGGTTTTGTCCCTCTAAAGTAGCAAGCGCCGCTTGATCACCACGCTTTGCTTGGATTGCGGCTAAAGCATCGATTTCCGGATGGTTCCCGAAATGCCCGAGCATTTTGTCAATGTGGCTTTTCGTAAAGCACGAATCATAATCCATCGTCAATATCCAATCGAGCCCATCATCTACTGCTTGCTGCATCATATTCTGTAAGCATTGCCCCCAATATGCTCCGGTAGCACGGCGGATTGGAATGCGAAATGGAATCAGTGCATCAACAATACAACCCCAAGCGGTATTCGCTCCATACCGTGGGACCGACATCATCGCACAAATCTCTATTTTCAAGTCTTTTGTTTTGTTTTCCTTTGGTGTCTCGCGATCTTTTAATCCTTGCAAATTGATCGAGCATGGATGGCTTGCCGTGTCTGTATTATCTGAAATCCACCTTTCAATCCGTGTCAATCCACATTGCTCCATCAATGCTTCTAACGATGTTTCCGTCCAAATTGATTTGTGAATATCATTTGAATCAATTTGTCCGCCCATCAAATATCTTGACCATTTTGGATCTTTAGTTCTTAATTCGGAAATGCGGTCGAAATCAGGAACAGATATGCGAATCATCCCGCCGACTTTTAGTTTGTCAACCCACTTCGTCAATACATTCATTGCTGACGGTTCGCCCATCAGATCGGAAAATGGGAAATGCTCAAGGATATGGCTTGCACGCATCTCCTCAATACTGTTGTCTTCATATTCATCCAGTGGAAAAACGTCCGTCCCCAAACTACGATCCACAGGAGTCCAGCCTTCTATCTGAGTTTTTCCGGCTCCAAGATTTAGCCGAACTCCTTGTATTGGAATTTCAGAAATTTCGTTTTGCTTCATGGGATGTTCTCCTTTGCTACATAAAGCCCATTGCAGTGCGTGATCGCGATTCGTTCGTAACCTTTTGCTTTTGCAAGTTTGTCGATATCATCGACGCCAGCTTGAGCAGGACCAAGAGCCCCAATAGGTGGGATCGGACTACTTGCCCCCGCTGTGCTAATTTCCACCAACATCAATCGGGGACGATATACCGACATCCCTTCCCACGCCCAATAATCCTGCCCATCAATATCAATAGTCCCGAAATCCATATCAACCGGCGCACCATTGTTTTTAAGTATCCGATCCAGACTGTACGAACTAATCTGGTAATGGATAAGATGGTCACCAGTAAGCGCATTTTTTTCTAATTTTGCAAAAGCCTTGTCGTCTTGTTCGATCAGGATTGCATTCCATCCTTGCTCCCGTAGCGCACGTGTATTGCTGAATTGAATTCCATCCAATGCGCCAACTTCAAAGCACCAGCGGTTACGGATACCGATCCAATCTAAGGCATCATGGATCAGCCCCTCTTCGCCGAATTGACTAAATCCTTTTTTAGTCTGTAATTTTGGAATATTTATGGTCTTCATAAAACCCGCCACAAGTTTGACCTTGTGGCGGGCGCAAGTCCGCTGCGGAAAAGGAGAGCTAGGCTTTAGCCAACCGCACCATAGTCGGCCATGTCTGAAGTACTAGCCACGCCAAGATACTTCCGTGAAAGAACTCCCACAGCATGGACTTCGATGTCATCATTTGTAGTAGTCGCTGTGGTTATGGAAAGACGCAAGTACCGCTTCCGGCCCCGCATGTCTACGTGGTACGCTGCACATGCTGCAGCAGTCAAGTCCATACTGGAATATTCAAAATCCGAATCGAAAGTTGCAAAGTTCGTCACAACTGTATCATCAGATTCCAGCAAGGAGATCGTCGGAGAAACCGCATTTGTATTCACTTCGGCGGCAAATGAAATCAACATCGTCGCGGCAGCAGCGCCACGGGTGTCCAGATTTGCCGTCTGGGTTGCGGAGTTCGTCATATCTCCGGTGATCAGTACGGAAGCAGTCGAGTTTTGCAAAGACATCATTTTAATTGCTCCTATCTAATCACCCATAAGACCTGCGACCGCGTGAACCGTGGTCGTTGATCCGGTGTCGTGGAAAACAATATCGATTCGTTCAGTGGCTTGGATGCCAACTTCGTCAGATGCCGCATATAATTCGTTCAGCGTCTTGATTGTCAAGGTTCGCCGATCACCAAAAACTACCGCTTGCCGCATATTTCCGAACAAGAGGACCGTCGTCTGTGACTGATCCGCTGATCCATCAGTTGGTAGCTTATTACTGACCACGATTGGGTAACCGGAGTAAAGGGCTTGCAAGCCGCCTCCGATCGTGACCACATTTGTTCCTCCACCCGCCTGGCCAAGTCGCTCCAAAATCAGTGACTTCATTGCTTGTGAACAGAACCAACTCGGACCGCCTGATTGGTATGCGTAAGGAGCGACGGCCCCGAT
>CERH01091606.1_pt1 | contig 11838 bp, 27 predicted proteins | sample 530991 | NCBI WGS metagenome assembly CERH01 (sample SAMEA2621191, study PRJEB7988) | marine metagenome | biome: marine biome (ENVO:00000447); feature: mesopelagic zone (ENVO:00000213); material: "saline water (ENVO:00002010), including plankton (ENVO:xxxxxxxx)" | depth 800 m | reverse complement strand
ACAGATTGCAGAACAAAAAACACCAACAAAAGCAACTGGAAAGCCGTGGGTATAATATGAAAGGTGTAAAACATTATAAAAAAGATGGTACAGTGCATAAAGGTGGTTCTCATAAAATGCCTAATGGACAATTACATTCTGGAAAAACACACTCTAAAAGCAGTGTAAGATTGTTTCATTATAAAGAACTCAATAAAACAGCGCAAGCTAAAGCAAGAAAAAGCTGGAAAAAGAAATGATTGAAAATTGGACAGAACTTGGATTTGCTGGTCTTTGTGCTGGCATATTGTGGTTTACGTTTAAGTGGATGACAGGTGAGTTGAATAAAAAAATAGATGATTTACAGGCTATTATAATTAAATTAATAGATGCTAAAAACGATATGGTGGATAAATTTCAAGAGCTTAATGACGAAGTTACTGACCAATTAAATTATATTGAAGCTAAACTCGGAAATGGTAGAGGTTCAAAACAAAAAAGAAAAGCAAAGGTTAAATAATGAAAAAAATGAAAAAAGCTAAAACTAAAAAAATGAAAAAAACCAAAAGCAAATCTAAGAAAAAAAGCTATGGCTATGGTCGTTCTTACTAAAAAGCAAAAAAAAATAGCAAAAGTAGCTCCTCCTAGAAATAAAATTACAAAGGCTGATTTCGACATGTTACGTAAAACTAAAAAAAATAAAAAGAAAAATGCCAAAAGGTAAAACTCGAAGCCGAACACGTAAAAAAAAATCTACCGTAAATAAGGCAGGTAATTACACCAAGCCTACAATGCGTGCTAGATTATTTCGCCAGATACTTGCTGGTTCTAAAGGTGGACCTGCTGGTAAGTGGTCTGCCAGAAAAGCCCAGTTGCTAGCACGTAAGTACAAATCTAAGGGTGGAGGTTACAAGTAGTAATGGCACTTGCGAAAAGCCAAAAGAGTCTGAAGAAGTGGACAAAGCAAAAGTGGGGATACGTAACTAAAGGTGATGAAAAAAAACCAAAGTCTAAAAGGGGTAGGTATTTACCTAAAGCAGTTAGGGAAAGTCTCTCTAAATCCGAAAAAGCATCTACTAATAGACGTAAACGACAAGCTAGCAAAAAAGGAAAATTCAAAGCAAAATACTCAAAGAAAGTTGCTAGAAAAGTGAGAAATGCTTAGAATGGAACAGTTGTTATCTAAATATCCTATTCTTGGAGTGTTTTCAAGTGTTGGTGGCTCTATGTTTCCTTTGATAGAAACGCTATCACCTGTCGTTCAATTTATTGGTATGATTGTAGGTGTATTTATTGGTATATTTACGCTAGCAATTAAATACAAAGAGTATAAAAACTTAAAATAAGGAAATGTTATGTTAGGAGCAATGGTAAAAGAGTATCTGTTTAATGAAAAAAATAAAGAAGAGATTATCAAAGAGCTTAATAAGCATGTAGATATTCCTTTTATTAATGAAAAAACAGAAGCTAAAATAATAAACGCTGTTTACAGTGTGTTTGAGGAAGTATTAGGCAAAGTCCTATCGAAATAATAGCGCATACGCCTGCGTGCGTATAGTTATTACAGCTCTAAGGAGCGCACATGAAAAAAGGTAACTCTAAGTTTAGCCAAGATGACTACATCAAGGGTGCAAAGCTAGCTGAAGAATATAATAATCGTTATGCTTCTGAGGTTATGGGAGTACATCCTAGAACTATTAGGAAGTGGAAAGCCTTAGTAAGAAAACAAAAAATAGAAGAAGATTTCACGGTTGAGGATTACCCTACTGGAAATGAGCCTATAGATGAGCTTATAGAAAATAGGGTAAAGAAATATGCCTTAAAAAGTAAGGCAAAAAACCATGAACGCCTAATAAATGTAAGGATAAATGTAGATGGACCTATTGGGATTGCTCATTTTGGCGACCCTCATATTGATGACGATGGAACAAATATAGCAGAATTGCTAGCACACGCTGATTTAGTCCAGAATAGCGAAGGAATGTTTGGTGGAAATATTGGCGACAACCAGAACAACTGGGTTGGCAGGCTAGCACGATTATACGGAGAGCAGTCTACATCTGCAAAAGAGTCATGGAGATTGACTGAATATTTTATAAGTAAAGTCGATTGGCTGTATTTAGTTGGTGGCAATCACGATGCATGGAGTGGTGCAGGGGACCCGTTGGAGTGGATAGTAAGTCAAAAAAACGGAATATTTCACAATAACGGAGTACGTATTAATCTAATATTTCCTAATAAAAAGGAAGTTAGAATCAATGCTAGACACACTTTTGCAGGTCATTCAATGTGGAATACTGCTCATGGGATATCAAAAGCAGTGCAAATGGGGTGGAGAGACCACGTTCTTACAGCAGGGCATACGCACGTAAGTGGATACCAAGTCTTAAAAGACCCAGCTACGGGATTGATTTCTCATGCTATACGGATTGCTAGCTACAAAGAAATGGATAGATATGCAGAAGAAAAAGGATTACCCGACCAAAACATCTTTAAATGTCCCGTTACTATCATCGACCCTCAATATGCTGATGACGATTGCAGACTTGTTACAACGGTTTTTGACCCTTATGAGGGCAAAGATTATCTACGATGGAAGCGTAGCAAAAAAAGCTAGCAAATGCCAAATAGAAACGCTAAACTTCGAAAGCAAGAAAAAAGGAAAAAAAACAATGCCATCAAAAAGTACAAGCGTGAACTCAAAAAAAAGAAAAAGTTACTTAAAGAACCTGTATAGAGATATACAAGAAGTCATCGACACTACTCTTCATAAAATTAGTATGTACAGTGATGATGCTAGCTCGTTAATTTTTAACACGGGTATGGTAGAGTCGGGATACAGAGCGATTATGCAGTATCCAAGCAAGATAGCTCGCTCTTTTTGGCAAGTAGAAAGCGCCACTGCTTTCGATATATTTGAAAACTATTTACGTTACAGAAAATCTATATGGTATGACGTAATTGATGCGTGTAATTTAGATAGTAAGTACAAAGAAAACATACCTACAAAAGAAGAATGTACTGAGCTTTTGACTACCAACATCGCTTTTGCTGTGTGTATGGCAAGGTTGGTATATAGACGTGTTCCTAAAAGACTACCCAAAGCTAGCGATTTAGAAAGCCAAGCAGAGTATTGGGTAAAGTATTACAACGCAGGTGGCAAGGGAACGGTTGGAAAGTTTATTGAAGCCGTCAATCCCGATATGCTAGCTTAACAAATCAGGTGAATATCAGGTGAAGTAGTACCTACTCCTACTTTACCTTTTTTCTTCTAGTATACTTTCTTTTTTTCCTATACTTCTTTAAGGTCTTAATTGTTTTTGTAGCTAGCAAACCTTTTACTGCGCTTTTTATTATATTATTCATTTTCATTATCTGTCTCAAATTCACTATCAAATCTAATAGTTGCGATAGGATTTTTACGATACGCAATGGGTTTGTTTCTTATATTTGAGTCATCATCTTCTTGTAGATATATTCTAAAATTATACTCTTCCATAGGGTTGTCATGTAAATGCAATACAGCTCTATGATTCCAACCATCATACTCAAAATCTATTTCATTTTTTTTTAGTAATTCTATAAATTTACTGAACTTCATTTTAACTCCTTATTTGTTTTGTGAAATCTTCAATAACTAGCTTATCTGCATCCACCAATCTTTCTCCACACTTAGGACAAGAAACGTACAGGTTGCGTTCTCCGACTCTTGTAATCTCTCTGTGATTTGGGCAAGTGAATGTGTATTCTTTTGGCTTATGATACGTGCTAGTTTCTTTTTCCTTACGCTTGTACGCACCTTCTTCTATCTTAATCACTGTTTTCTCTTTATGTAAGAAGTCAAAGTCAGCAGTCCATCCGTTATTGTTATCGCCTAATAAGAATGGTGTCTGCTTTACTTTCCTATAATATGCAATAAAGTACTCAAGTTTAGGGTTATCTTTCCACATACGCTTGATTAGACCCCTTCTTGCACTATTTAGCTTCTGTACTCTATGTAAACTATCGCCTAAAATCCCATTATATTCTGCAACGACTTTGTCGTAAGGTATTTTTGCAGTAGCAGTAGTAGTAGCAGTTGCAGTAGCAGTGCTATGCGATTGCAATGGGGTCGCCATAGCCTTGCCATCCGATTGCCATCTTACCTGTGCGCCTTTCTTGCCTGCTTCACTCGCTTTAGCACGCTTCTCTTTTTGTTCCAATCTGATTGATTCCATGCGCCTGTTGTACAATCTACCATCCTGTTCATAAAAACATTTAATCACATTCTGTATTGATTGCTCAAAGTCTTTTGGATTACCACACAACCTCGATAAAACTGCGATGTCGTTTGGTACGCCATTCTCAAGCCATGCAAAAGCTAGCAACGTGATATAAATGCCACGCTCTTCCATGCTCATAAGTTGTACGTTTATGTCTGTAAGAAAATCACGTGCGTAAAACTGAAACGCAGGGGATTTATTTTCTTTCTTTTGATTCAACATTTACTAGTTCCTCTTGTCTAATTGCTGTTATTCTCTTGTTTTTGTGAACTTCTACGAATAAAGTCCCACTCTCCGAAAAAGATTTTACCTTTCCGAACTCATAATTTAATGCACCTTTCTCATTACGTCCACTAATATACGTTACTAAGTCTCCCTCTTTTATCTCTTTACCATTAAAGTAAATCATCAGTGTAAAAGTTATTTAACGAGCCTGTACGTTTAAAACTATTTAATCTACTCATTTCTTTTTCACGAACAGAGCTAACATACTTAGCCTTTTTTATTAATATCTTTGTAGCTTCGTTACTCTTTGATTGCGCTCGTGATAATCTCGATACCTCATTAGATAAATCGTCTATAATTTCTATAAGTTTTTTAACTGTATTTGATTGCATTACAGTAGTATCAAGGTGCAGTTTCATTCTTTCTCCTTTTCTACAAATATCTTACTTATTGTATTTATTCCTCTCAAGTTACCAATCTTTTTATTTCTCCACATAAACACGATGTTTAAAACAAATTGGATAACTTCGTTTGCTTGAGCTAGCTTTGTTTCTAACTCCTCTACACGTTGTTCAAGTTTCTTTTTGGTCATTTCTAAATTTAACATACTCCATGTATTGATTAAAAGTAATTACTGCAAGTGGTTCTTGTCTATCCTCTACAAGTATCTGTGCATCTATAACGGACTCTTTTGGTCGTATATAACTTGCTAGCTTTCGCCTTCCCTTTACCTGCAAGTAAACACCTTCCTGCAACACTACGTCAACTTCATCATCAAGACCCATGCTACGTCCACTACTACCCCAAGTTCTTTTTGCATCAGAAAAATTATTCTCTTGAAGTATCGCAACAATCTTGCGTTCAATTCGATTACCCTTTACTTTTTGTTTTTTCCCCATCAGCAACCTCTTTCTTTATAACTTTTCTAATTTTTTTTATTAATTGATTTGCCAAATCTTCTCTTTGCGTTGATAATCTATGACTTGTAAATCCTCTGTTACGCATGTATGTTTTTCTTCTCATTGTTTCTCCATAATTGTTGGGGTAGAAGCGCCATCCCAATTATCACTTGACCAAATGCCACGCAAGACTCCTCAGTACCCACGTGTTATCAAATCAAGTTTTATTAAGACTCCTACCCCAACCATGTTTAGTTTTTGAATAGGTTGAATTGTCTTGGGTCAAGTATGGTCCATTTACCGATAGCCAATGCTAGCTGTACACCATGACCTCTGTCAATCTGAAACGCATTGTTGACAAAAGAATCCATGCTAATCTTGAATCGTTTCTTAGATTCTCTATCATGCACCATGATGTCTGTTGCTTTCTTACTGCGAGCTTCATCAATAACAGACTTGTCGAATGCTATTGCAGGTGGTTTTCGTAAGAAATGCTTGCTAGCAAACACTCTTTTGTGAAGCATGTTGTCGATAATAACAGCTACTACTTTCCCGTTGCTACCAAAGATAGCGTCTTTGGTATCGCTTGTCTGTGTACTCATTAGTCAAAAAGCTCTTCTTTGAACTCCTCTGTAATGTCAGATACAGACTTTGATTCTTCCTTATCTTCTTCTTTCACTTCTTCCGTAGGTTCTTCATCATTCTTTTCGAGAACGATTCTAAACATCTGCTCCAAGTCAGCGTAATGGGCGTTCTTACCGTCTTGCTTGCTAGCTAACCAAGCTAGGTAACCATCGGGCAAGTCTTTCCATAACTGACCTTTGTGCTTACCAAAATGAACTTCTGTTTCTCTCTCAACGTTCCAATCAACGTCCTTGTATGTGGAAGGGTCGTCTTGATGCGTATTGTTAGCACTACCATTCTGAGTTGTTGTTGATTGATTCATCATTGCATTAGCAACTTCGTCGGCTGACGCTATGCTAGCATCGGTTGAAAAACCAGCAAAAGCCAGCGCTCGTCCGACTGCGCTTGTTTCTGCATTCTCAAGGGCGCTAGTTTTGTTGATAAAAGACGAACCTATTTGCTCTTCTGCATGACCTACAAATACGTGAGTCCCTACTTCAGTTGTAGTTCTAATAGTAGCTTTTACCCTCACGAATCCGTCCATTGATTCAAGCACTTTGGTTTTGATTGAAAGATTGCCTTCCCATTTCTCATGGGCTTCTGCTACTCTTTCATTTACTGTTGCGTATTCTTTACCTTGTATATTTACAGGCATAGATACTCCTTTCTCGGTTGGTTGAAATCTTTATGGCGAACATATTGAGGTATTACACACAAGGAGGAACTAAAAAAAATATATGCTCGCCATAAAATTACATAGAATAAACTTCTCCTACTGAGTTCCTAATACATTCCTCACAATCTGAATTTACATATAAATTACTACCACACCTAGCACAATGTTGCGACGAATAGGTTTTCTCTTCTAAGGAATAAACATAACCATGTCGTTCTAAATACGACACAATTTTTTTCTTGTCGTTAAGACTTTTCGGTTCTTTGTTGAATTTTATTGTCAGTTTTGCCATGTCTAACTACCTCTGTATCTAAAGATATTCTTGTTTTAACATTTGAGTACCCTGTTACGTCCCCCATTTTGTTTTCTATCTTGACATTGTAGTACATAACAAGCGTACTTCCTAACCCATGCTCTAATACGACTCCTTTTTTATTTATGCTTGGTATCGTGAATTGTTCATATTTATCTAATTTACTTAGCTTCATTTGAAATATCCTAGCTTTATTTTTTTTAGAAAATATATTGCAGTAGTGAAATAGTCAACATAATTTGTGCTGTCTAATATTGTTCACATTCCTCTTACTTTCTCGGTTGAACAGATGGGGGTGCTTTTTTGCACCCCCACCCTCTCTCAAACCTACGCAACCATTTCGCTAGCTTCAGCCATATTTACTTCTTTTCCTGCCTTCTCCCAAGTATCTACATGTTTCCATTCTTGAATAAACTGCTCAACAGCTTCATTGCATCTTAGTCTAAATAACTCAACTTGCTCTGATATATCCGTACCTTCAAGTATAGCTTTGTCAGTTAAGTTGCTAGCTTTCAAATGGTATTCTTTTTTTATTCTACGCTTGGCATCGGTTTGCGCTTCTGCTATCTCTTTTCGTCTTTCAACAAAGTCATTAAGACCAACAATCAAATCTACCAATTTTAGCTCGACAGTACCTATGCCACTAGAGTAGTAAGTGCTAAAATTTCCTCTATTGATTTTGCTTTTTAGCATAACAGCAAGATTTCTGTCGTCTAGCCAATCCAATTCTCTACATTCTAATGCTTTAAACAGGGTATTCTTTTCGTCAATCTTGTTTGGTTTTATATCGTTATCTGCTCTTTCCATCTCTCTATTGAAAGAGCTGATTATATCATCAACTCGCTCTTTGAGATATTTCTTTTGTATTTGTGTTAGTGGTTTGATTTTCTCGGTCATCACTTTTTCTCCTTATAGATGATTGTTATTACTTCCATTACTTCCTCGACAGCCTCTGCTACTTTGCCAATACTCTTTGACATATCAATTAAAGCGTCGCCATGAGACTTGAGCGTGCTTGCTATGAGGTTGCCGTCCTGTGCTAGCTTCGCTACTTTACTCTCAAGTAAAGCAACCTTTTCACTTAGCACCTTTTCATATCCTTGTTTATTCTTGGACATCTTTTGTTTCTCCTATGCTTTAGCGTTATGTAGGTTTTCAATGTTCTCTATTAGCTTTTCTTTGCTAGACATACTTGGAAAGTCGTCAAAACGCATACCTACCTTGACAGAAGTTTGACGAGTTTCGTCATTATGCTCTATCAATATTGACTCGTTGTCATCAATCAAATTGGTTTCTCGTGCTAGCTGAGAAAATAAAGATATTAACGTTCCGTCAATCTCTGACTTACCCATCGAACTATTCTGTTTCCATATCCGATGTACAAAGCTCAATACGTGCATAGTCTCACGCTTTACGTCGTCCTCTGTATCTTCTAGCTTCTCGAAGAGAGTTTTGAAAATGTCTAGCATAGCTGACATTGATTGAAATGCACAAGCTACGTCGCTTGCATATTGGTCTTGTAATCTCGATACCAATTTCGTTAGTTTCTCGTTGGTCATAGTTGCTCCTTAGTTGTGGAATATATTTTGTTTTTCAATATCTTTCAAAACAAAATCTATACCCATTCCCATGTTTTTGCATCACGCTTCTCTACTAGGTCGTGAATTGCTTTCTCAAAGTTGTCTTGCAATTTTTTGTCGCCCTTGACAAGAGCCTGCTCAACAACGTAGTCAAGTTTCAATTGTTTTCTATGTTCCTCGGTCATATCTGATTGCTGTCCCATGCTGTTCCTGTACCCAAAGTATGAGTAGTGTACAGAAAATATCTCATGTCTAAGCAAGCCTGTCAATCCCATAGATAGAATGCGCTGAACATCCAAGCGCTCCCCACTGCGTTTGAACTTAATCATCACACAAGTCTTGCCTTCGTCGTATGGTTTTGCAGTGTAGCATATACCAATTATCTCGGTAGAATAACCCATCTTGGTTAGAACATCTGACAGATATGCACCTGCTCCGACCAGTCTAGCAAAGCTAGCTTCGTTGTTTGCATGTGATAAAGCGAAGTTGATTCCAATGCGAATGTTACGTGCCTTGCTCTTACGCTTGGTCGTAACCCAAGCATTATCTGAATTTGCAAGGAATCTGTCAATATCCACTTCGTCGCCATCATCCATGAATCTACGCTTGCGTTTGCATGACAATCCCATACCTTTGAACTTCGATACGTTCAGCTTTCGGTCTAGCATAGCACGTACTTTTTTGTACTGAGTAAGCAAAGTCGGGGTGCTACGTCCATGATTGAGTGCCTGCAAATGCACGTCCTTAGTCTTGAAGTGCCTGCCAAACGTCCATTTATCATCTTCAGCGATAGTCTTCTCAGTAACCCAATCGTTGCGTTTGATTTCATCTTGCAGATGTTTGAGTGAGTCAAATTCAAGTATTTCAAGTGTGTTACTTGTACTCATTAAGTAAACCTCCGAAGTTAATTTTGTCTAGCTCTTCAGTCGTCCATGAAGTTGTGATACGCTTGAGGAACCATTCGGGTGTTTTCCCTGCTTGATTCCATACGTTAGCATCGTAGAATCGACGGGTACTGATGATACGTTCATGGATATGTTCTCGGTTCATACGTTTGCGTAACTCCCATAGCATAGCTGACCATTTGTCGTCGTTTGCTAGCTTTTTCTCTAAGCCTTTGTCATAGTCGATAAATATGGTTACGTCGCCAAGTCTATCAAGAGTCGCCGAATCTTGTTGTCCACGTCCTGCATAACTGAAGTCTTGTCCGTCGCCAAAGGTATTCATGATGGTAGCATCGAAGTAGTTGTCATGCTTCCATGCAAGTGGATTCTCTGTTCTGTTCGGTACAGCTATGTAACCTTGTCCGTCTAGCATGGCATTTCTAATAAGCCCTGCATTACTATCCATCGCATCAGCTTCGTCCCAAACATTGATACCACCATTCTCAAACTTGTCGACTGCAAGACCCGTATGATATTTACCATGCGCATCCATCTTGCCGAGCAATTGTGCTTCGGACAATCCTGCTGAACAACCAATGTACTGATAGTCATTGACCGACATATCAATGGATGGTGCTAGCTTGTCCCAAACTTGTTTGACCAAAGTGCTTTTACCCGTACCAGCAGGACCGACCAAGCATACAAGATTTTTGTAGTATAGCGACTCAAATACTTCGTCAAACTTAGGATGTACCATTTCGTCGGTAATGATAATGGTCGGTTTGTCTTTGACCTCAATGGTTATCGGCTTTACCATGTCTTCGGCTGTGCTAATCATGTCTTGTACCCGTTCCTCTAATCCGACAGCTAGAGTCATCACTTCGTCGGTAACCTCGTTTTTAATCTTGTCGGATACAGCGTCGACTATCATCGACTCCATGCTTCCTGCTTGAGGCTGAACAGTAGGCTTGCTAGCAGTGTCGGTGCTAGTATCAGCGTTGTGTTCCTGCATTTTCGGTAGGCTGGTCGGTAGTGGTGGCAATGAATCGTCATTTGGTTGGTCGTTACCAAGCAAGAATTCGATACGCTTCTCGTTGCTAGTGGTTTGCACCCATGAAGATTTCATACCACTATCTTTGCATTTTTGAATACATTCCCGTTTCAACTCAGCAGTGGTAAGATTCTCGTAATAATCTCGGTTATTCAATTGTTCCTCCAATCGGTTGGTTATTATTAATTAATAGTGTATTCACTTCGTTACATACACTAATAATTAATTTAGGTTTGCTAGCTCGATTTCTCCACTAGCGATTTGCTTTGCAATCTCTTTACTATCAAGCTGTAAATACATATTTCGGTACTTACTAGTCGTCTTAGAGTAGTCGTGATAATACTTATCAAGCTGTATTTTCCCGTCTATTACTTGTATAATACAAGTTCCGTAGCTGTAAAATCTTGTTAAAAGTTCGCCCTTGTCATTTGCTAGGTTAATAACGTGATGATTATTGACGACCTTGTTTGTTTTTGGATTCCTAAATCCGTGAGATTTAGATTTGATATTTTCTAATGACATATTAATAGCCACCTTTCTTGGTTTTTTCTATTGTTTCAGTTATAATACAATAAACTTCGGGGTTGATGTTATCGCAAATTTTCTCTTCAGCATCTATGACGACAATGTCCCAAAGTTCCTCTTTTATTTCAGTTTGAAATAATCCATAATCCCACCATTCTATAATGATATTATCGTCGGGTTCATAATTCTCTTCGAGTATCTTAATAGCTTCTGATACTTTCATTTAAATAGCTCCTATTTTGATTATAGTTTTATATTGTTTATTATTTTTTTTTAAATATAAAGCAAAGTATCTCGGCTTTGTTAGTTTGATACCAAACTGAAATTGTTTATTGCCGACATTTATAACGCCTAAATATCCATGATGTAATTTGTAGATTCGTAAGAATCTATTTCTAGTTAGTGTCATATTTAATCCTCGGTTAAATGTTAGCAAAAACTAGAATGAATACGAAAACTATAAAAATATAGATTACAGCTAAACATTCAATTAAAAACTTCTTAGTGTAGTTATGGCTTCTTCTTCTCATTTAATACCTCCGTTGAATTTGCTTTTTAGTTTGTCGGTTAAAAGCTCTGTGCTAGCTTTCTTAATCATTGCAGTAGCAATGTAGTATTGCTTACCCCGTAATTTATGACGACGATTGACTTTCCGTAGGAACTTAGTAGCCTCGGTACTAGTGTCAAATTTATTATTTATATCAAAGCCAAACCCGTCGGTCTTTGTACAAGTTACCCCGATTTTTTTGCCGTGTTTTTTAGTTATTTGGTTTTGGATTGTTACCATGAGTTCCCTTTTATTTGTTTTAATATAGTATTC
>CERH01089273.1_pt1 | contig 11844 bp, 24 predicted proteins | sample 530991 | NCBI WGS metagenome assembly CERH01 (sample SAMEA2621191, study PRJEB7988) | marine metagenome | biome: marine biome (ENVO:00000447); feature: mesopelagic zone (ENVO:00000213); material: "saline water (ENVO:00002010), including plankton (ENVO:xxxxxxxx)" | depth 800 m | reverse complement strand
TATCCATGCCAGGAGAACGCCCGTACATCTCAGCAGAATCCTTGGACCAACGTGGCACCATCCAAGGAAACTCAAAGTAGGAACCCTTCTTGATGTCCTCTGAGTGCTCGTCCTCTAGGAAGTAGCGCTCCTCGTACTTCTTCTCGCCCAGGTCTTTTGGATAGATGGAATGAACGAGGTCGAACTTCTTGTCGGGTTCTGCGTCGAACGCACGTCTGACTTTCTCAGGAATCGTAGCGTTCTTGTCCTCTCCCCATTTCTCGATGATCTGACGAGCAGTCCACCTAAACTCCCTATGGACTTCATTCACAACGCCGTCCACACCCTCACCGATAATGAGATCTACGATCGGGTACGCCACGAAGTTCACAATCTTCTCAGGGTGAGCCTCAATGAAAAGGCCAGCGGTTCCAAAGCACCCTAGGTCAACGTAGATCTCATGGATCTCCGTCTGAAAGTTTGAGTTCTGAATCGTGTTCCAGATTCTATTGGCCATCTTCTGAGTGAAGAGCCGGACGTTGTCGAGAGAGTCGATCTCTGGGTTTCCAGTGGTGAGATCAAAGAACCGAGTGACAGGAGAGGTGAGGGTGGAATGGAGTCCCGCTGCTAAACGAACGTTGGCTTTGATTGCAGTCGAATCGAAAATCTTAGTATTTCGTCTAGTGCCTGGGGTAGTCGCGGTGGTGACTTGGTTCTTTCGGGTGAGGATGTAGTCCGCGAGGACCTGCCAGTACTGCTCCCAGTTTCCTCGACCAGACTTCAGTTCATCTTTTCTTCTTTTAAGTGTTTTCGCATCCATGCTTCACCTCACAAACGGAATGGGTTGTTTGATCCCGAGCCCATGATTCCGTCGTTCCTTCCTGGACGCTCCTGAAGTAGGGCAATGGTTTCGTCTCTTTGTGTGTCGAGTTCTTTTAGGTGGGCTTTTCTCTTGGCTTCTTTCCGTTTCTTTAGAATGGATTGAGCCTGACCAACGAGATCTGGAGCTAGACCGGATTTTCGCCCCATTTCGCTCGCCTTTTGAGCCTTTTTGTTGCCGACTAGTTTTTGGAGCTGCTCATCCGTCTTCCCAGACAAATCAACTTTCTTATTTCCACTACTCATTAGTACACCTCCATTGTGTATAGGTCGTAATCAGTGAGCGCGACCAATGGCTGGTCTTCACTGAAACCAAATTCCTCTCGCCTTCCCATGGCTAGAGTTCGAAACGCATCGGCTCCGTGTGAGTTCTCGTCATGCTGTGGATCGCCTAGGAAGAGCTCTCTCTTCCGGTCAAACTTTTTTCGGTAACCCTTCAAACGTTCAATCCCTTCAAAGGTGAGGTCTTCGTCGAAGTAGCAAAGCGGTAGGGTCTTACGGACTTCGTTGATTCCGTCGTGAACTGGGGTTCGAGGAAGAACCACAACGGATCCTCGTCTGAGGTCAACCAAGTCTTGTTTTCTGGATTTTCCCGAGATGTCTCGCTGATCACCATCATGAGGAAGGTAGTGGGTGTGGTAGTTGTAGTAGGCTCTGTGATCAGTGGTTAGCGCAGTAAGGGCAGCGGGCATTCCGCCTTCCTGCGTGTCTTCGTAGTAATCGATGATGTGCAGTTCGTTTCCAACCTGCTGCCAAAACCAAATCGCCATCCCATCTGAGCGACCCAGGTCCCACGCTGTGTAAACTGGATGACCGACCTGGTGGGCGACCTTCCTGACATGTCCCTTGGCTTCGAGCTGCTCAATCTGGTGTGCGTAGAATGCACCCTTGTTTCCGACTAGAAAATCGCAGTGAAACTCCTGGCGCACTTCTTCCGGAGACATGCCTGCCGTGAGTGAGGCCATCTCCTTATCAGAGATCACTCCAGTGTCCTTCACGGTCTTCACACACGCGAACCACTCGGCATCAGGCTTTTTCATCTCTCTTCTGGCGGCCTGAAGGACGTCGTAGAATTTGTTCTTCCCCTTAGGCGTTCCGATGAAGATCGCCCAGCCCTCGCGGTCAGCAAGAGCCGGACGAATCACTTCCCCCCAAATGGTGTGATCCATCTGAGCGTACTCATCTAGAATCACTCCATCGAAATACATCCCCCGAGAGGCATCGGGATTCTCAGCCCCGAAGAGCTGAAAGCGAACCGAATCGCCCATGTGTGGTCGCGGGATATCCACCCGGAGCTCGGCCTCGTTGTAGGTGACTCCGGGGATGTCTTTTGTGAATTTCTTAAAACCTGTGTTGCCATCCCAGGCCACCTTCTTCGCCTGATCGCGAAACGGAGCGTAGTAGGCGTACTTGGGGTACTCTTTGGGATTTCTGAGACCCTGATCGATGGTCTCGTTGATGCACATTGTGGTCTTGCCACCCCTTCTATGGACGACCAGGACGTTAAAACGCCGAAGGGCTCTATGAATCTCCGCCTGCCAATCGCGCGGAGCATAGCCGGTGGAGATCTCAACTTTTTGCATCTTTCACCTTCCTGTGCTCCACATCGATGGGAGGTTTCTCAGGGCGATCAATGCCAGTGTTGATGATGAAGATGTTCCCGGTGTTCTCTTCTTTGGGACGAGGGTTGTACTCGTTGGGATTACCTACGCCTGCGGCCCACTTGTAGGTGTCGATCTTTAGCTTGTGAAGCCTGACATCATCCGGATCAGTGGCTCCTTCGGCTTCTGCGATCGCTTTGTCGTGAAAACAATCTGCCCGAAGTTTCTTGGCTTCCTCGTACTCCGCCTTAAACTCAGGATGCTTGGCGATCCATCGGTAGATCGATTTCCGATCTGGCATATCCGGATACCGAGTAATGGAGGAGATGGTCTCTCCTTCGATAAACCGCTCAATGATCTGAGAGGCCATCTTTCGCGAGTAAACAAACCCTCGCTTGTCCTTCTGAATCTGAGTGTCACGAGCTTTAGACAACGGCGCAGGAGTGCCTTCCTCGATGGCTTTCTTCAAACGCCCTTTAGGATGGGACGACGCAACAAGTTTTCCGTCCGCGTCATAGCCCTCATATTGGCCATGTTCGTTGCGGTGCCATTCCTTCGGCTCGCTCATAAGTAACATTTTATGTCACTTTTCAATTAATTTGGGTACATTAAATGTCACCATGCAAATCAAGGAGCAGGAAGCACTTAGTCAAGCGATCGAACTCACCAAGGTGGATGGAAAACTCCGCACGGTGAAACTGAGTCGGGACATCGTTCTCACGGTTCAAATGGTCCACCCGACAAAACTTCCTGCTTCAGAACCCGATTACGTCCAAAGGACAAGGCCGAGCATCGATCCCAAGAAGGGGAGCCGGTTCATGAAAGCAGGGGATCTAGAGTGACGGAAAAGCACATCGCAGTCGTATTCTGCAAAGACAGAGACGACTTCATCAAATTCATGGACGGGATTGTCTTCCTCGCAGAATGGGAATCCAAAGGGCTCATCAAAGTCTTTGACGCCGATGACGACAACAACCCCATCATCAACGGCACGAAGTACATCCACGGTGAATCCAAGGCAGACTTCATTAATCTCACGGTCAAGCTCTTCATCCTGGTCGATGGCTGGGAGGAGAACCACCGAGCAGCAAACCTCCTCCAGTACGCCAAGTACAAGACCAGAATCTACGGTGAGATCGTGAAAATGCCTCTCGTCCTCCCTGATCCAAGGAAGGTCATATGAAGCCCAAGAAAAAAGCGAACTACCAGGTCGTCAAAGAAAACGGCCAAACCGGGCTCAGACCTCTCAACCGAAAAGCCCGCAGAGCTCTAGCAAAGGAAGCAGGCATCGACTGGGAAGAAGCTAAACAGTTCAAAAAACTAGAACCCAAGAAGAAAACCCTCACTGGTTACTCCAGTGACGACGACATCGTGGAGATCTAATGCTCGTCATCACCATGAAATCCACGGCATTCGAACCCACTGAACGACTCAAAATAGGAGACACGACGATCTATGTCAGAAAGCAAAAAGGCAAAAGCAACCAAGTCCAGCTCTTCATCGAATCCGAAGAAGACATCAACAAGCAAAACCTCACCTCCAGTGGATGGATTGATCGACCACGACCTAAAAGGCCTGATCGATGATCTGAGAGAGAAATCCGGCCGCAGACGCGCCATCAAGAAAGAACTCGAGGAGCTTGAGAAACGGAAAGCAGAACTCACCAAAGAGAAAACCAAAGCCGACGGAGAACTCTCCCAGGCCAATACACGACTTGTGAACCATATCCTAGGAGGTCAGTGATGTTTTGGGATAAAGAAAAGGAACTAAGTGCACTCAGAACCGAGCTTACGGACCTGAAAGTAGGATACCAACAACTCAACGCGACAAGCTCAAATCTTAGAGCGACAGTCGAAGAGTTAAAAGACGAGAAGTCAACCCTTGAGGTCCGCGTCGACTCTGTCACGACCTTACTCAAGGGATTCGCCAAGTACAAAGTCGGGGATTGGGTGGAGTACACCTACACGCCAGCCATGTACTCGTTTATCTATACGAACTACTCACTTCAACCTCTTGATCCTGAGCAGGAAATCGGTCGGATCTCTTCAATCGAAATCCAAGATCATTTCCTGTACGTCGTGATTCGACCAAACGGAGAAAAGTACACCCTCGAAGAATCCAGCATCGCAGGGAAAATCACCCTCCCAAAACCAAGGAAGAAAAAATGAAGATCCTAAGCGCTAAGACACAGGGCGATAAACTCCGCCTCAAAGTCCAAACCGGGTTCTTCAGAAAACGAGAGGAAATCTGGATGTACCAGAACGGGGAAGTCACCCCTCTCAACCCAAGACACTACAGCCCAAAGACAGAGAAGTTTCTACTCAAAGAAACCCCATAAACCACCACGGAACTAGCTCAGCGGTAGAGCGGCGTCAAAACCCTAGGACTTGACGTGCGTCGGAGGTTCGAATCCTTCGTTCCGTGCCTAAAGGATCAAAAATGAAAGAAACATGGAAACCCATACCGGGACTCGATGGCTATTCCGCGTCCAATCTAGGTCGCATCAGAAAAGCGTCACAAAGAATCATCATTCACAACGCTGACTACGTGATGCCTAGCATTATTTTAAAACCGAAGCCAAATGAGAAAGGCTATATGCGGGTCACCATCAAGACTCCAGAGAAACGAACGAATTACCGTGTTCACAGACTCATTGCTAAAGCCTGGTTACCTAACCCCAGCAAGAAACCCCAAATTAATCACATCAACGGCATCAAGTCAGACAACCGCGTTGAAAATCTCGAATGGGTCACAGCACAAGAGAACATGGATCACGCTTTCAAGTTGGGCTTAAGGAAACCAAAGCACACACCCACACTAGCCCAGTGCTTTGAGATCAAAAGCCTACTCGATGCTGGAATAGACAAGAAAATCATCGGCTCATACTTCAGTGTACCCACCTCTAAAGTGAGCAGTCTTGCGCAACGCGCTATCTAGAATCTCAAAATTGAAAATTTCTTATGTGGGTGATCCCACACAACCAATGACAGAGCGAGTTGGGGGATCCCCCCGGCCTTTAAACAGCCCCCCGGGGGTCTTTCTGAGATCATTCTGCTCCATATTTGCACCACGAACGCTTATTCATCTGTAATTACAAGCACATCACTCTGCCTAGTACGCAGAGAGTCATAATCAACCCCAACCATTGAGTCTGTAAGTAGCTGTAATCACATAATCATGTACGCGAAAAGGCCACTTGCGACACGGACGCGGTTTTGATGCATCCCAATCATCTCAACGCCCTTTAAATGCGAGCTTAGGGCTAAACACAATACAGGCAGTGATCTCATTCTTTAGGTCTTCATGGAGTTCATTTGGCCCTAAGTGGATATGATCGGCGATATAGAGGCCTTTGGCTCTGTAGGGTGCGCTGATGTAGACGTATTTAAATGTCCTTGTTTCAGCGTAGAGTGCAGCCTTACTGAGCTTAGTGAGTTGAGTGAGGTTCATTTGCACGAAGTATAGGAAGCTCTCTCTAGTGCCTGTTACAGCTATTATGGGTTTAGTGGTCATTAGTCTCCTCTCCTACTTCCAGTAGGGGCCGATGAATGCCCCTGCCCGTAAACACCCGAGGGCACTCTCAAACCCCAACAGATTCGAATACAGGCTAGCTAAGGGCTCTAGTCTTCACTCTCATATTTATGATTGGAGTAGAGATTGTCTGCATGGAGGGGCTTATTCTCTCTGTAGTTGAACATGACTTGGTCGAGAGTGAGTCCTTTGTCTTCAATGAGGATCTTTATGACTGACTCGTACTCTCTCATCTGTCTACGTAGGTGGTCTTCTATAGGGAATGAGAAGGTGGTTGGTTCTTGGTCAGGGTAGGGGAATAGGATATTTGGTTCTTTCTTGCTCATGTCTATAGTCCACCTTCGGTGTGATCTATTGGGCTTAGGACTGCTGCTGGGTCTACAGTGTTGAGCGGTCCTTAGTATTCCATTCAATCTCGTACAGGGCCTGATTCATCTCTCTAAGCTCCTTGAGAATCAAAAGCAGAACTGATTTCTCAGATATCTCCCAACGCTCTTCTTTAGCCATATGCTCTAAGCGTCTACATCGATCATCTAACCAGTGCTCATTGCTATCACTCATGCTCCTTGCCCCCCTTCGGGGGATTCAAACTTAGCTTTGAGTCTTTCGTATTCTTCTCGTTCTTTGTCTTCAATAGCGGCTACCTGCCAGTCCTTGATCTTACTCCTATTGAGTACGAGCGTGTGATCAAGCGGCGTGTCGTTAACAGCTAGGAGCTTGGCGTCCTCTTTGGTCTCAACGTCATACTCGTAGGTGAGCTTCACTTCGTAGGCTAGATATTTGAGCGAATCGTCATTGAATTGGTCTGCAATGTCCCAGTTGTCTTCTTTGTTTGAATACAGATATCTATCTATGAGTACTTTCATCCCACAGTTCCCTTCTCTTTTTCATGCCTCTCCGCCGCTTTCAGCGTGAGGATGATCTCTTCTTGATCCCATGTCTCGTAGTTCAGGACCACCATGCCATTGACCATGGAACCGATGAGGTTGTCTAGCTCCTTTGGGTCTTTGATCTTGGCCTTAGCGATGATGTTGCCTTGGTCATTCTTGAATGCGTAGTCGAGGTCAACCGTCATAGCGCGAGGGTACACTATTTGTACCCTAATAGTTAATCAGTTTAGTTAATGAGGGCGCGATGTGCCAGGTTTGTTTACTAATGTGGTTTCCTTAGCGAGCATTGAGACTAGCATCACGTGTCGCTCTAGTCTTAGACGGACGAGTTTTGACTTCTCAACAAAGAGCACATGGAACTTAAAGTCTCCATTCGTCTTAATATACTCACCCTGAAGCTCATTGTGGTTGTGATAGCCGTTCTCAAGCGCTCTGCGGTGAGTTTTCTCTCTCTGCTCCAACCATCCTGATTGACCCACATAAATCTTGCTACCTACCTGAACTAAATAAACCCCTGGAGTTGGCATTGAGGGCTTTTCTCTCTGGTTACATTTTTTGTCAAAGATTTAGTCGAAATGACCCTGAGCGGCAACTATTTGGTGACAAATTTTGTTACCCACCACCTAATTACATACATTTATGCATGGCATAATGCATGCAAGTAATCATACGTATGTGTCGCTTAATCACATTTATTTGGAATCAATTAACAGGAACCACGCCGACCTTGAGGGCCGAGATAGAGGCATTGCGGAACATCCAGCGCAACGTCGCTTTCGGTACTTCGTGGCGGTTTAAGTAAGGAGCAAATATGGACAAAGCTATCGAAACACTTCGACAAGAAACTGAAGACGGTTTGGTATTGATCGACGCTTATTACGAGAACGAAGAACCAGATTTCGATTATGGAGATGAAGAGCAGAACCGCGCTGAAATGAGTAGATTTGAATCAGGCGAGTTACTCAATCTGAATATCGTCGTGACGGTTTATGACCTCTCGGGACAAGTCGAAGGTATGGATTCACTTGGACAATGCTTTGTGAACGCGAGCGACGCTCTGAATGACATTCAACAGATCGTAGCTGATTACAGGATGGTCGAAGAGGCTTATTCGCACCTTGAACGTCGACTAGCCCAAATCAGAGCCGCAAATTAAAGCGTACTACCGCTAACGGGTACTGACGAGACTAAGCGAAACGCCTTCGGGCGTCTGCCGGTAAAATCCCCTAGTCCGGCACTGATGAGCATGGGGCACTAAAGGAGAAAACTATGAAAACGAAGCACACACCGGGACCATGGAAAATTGAAACGTATCACGGATGCCTGTTCAAAATAGAGCGAGACGGAGAACTAGACGAATACCCCGAGCGACGAACCGAGGCAGACGCCCGCCTAATCGCCGCCGCGCCGGAGATGCTTCGTGAATGCAAATATGCGCTCGAGTTTCTCAAGGATTGGGCGAAAGTCAACGAGTGTGCTCATGATCAAGGCTATCAGAATTTCAAATTCAGACTCGAACGCGCAATCGCCAAAGCAGAAGGAAAGGAATAGCTAATGGGCAGGTTCAAGATTTTTGATTGGGCAGGAAACGACAAGTCAGATTACTACAGCACGTTCGAAACATTCGAAGACGCATGGGAAAGGCTCTATGAAGAATTCCCTGAAGACGATGAGGCTTTGGGTGAGTTCTTCGTAGATGAATGTGAATCCAGAGAGTCTCGTTATCTAGACCCTAGAGACCCTCGCAACGGAAGGAAAGCAGTTTGAACCAACTCAAAGAACTACTCTCCTTCATCCGACAACTCGAGGATGAAGGGGAATGCTACTGCGACGGCACGCCGGGCGATGAATATTGTTGCCCGGTCCACCGCATTGAAAATATGATCCAGAGCATGCAATACCGCATGCGTAAAAGAGAGGGTTGAAAATGAAGATCACAAAACACCTACCCAAGGGCAAGGGTGAGATTGGCCTAGTTCAAGCAAGGGTACCTATAGAGCTCAAAGATCAGGTCGGAAAGATCCTTGAGACTGAAGGGGTCTCTTGGAATGACCTGATTATTGCTTGCCTCAAGTCCTACGTTGAAGAGATTGAGACCTTGAAGAAACGTTGCAAGTAGGCCACTTGCGGCGCGATTTTTACAAGCCCGGTTTCAGAGGGGAATCTCTGAGCCGGGCTTTCTTGTTCCGAATAGGCCACTTGCGGTCTAAATTTTCCAAGCAGGCTGAGAGATCTTCTGAACCACCAGTTCAATCTCATACGAGCCCTGTGAATGCTTGTCTGGGCCGAGAGAGTAGTCAAAGTCTGTGTCCAGGTCCCTGAGGTGCCTAATTCTGTAAGAGTTCGGAGTGAATGCCTCTTCGATCTCACGGAGTAGGGAAGCTGGGGTGTAGAATCTCTTGTGATCCTGATTCCACTTCGACGGCAGTGAGGCTTTCTTCTCGTACAGATACATGTGAGGCACTGCGATGACCAGGTGCCCGCCGATCTTTAGCACTCTGAACCATTCTCTCAATGTGGGTAAAAGTGAATCATTGGGGATATGTTCCAGGCAATGAGAGTTGAACACATAGTCGAGTGTATTGTTAGGGTACGGCAGATGTAACCCGTCGTAGTTAGGGGTGTCTTTGTCAAAGCCCTGTGCGCTGTCCAGGACGGTTTCTCGTGATCCTCCACCGAATCCCACGTCGATTCCATGCCCACTCATAAAGCGCTCGTAAAAGCCCTCTGAGTGTCTCCTAGGGGCATTCTTTCTGGTCTCTGGTCCTGTTCTTCTATCCACGCTCTACCTCCAATGCTTTATCGATTGCTTTTTTGAACTTAGAAAAGGTGAGCATTGAGGTACATTTATTGTCACCATAGAGGCAATGCTCGAAGTTATGAGGGATATCCATGTTGGACATGCAGAAGCGGCACTCGAGTTCGGGACCCGGTGTCACTGGAAACACGTTCATGTAACTGTTGTTCCGGATGGGCATTCTGGTCTCAGGCTCTGTAATGGTGTAGCCCACGACAATCGGGACGTCTCCACTGCACCCAGCCAGGTGGTGAAGCCCTTGGTCCACTCCAATGACCATTCTCGCGTGACGCATGATCACACTCGCCTCAAGCAAGGTGGTCTTGTGCTCATTCCCTTCTGAGAGCAGATCAATCCCCTTACTCCGATCAATCCCAGTCCATGAGATCTTTGCGTTCTTTGGCATGTTCTTCTTGCCCAGGAAAACCGGGGTGATGCCTTTTTCGAGTAAGTAGTCCGAGATCTGGTTCGCTGTTTTCCCGTGGAACACTCGGTTGTCCCAAGTATGCCCACAGGCCAGAACTGCGTATTGGTCGGGGAGGTTGAATTTTGAGATGTCCGCTGCGTCAGGGAGAATAGGGAGGTAGCTTCGATCCTTGAGGTCTGCGTTTCTGATCAGCCGATCCCCATGGTCTACCGGGTGAACCCGGTGATAGGTGTGGGGTCTGAATGGGATTGTGATCCCCTTTGTCCTGAACCCCTTCCAGTATCCCTTGCTCCAAATCCCGCTGTTTCGTTTGTTGTCGTCGCTGAGTAACGCATAGCCCTGCTCAAGCGTCCCGATCTGGTGAACCCTAGGATGGGCTCCAAACCAGTAGCGGAAGAGCTCTAGGTGTGCCTCAGGAACCCACAGCGTCATGTGGACCTGGGGTTGTTTGAGCTTTTCTTTGATGGACGGGGCGCGACAAATATTGTCACCCATGCCAGCTACATCCAGTAGCTCGTGATTCCAGAACTTCTCGAGTTTCGTTTCACCTTTGCGGAATACCAACAGCCCCTCCCTGGGGTAGCCCGTATTCCTAACCGGCGAGTTACATTTTTTGTGAGCCTACGACAAAGCACTCCAATACGCCATAGCTCCGACGAATGCCACTGCGAGCCAGTAAATGATGTGAGCCTTAATAGGGTAGGACTTTCGCGAAACCGCAAACCCGTAGTAGGTCGGCGCTCCGATGGTGATCAAAATCCCGATGCACAGTGCGATGATTGCTCCAGTGGTCATTTTGGTTCCTCCTTATAGCCGTAAAAAAGTAGGTCAGAAAACCACAGGTCCGGTGGATCGTGGGCGCGGCGGACATTAGTCACATAAAATTGTCCCACCTTTCCTGATTCCACCTTAGCCTCGATCAAGTCACCCTCTTCAGGAATTCGATCAAGATGTCCGTTGGCTTTGGATTTGTAAAGACCAGGCTTGACTTCAGTACTGGTGAATCCGATTCGATTACCCCAACCACGGTGGTTTTCAGCGCAATACGTGTATCCGGTTAACTTAAGCTTCTTTTTCTTCAGCCGATTGATATAGACGCTAAGCCGTTCTTTTAGTTTCATCCCCTCTCCTTCCATTCTAGATCGGCTTTGTTCTCTTCCAAACGCTGCTCAACAAACCTTAAGACCTTGATATACCGCCCACTTGCGATGAGTGTTGCCGGGCTTGAACCACCGAGGTTTGGGTTCTCTGCGGTCATCCAGACTTGAGCTTTCTCTGGACCTAAGATCTTTTCGACCATGCGATAGATATCGATGCAGTTGTCGCAAAATAAGTTAATTTCGCCCATAGGCCCTCCAGTTGCTCGTCTCACACTTCCACCCCATTCGCTCTGAGGAATGCGTTGGTGATACCCATAGATAGTTCGTTCATTTGATCGGCCCTCGAGACAGTCTCTCCAGTATTGAATCTTCTAAACTCAACGTAGTAGCCATCACCAAATTGTTCGATGTAAATGCGTAGCTCTCTTTTTTCGCGCATCCATTTAAACAACCCCATTGCCGCTTCGATATTGCCGCAGTAGTCGATAAGACCGTAGCAGATGCCTCCTTTTTTTACTTCATGCCTGTCGTCAGGACAGCCACAATGCCAGAGTTGTCCTAGTTGTAAATGCTCAGAGGACCACTGGTCCTTACACCCCAATATCTCCGCAACGCGCTTGTTTTTTTGTTCAGGAGTCAT
>CERH01084641.1_pt1 | contig 11845 bp, 6 predicted proteins | sample 530991 | NCBI WGS metagenome assembly CERH01 (sample SAMEA2621191, study PRJEB7988) | marine metagenome | biome: marine biome (ENVO:00000447); feature: mesopelagic zone (ENVO:00000213); material: "saline water (ENVO:00002010), including plankton (ENVO:xxxxxxxx)" | depth 800 m | reverse complement strand
GAAGGTACCGGCGACATCCGCCACATCACCCGCTGGGCCATCCAACGCGCCATGCACGATATCGAAGCATTGAACTGGGAAGGCTATGACATCCGTGTCGCGATCAACCTTTCCGGTCAACTGATCTGCGAAGATGACTTCATTGCCGAGATGATCGAACTTGGTGGCGACCAACTACACAGATTGCAGGCTGAGATCACCGAAACGGCAATGCTGCGCAATCCGGATCGCGCCCTGGTAAACCTCCAGAAACTTGCAGAACTTGGTGTCGAGATTTCCATGGATGATTACGGCACGGGTTATTCATCCCTGTCGCAGATCCAGAATCTGCCGATCACCGAACTCAAGATCGACCAGCGCTTCATCAAGAATCTGACGGCTACCAATCGTGATCCGTTAATTGTCCGGTCGACAATAGATCTCGCGCATGCGCTGGAAATGAAGATCGTCGCTGAAGGCGTTGAAGATGCCGCCACATACGCTCTTCTGAAAGCAATGGGCTGCGATATCCTGCAGGGATATTTCATCGCACGCCCCCTTCCCCTCGAGGAACTGGTTGTTTTTCTCAAGGATACGGACGGAATTGCTGCCAAGAATGACGGCCCGCTTCTGAACTTCCTTACTCAATTGAAATAAGGTCTGGGCACTACCGGAAACAGGTAAATTCCTAATACCCGGTGAGTATTGATTAACCTTTCTCAATTGGTAACTCCCCTCCCTTCATTTCCTTTAACATTTGGTAACGCCGTGAAACCTGTCTCAACACCCCTGTGAGATAGTGATGTCATCGACGATCTATTTTGCGCTTCTGCGCGAGGGGAATGGGAAAATGAAACTGCGTCAGCTGCTTAGCACATCTGCCGTCTCGATAGCGCTGATAGCGCTCACGCCCTGGCAAGCAATTGCCCAGACATCTCCAGACAGTAGCGACGGCTCCGAGACCAAGACACTTGAAGCATTTAGCGCCTGGCGAGACATCGAAGCCTTCAGCGGAGAATGGAAAAATATCGACCCGTTCAGCGCGTGGCGCGATATCGAGGCGTTCAGCGCCTGGCGCGATATTGAAGCTTTCCGTGCATGGCGCGACATCGAAGCTTTCTCGGCATGGCGTGATATTGAAGCGTTCGGCGCATGGCGTGACATCGAGGCATTCAGCGCATGGCGCGACATTGAAGCTTTTGGTGATGGTCTGAACGCGTTCTGGGGTGGGCTGGGTACGCAATGGCAACAGATCGCTGGCTCCGACGACAACGCTGTCAAACTGGACCTTCTCAAAGATATCATCGCTGACTCAGAAGCTTTCTGGGGGGAAGCGGTCAACGAACAGACCGGCCTTTCCTTTTCAGATGGCTTCTCCGACGCACTGCTCGCAGAGTACGGGATCGATTTGAACGATCCATCCAGCCTTGATGATTTCGACCTCGCCGACCTCGTCTATTTCCACTTTGACTGGCATGACGGCCTCATGGGCTTTACCGGAATGGATCAGGTTGACTGGTGGATGCCGGTCGCAAACTGGAATCCTGACCTCACAACGGCCTATGGTGGCGGTGACAACACACTTGTCGGTCTGATCGATTTTTCTATCAATGGCTTTGAAGACCTTGAAGACAATCTTATCAAAGCCAAGGGCTCAGACGATGCCTATAAGGGCCATGGTGGCGCAGTCGCCAGCCTGATCGCTGGTGCACATGACGGTAAAGGTGTCATGGGTATCGCGCCGCAGGTTTCAGTTGTGGCCTACAACCCGTTCGACGAAGAAGGGCGTGCCAGCTGGGATACGGTCCAAAAAGGCGTCAAGGAAGTCTCGAAAGCAGGTGCCAGCGTGGTCAACCTGTCGCTGGGAATTCCAGGCGCGACCTTCGACTCTGGCTGGTCTGAACTTTATCAGGACCAGGAGATAGAACTTCTGACTCACCACACGGTGTTCGTGCACGCGGCAGGTAACGATGGCGTTGTACAGACAGAAGACGTCAATTGGGGTACGGACATTGTACCACCTGTATTGATCGTGGTGGGTTCCGTCGGGTTCGACAGCGAGATTTCCAGCTTCTCAAACACACCGGGTGAAGTTTGCCTGATGCAAAACGCTGTTGGCGACTGTAGCACCCAGCTCAAGGATGTTTTCGTTGTGGCCCCGGGTGAGTTCCTGCTTGTTGCCGATATCGATGGTGGCGTGACCCGTGCAAGCGGGACGTCATTCGCAGCACCCATCGTGTCAGGCGCGGTCGCCCTGATGCATGACCGCTGGCCGTGGCTGAAACAACACCCTAAAGAGTCTGCAGACCTGATCTTCAAGACGGCTAAAGACCTTGGCGAGCCCGGCGTGGACGCTGTCTATGGTCATGGTCTCATCGACATCGAAGCCTCTCAGATGCCACTTAACTGGGACGACATCTATGTCTACCAGCAGGATGGTGATCAACTGATCCAGACACCTGTCGACACCGCGCTGGAATCCGGTGCAACACACACGATCTGGAATCTGGAAGACGGCTATTTCACAGTCTTTGAAAATATCGGCACCACTTATCGCGACTTTCAGGTCCCATTGGAGGAAACGCTGGTCAACACGGTCGAAACCGTTGTTGAGCCCGTCCAACAGCTGGAAGAAGCCATTTCCTCGAATTTCCTGCTTCAAATCGAAACCTCGCTGATCTCGGTGGGTTGGGGCAAAAGCAAAAGCAAATGGTTCACGCCAGACTTTGCCTGGACCAGCGCGAACGGTACTGAAATGACAGTGCAGTTCGCAGCGCTTGGCTTGAATGACAGCGCAGATGACCTCTTGCCCTACCGCGCAGAATTGATGGGCATGACCCAATCCGGTAAATCATTCCGGATTGGCCAGGGAGATGGTGCCAGCCGCGTAGGTTTCGCCTTTGGTGGAACGGAAGGCTCAGCCAACCCGGTTACGGGCGGTGCCAATCCGATCATGGGTTTCGCTTCCGGTGGTGCCTATGGTCAGCTAGAGATGCCGATCAGCGAAGGCGTGAGCCTGTCATTCGGCGCAAGTGAGCGCAAGGTCGAGCAATCCTACAAGGACCCGAACAGCCAGGAGCGCATCAAGATCTATGAAGACCTTGCTGACTATCGCTCCCAAGCTGTCAACATGGCGCTTACCAGCCGTTTGAATGACCGCCTGGCCATGACTGTCAGCTACACGGCACTGTCGGAAAGTGAAGGCCTGCTGGGTATGCAGACACTCGACCAGTCCGGTTTCGGTGACGGGTCAATGACCCATGCTGCAACCGCCGGCGCCATGTTCCGTGCAGGTAACGACATCGCCATCACGGCAAGCGCCACTTACGGTGCAACATCCAGCCGGGACTCCAACGCGGCATTCGCCGCAGATGACATCTCCACCTCGGCCTTCGAGATTGCGGTTGCAAAACTGGGCGTCTTCTCTGCCAGGGATGCCATGCGTCTCTCGCTCGTCCAGCCCATGCATGTCGAGAACGGCGCGTTGAATGTCGACAGTTATGATGTCATTGACCGCACCACCGGCGAGATAGGCGAAGTCCAGAACAGCTTCGACTTCACCAATGGCGACCGCAAGCTGGCACTTGAAGCCCGCTATGGTGCTCGCTTCAACGACGACAAAACCGAACTGTCCGCCTTTGTCCGAATGGAAGGTGCACGCGGCGACAGCTCTGTCGCAGAGATGGAGCACATGGTCGGTGGCCGTATGGCCTACACCTTCTGATCACCAAACTGCCCAGGTCGCCGGATACAATCCGGTGGCTTGGGAAATTTCAAACATCAGTTTGAACCAATATTAAATATGTTCGCCCATGCTGGTGGTCAGATCTCAATCCGAGGGGACCAGATATCATGCGCGCTGTGCTCACCGCCATACTGCTCGCGGCCTTGCCTTTAACATCGATTACAGCTCAGGCTCAATCGACCTCGTCGGATATCGCGGACGCTGAAACGGCTTTCGACCACGCAATCGGCCAGGCCAAACGCGCAGTTATGTCCAGTCCCCAGGATGCCCTCAGACACGCCACCGAAGCGGAAGCTCTGTCCGAAGGAGACCCGATCAGAGCGGCCACCGCCAAATGGTTGCAAAGTGAAGCCCTCAAGCGCATGCACCGTATTGCTGATGCGCGCACTCAGGTAAGAGAAGCGCTGAACGTTGTCGAACAGGGCGCAGAGAATACAAAACTTCACGGCGACCTTCTCAAGGCTCTTGCCGGTATTGCAAAATCAGAAGGCGATTATGCCCTCGCCCTCCGGAGCCTGCATGAAGCACATGATATATATGCTGAGATCGAGGACCCGCGCAGTCAGGCCATCGTCCTGCAACAGACCGGCTCGATCTATATCGATGCCAGCCAATTCGAAAAAGCGATAGACTATTATAACCGCGCCGGAACCATATGGAACGACGACATCGCGCTCGATCTGGCCCGCCTGAACAATGTGGCAAATGCCGAAATTGAACTTGGGCGTTATAAACAGGCTGTTGAAGGATATTCTGCTGCCCTTGCAATCGCGGAGAAAATTGACGCCACGCAATTGCGGGCGCAGATCCTCACCAATATCGCGCATGCGCAGATCGGCGACGAAGACTATTTGACCGCAAGATCAACCCTGGATCAGGCACGCGCGCTTACACAGACTGAAGAAGGCGAAGGCTGGGCGCTATTCGTCGACGGTGTCGATGCGGAACTGGCATTTCATCTGGGTGATATCGATCAGGCCCGCCATCTCCTGGAGCGCATGTTCGAAGGAATTCCCTTTGATGAAACAGACATGCTTTTCTCTGATTTTCACGAACTGGGATACAAGATCTATTCACAGATCGGTGACACAGACACTGCGCTCCTTCATCTGAAGGCCTTCAAGCGTCTTGATGATGAAGCCCGCAATGTCGCAGCATCTGCCAATACTGCGCTGATCTCAGCCGAATTCGATTTCGCTACGCAAAAGCTGGAAATCGCCAATCTTCGCGCCGAGACACTGGAACAGGAAGTCGAGATCCGCGAATCCCAGGCCCGTCAGCGTATGGTGGTTTTTACCAGCGCGGGTGCTATCGCCCTCATTCTGCTTGTCGGCCTGAGCGCAAGCTATGTCTCCATACGCCGTAGCCGCAACAAGGTACGCGACGCCAACGAACAACTCTCCGAGACCAATGTCGAACTAGAGCGTGCGCTCAAGGTGAAATCCGAATTTCTGGCCACAACAAGCCATGAAATCCGCACGCCGTTGAACGGAATCATTGGCATGACCGAAGTGCTTTTGCGCGGTGGTAAGCTGGATGAGAGCACCTATGACCGCCTCGACGCCATCCATGGCTCAAGCCAGACCATGAAGGCCATTGTCGATGACATTCTGGATGTTTCCAAAATGGAGAGCGGCATTGTTACCGTTACTCCAGAGGAATTCGCTCTTGCTCCGGCTCTGAAGGATATCGAGCGCGTATGGCGGGACAGCGCTGCAAACAAGGGATTGAGCCTGAGCCTGACTGCCGATGATTGTCCCGCACGCATCACCGCAGATCCACAACGACTGCGTCAGATCGCTTTCAATCTGGCATCGAACGCCATAAAGTTCACAGAAGCCGGCGAGGTTTCCATCTCCTGCCACACTGATTGCGGGGACGAAGCTGACTGGTTCATCCTGAAGGTAACGGACACCGGCATCGGCATTCCCGAAGATGAGCTGGAACGTATTTTCGAACCCTTCCACCAGGTCGATGGCGGAACGACCCGAGCACAGGGCGGAACGGGCCTGGGCCTCACAATTTGTCGCAATTTCGCACGCGCCATGGGAGGTGACGTTACTGTTACCAGCACATCCGGAGAAGGCTCTGAGTTCACCCTGAGAATTCCTGTCGGCATTTCCGCCGGAAAGATTGGCGCGAGCACAGACATCAATGCGTTGGCTATTGAGCCCAATCTGATGAAGCAACATCTGATCAAGGCGCTTTTCAAGGATCGGGAAGAAACATTGGTTTGCTGCGACACACTCGAGGTAACGCAGCAATGGCTAGCTGAAAATCACCCCCCGGTTTCGATCATCCTGTCTGCATCCAGCCTTGGGCAGAGTGTAGGCGATGGCATGGCTGCCATGATGGCACTTCGTAAGACAGCACCTGAAACAATGATTATTGTTTTTTGTGACTGCGACTGGGCGCAGCCTCCCATGATGAAGCTCAGCGGAGCGAACAAGGTGGTCGACAGAGCATTCGACCCTACCGCACTTCTTGGCGCACTGGCGGACGAGGACACCGAAAACGGCGTTAAAACAGCGTAGCTCCGATAGCGATTTGTTAGCTTACCTTTGCTAGTCTGCGGACTGGGAGCTCCGAGTGACGGGAACTGGAAGATGCACGTTCTATTCGTAGATGATGACACGATGAACCGACGCGTCGTGCGTGACATGCTCGAAATTGCGGGCGTCAAGATGGATGAAGCCGCAGATGGCCCATCCGGACTCGCACTCATCGAAAGCGCCGACTACGCACTCATCCTCATGGATCTGAGAATGCCCGGAATGGACGGCCTCACGGCGATCAAGCACATTCGTGAACGAAATGACGCAAAGGCAGCCCTCCCCATTCTGGTCGTCACGGCTGATACATCATTGGACATTCGTGAGCGTTGTATCGCCAACGGAGCAGATGATCTGCTGCAAAAGCCAGTCGCCATGAATTCTCTTTATGAAGCGATGGCCATGACGATTGCCAATCGCGCACAAGCCAAGGCCAGCTGACACAGGGACATTTGTTCCCCCATTCACATGGTTTGGGCGATAGAAGGCCTCAAACTCGGATATGTGAATACGACTTTGCTACAGTTTGTTGATCGCCTCTGCCGTGTCAAAGCGCAGACGATCTCTTCTTATCAGCTGCAACAGGTTAACCCTCTTTAATATATTAATAACCATTGGGTAAACAGTATCTAATGGAGAGAGAACGAGCGATTCTAATTGATGGATCATTGCTCTGAGGGAAATGCAGTGCAACTCTATTACGTCGACGATAACAAGGCCGATATCTATGTGATGTCGAAGCTTTTCAGAAGCGAAGAGGCTGTTCAGCTCAACAGTTCTTCCTGCCTTGAAAGTCTGCTGGAAATTGATGGACTGAGCGATGCGGACTGTGTGTTTCTCGATGTAATGCGGCCAGATTCCTTCTCGATGGAAGCAGACCTGGCAGCCTTGCGAACTGTTACGGATGCGCCGGTCTATTTTATCACGAGCTGTGAATCCGCTCCTGTACGGGAACGCGCGATCAAGTCTGGTGCCGAAGGTTTGATCGAAAAAGGACGCCTCAACAAAGAAGTAATTTTTCAGATCGCTTCCAATGCAATTGCAAGAAGACGCTCGTGTGAGGCCGTGCATGCAAAATCCCCTGACATGACGCCAACTCGATCAACCCGAAACTCTGACAATGACGCATTTGTTCTGGCCGCTCGAACATTGTCTTCCAATCTGAGCCTGGTGCATGGCGCGATTGAAGACGAACCTGTTTCCAGGGAATTACGCGGCAAGATCAAGGACGCCGCAGAGCTGGCCGATGCATTGGACAATCTGCAAATGCGTGAAGTCGACACGCTTGAACGTGTTAATTTACGGGATGTTTGTGCAAGTGTTCAATCGGATGTCGAAGAAAGCGCCACGCGGAATGGAGTCACATTCGTCTGGGATGTGAAGCCGAGCTGCTATCTTCAAAAAGGGTCGATGTTGCAAGCGCGGTCTGCTGTGAGACATCTTTGCAAGGCTGCCATTAGCCTGGCAGAAGACAATGCATCCATACTGTTCACTGCCATGCCCACTGAAGATGGCAATCATGCCCTGATACAGCTATACAGCGCGAACTTCCGGCTTCCCAGCAACTGGAGCAAGGCTTCGCCCTGTACACAGACCCGACCCGCTCCGATGGAACTTCAGGCATCGCTCGCCATGGCACTGGAATTGTTCAACCTTCCCCCAGATCAGTTGAACATACTCTATACGCATTCATCCAGCATCATTCAGTTGAAAATCTGACTTCGTCTGACCGCATGGAAAGTCAAACACACAGCTATCCGAAAGCAGCTGATTCATGCGGTTTTTTCAGTTGAATGCCGCGGCAACCAGAAAGAGAAGATCGACCCTTCTCCCGGCTTTGATGTCACCCATATCCGTCCTTCATGGCGCTGTATGATCGCCTGGCATGTTGCAAGGCCAAGACCTGTGCCCTCGAACTTGGAAGCTGCACGCAGTCTCTGAAAAGGTTGGAACACCTTGAGGCTGTCTTCTTCCGCTATTCCGATACCATTATCCTGCACCATGACATTCACGCCATCCTGATCAGCCTCCGCAAACACATGCACACGTGGCAAGGCGGCGTCACAATATTTGATCCCATTCCCAATCAGGTTCTGCAATAGCTGAGTAATCATGGGAGGGCTTGCCGTAATCACCGGCAAGTCTTTGGCAAAAGTCACCTTGGCTCCGCGCTTTTGCAACTCACTGTCCAGATTCTTCATGGCGTCAGACACTGCCGTACTCAAGGTGAAGGTCTGAAACACGACATCTTCCGATTGTGCCTGATTATATGAACTCAGAACGCTGATCAGATCGTCCATACGCTGAGTGGACTCTACAAGGAAATTGGACAGGTTTTCAGCCTCTGAGTAGTCCTTGCTCTTTATGGCATCAGACAGCATTTCACCAATGAGCCTTGTTTGGTTGATCGGTGTTTTGAGATCATGCGCCAGGACATAAGCGAAACTCTCAAGGGAGCGCTGCTGCTCCTCGAGCTTGCGCTGCAGAACAGTCATCTCCAGCACGTGGTCTATTGTCCGCCTCAAAGTCTCGGATGTAACTTCGCGTTTGGGAATATAATCAGACGCGCCGCTTTTGAGCGCTTTTCGCGCAAGCGTTTCATCGCCCTGCCCCGTCACCATCACAATTGGTGTTGGCGGTTCGATGAGCGTCAGTTCCGACAATGCGTGCAACCCGTTCATCAGGGGCAAACCAAAGTCCAGAAAGATGATATCGTACTGTTTTTTTTCCAGATATTCGAGAGCCGCAAGCATATCCACGGCATGATCTGTTTCTGTCGGCAGCCCGCAAGACAACAAGGTGCGTTTCAGGGTCTTGAAATCACCGATATCATCTTCAACTGCAAGAATTCTGATTGTCATTCAGCACAAGCCAATCACTGCACCACTGCTTATTCCGGCAATTCCACAACTCTCCAGTAATTGCCGAGCAAGCTGACAAGTTCCAGAAAATCCCTACCTGCAGTCTCTTTAAGGATATATCCGGCGACATTGAGGTCATACGCTCTGGATTTGTCCTCCTCGCTCTTGGAGGTTGTCAGTATGAACACGACCTGTCGCTTGTAGCGCGGATCCTTACGCAATTCCTTCACCAGCTGAATGCCATCCATGCGCGGCATCTTTAGATCGACCAACATGATGAAGGGAGACGGCGGAGGGTTATCACCACGCAGGATTTCAAGAGCTTGCACACCGTCTACAGCGCGATAGACAGGGTTGGCCAGTTTGGCCTGCTTGAATGCCCGCATGACAGCTTTCGCATCGCCATCATCGTCTTCCACCACAAAAATGTTGATGGGACGACTGTCCACTGAATTGTCCATTCTTTCCATATATGCTCCAAAAACAGGACGGACCAACCGATAGCAATACTTGGTCAATTCTGCCTGATATGCCCGGATTGGCTCTGCATGCAGGGATTCGGCATTCTGCTGCCGACGTTTCTGACCGTCCTGATTAACCCTATCATGAGGTATGATTAGCTTTCAACGCTGCACCAGATTGTTTGGGCCAGGTGATCGTAAATGTGCATCCCTCACCAACTGAGGATGCAAGAGTAATGGTTCCGCCTCGATATTTGACGTGTTTATAGACAACAGCCAACCCCATACCACTCCCCTCGACCTCGTCACGCGGCTTTAGTGTCGTGAACATCTGAAAGATCTGTTCATGGTATTGTGGATCAATCCCCGGACCATTGTCTTTCACTGTGAAGATGAACTCTGCTTCATTTTCCGCTACACCGACTTCGACCCGTCCGTTTGGCTGGTCATGGTGCTTTACCGCGTTTCCGATCAGGTTCAACAACATCTGTTGCAGTGGCATACGTGGCACCTGAATGTCCGCAAATGCTGGATCTATTTCAACAGAAAACCCGCTCGGCAGGTCAAGCAGCAACAGAACATCATCCATCAACCGGTCACCCTTGATTATGTCGGATGTGTCCCGATCCGTAGTCCGGCCGATACGAGAATATGAGAGCAAGTCATCCAGCAACGCCTCCATACGTGTCGCGCGACTTCGGATGAGATCGATATTTTCCTGACTGTCCTCGTCGAGCTGATCACCAAGGTCTTCCTTGAGCCAGCGCGAGGCATTGTCGATCACACGCAAGGGAGCTTTGAGATCATGAGACGCGATATAGGCAAACTCATCAAGCTCCTTGTTGGAGCGGGCGAGTTGCTCGATCAATTCTTCGCGTTCTGTCACATCACGCGCAATGCCCAGAATGAACGCATCACCACTGGCGTTCTCAAACCGTATCTTCTGGGTAAACAGGATGCGGGTTGCCCCAGATTTTTGTATCTCTTCCAGAATCTCTGAATACCCTTCATCGAAGGCTTTTTGATCCATTTCAAGAAAGAGCTTTGCCTCTTCCTCGCTGAATTCTTCGACGGTCGTGTATCCTATGACCTTATCTCGCGCGTCTTCGGGAAAGAGGGAAAGAAACGCTACGTTTGCCTGCACAATCCGAAAGGCGTCATCCTTGACAAAGATCAGGTCAGGCATGCTGTCCATGATCAATTTGAGAAACCTCGACTGCTCGGTAACGCGACGTTCCTTAGCAGTAAGTTCGAAGGACATGTCACTGAAGGCCTTCGCGAGCGCCCCTATCTCATCCTGCCGCTCGACCGGAAGGCCCAGCGTCTCGTCGCCTTTTTTATGCGTGGTTATGGCCTGGGTCATGTCATTGAGCGGCGCTGTCAGTGGTCTTGCCAGCAACAATCCGACAATCGTTGTCAGAAGAACAAGAAACAAACTCAACAACAGCGCATCACGGAGTGTCGCCTGCACTGGCACAAGAAGCCGCGACTTGGATAGGCTCAGCCCGACAAAAGTGTGATCTGCCAGGTTCAGATCATTCTCGTGAATGCGCACTATGTAGGTGACTTCTCCTGCATTATCGAGAACATATTCTGTCTGATTGTCGTGAATGTTGCTGGTCAGATAATGCTTTGTTGCGCCAGGTGCCTCCGAGTGTATTTGAAAATGTCCGATCTCACCATTTTCATCAGTCCCCATGAAGTCCCCCGCTGAATTGAAGATGAAGGCCTCCTTGTCATCCTGAATCTTCAATAGCATTTCGGAGAGAAATCCGGGGTAATCGACATTGATAACCACCACCCCGAATATCTTGCCGGACGCATCATTGACCGGCGTGACAGCGCGCAAAACCGGCATGCGTTCGGCTGTCTCAACGCCATTCTCCCGATTGATCGATATTGGTGAGAAATAGACTTCGCCTGGAGCAAGCTCCGCTGCCGCCACCATATAAGGCTCTTCTCCTTTATCCTGCAGTAGATCCGAACGAACAATCTCAAACTCGTTCTCATGCCGATTTATTCGAGCCAGTTCTCGCCCCCCCTCATCGAGTTCGATGAGGCGCATCTGCACATAATGCGGACGGCTGGCGAGAATCGACATGAAGATCGTCTCAAGCCGGGATCTCCATTCATCGACGGAGACTGCCTCTACAGTTTTTGAATCATCGTTCCTGGTAGCGCGAATAATACCGGGCACAGGTGGAGTGCGCGCTACGATAAGCGCATCCTGCTTCATCTGGACAAAGG
>CERH01069502.1_pt1 | contig 11872 bp, 19 predicted proteins | sample 530991 | NCBI WGS metagenome assembly CERH01 (sample SAMEA2621191, study PRJEB7988) | marine metagenome | biome: marine biome (ENVO:00000447); feature: mesopelagic zone (ENVO:00000213); material: "saline water (ENVO:00002010), including plankton (ENVO:xxxxxxxx)" | depth 800 m | reverse complement strand
ACTCCCGCCCCTTATGTGACATACGATCACAAGAAATGCAATAGCTTTATTCAAATTTTATGCAATTTTTCTTCGCATTGTTAATTTCCCCGAATTGGTTAAACTGCGGCGGGAATAATGCATTGAAAGGGGTGGCTTATGGCTCGTAACGGTTCTGGCGTTTATAGCCTTCCATCGAACACAGCGGCGGTATCCGGTGATCCGGTTAGCTCAACCAAGTTTAACACGCTGGTAAACGACTTAGAGGCGGTTCTAAACACGGCGCGCCCGATTGTTGCGGGCGGCACGGGGGCAACGACAGCAAGCGGCGCCAGAACAGCGTTAGGGCTGGCAATCGGGACCAATGTGCAAGCCTATGACGCGGGCCTAGCGTCGATCGCAGGATTAACCACCGCTGCCAACAAGATGATTTACACAACTGCGGCGGACACATACGCGGTTGCAGACCTTAGCGCCTTTGCGCGAACGATCCTGGATGATGCAGACGCCGCCGCGGTGCGGACAACAATCGGCGCCGGGACGGGTGGCGGCGACCTTCTCGCGGCTAACAACCTGTCAGACGTTGGCAGCGCTTCAGCAGCGCGAGGCAATCTTGGCCTGGGTAGTTTGGCCGTTCTTTCGTCCGTCAATAACGACAATTGGTCGGGCACAGATTTGGCCGTTGCGAACGGCGGGACGGGTGCCAGCGATGCGGCAACTGCGCGCAGCAATCTAGGCGCTTACGGTTCGGGCTCTAATGCGAGCCTTGGGACGATCACCGCCAGCGGCGATGTGAACATTGATAGTGGCGTGTTCTTTGTGGATGTGTCTACGGACAAAGTCGGCATTGGCACAACTTCACCAGGCGCAAAGCTAGTTGTTCGTGGGGCTTCTAAAGCCCCAGCATTAGCCGTTGACACGTCTGGTCACATTTCAATCGCTGAAACAACTGGCGGTAATGGAATGATGATCGGTTTCGATTTTAATGGCGGAATGCCTTACGGCTATTTTCAAGCTCAATTTCTAGGAGGTATTCCCGCTTCTTACCCAATTAGCCTGAATCCTTTAGGCGGCAGTGTCGGCATTGGCACGAGTTCGCCGGACACAACACTGGACGTTGAAGGCGCGATCAAAGGTCTGGCCGAAGTCAACACGCCGGTCAGCGGCACGCTGGTCACGACGACGCATCTCCGCGGCGCGATCAATAACATTAACGGCAACATTACCATGCCTGCAGGAGAGGCAGGCGGACACGCGGTAATCATCAGCAACAGCGGAACCAGCCGCACAGTCAGCCGGGATGCAGGGCTTGCAAATATGTTCGTCAATGGCTCGAACGTCGCGAGTGCAACCATTTCAGGGCGGGGCGTTGTCGGTGTCGTCTACACCGCTTCAAGCATTTGCCATCTCTCAGGGGACGTAAGCTAATGACTATGCTTGCAGTTATAGCCGCGATTGGCGGCGCGGGAGACAAAACCCCGGACGCGGTAAATTGGGCAAACATTGGTCCGGGGAACTCGCCGCAGACCAACGCTAACCAGACAATCAGCGGAATTGATGGCTCAATCACACTGGAAGTTAATTACACCGGCTCAGGAGCCGCTTTATTTTATAGCATTGCTAGCGGGAGCTTTACTCCCGTTGCAAACGGTGGGCAATTTAGTGTTAGTAATGACCAAACTGTTCGATTCCAATTCACGCGCACTGTCACAGGCACTTCAAGCGGAACAGTTACGGTCACAAATGAATCGGACTCAAGCGCGCCGCTAGACACCTTTACTTATAGCGTCACTGGCACGGGGGCCTAAATGAAAAAAACACTTATTTTGATTTTATTTTTTTGTGTCTGTAACTCCCTGCCCTTGTGGGCAGACGGTCACAAGAAAGGCCCGAGCAAGATTGATAGCGTACCTTCAAGCGCCTCTTTCTTGCTCCGGGCCGCTTCGGATTCTTCAACTAAACAAACGTCGCGCGAGGCTGTGGCTCGGCTGACTGACGCGATTGATCACGCCTATGATGTACTCGACTTTGAAAAACCCTACCCGTTAGTTCGTATCATTAGCCCTGGTAAGGGCGGGCTGAGTAGCCCAAATGCGATGGCAACAGCCGTGATCACCGAAGACGGGAAAGAGATTCTTTATTTCAATCGTGAATGGTTGGAGTCCAGCCGCGACATTACAGGGACGGTTGTCCATGAATACGCACATTTTTCGACATGGCGGAGGCATGGGTATGATGTCGATCCGCATGGCTGGCAATTTACCAATTTGTGCAGAGCGGCCACAAATCCGAGACACTGCACAGCCTACAATTAAAGGGATTTATCATGAGTGTAGCAATTGAAACCAAAGAAGCTGTTGCTGCCCTGCAAGTTGCGGCGAAAGAGTGCGGCGATGTGCTGGCGGCGGCTGAGAACGAGCTAGACGATAGCACAGAGGGGCGCGGTTATGCCTTTATTGCGTCTCGCCTGGACGACGCTATGCGCGTGATTAACAACGTCCTGCGGGATATAGGCGAAGCGCCTAGTCTGCCACCTGCGCGCGCACCTAAAGAAGTGCGGGTGACGGAAAAGGTTGTTGAGTACGTTGATAAGCCGGAAACGCTGGAACGCATGGAGAAGTTAGAGGCAGAGCTTGAGCGTCAAATCAAGGGGCCTCATGCCTCAGAGGCAATGCTGGCAGAGCTGGAAGCTGTAGCCGACAAGCTGGAAACTGCGAGCGAAGAGACGGAGACGCCCTTTGATTTCTCTGTCAGCTTCCTTAACGACGAGTTTGATGCAGAGAGCGAACACGATTTGCACGGCACAAACGCGCGCCTGCTCGCTGAGTACGAAGAATTACAGCAAGGCAAGCGCGGGCTGGATGATGCCAGCGAAGCACGCCTAGCGCTTCTGCACAGCAAGTACTACACCTTTAAGGGGTAACTGGGGGTGTGGGGTGCCAAAAGACAAGCTTGACCAGTTTGACGCCCATTTAGGCCGCGTTGTTTCCGCACTGACCAATGACGGCGAGGTGTTCGATCTTATCCGCCAGCATACCGGGTTTGCATTCCTGAAAGAATTTATTCCCTCGCCTGACCGCTTGATAATGCTGGAGGTCAGCGAGCCTTATGTAAGGCAAGTGCTGGGTGGGCGCCGTGACGATTATATCGGCAAGACAGACTTTGACGTGTGGGATTATCACACGGCGAGCCTGTTTTTTAATCATGACATGCGGATAATTCGGGGGATGCCAGTAGAGACGGACGAAAACGGTAGATTAAATGAGCCTTGGTCTAGTGAAAGAACTGGTTTAAATGGGGTTTTTAATGGGCGGAAGTATCGGGTAGACAGTAAAGGCCGGATCTTCCTTGTTGGGCTGGACTGATGATAACGCGAGAACAAGTTATTGAGGCTTTGCAAGGGATGAGAGATCTCTTTGTAGAGCTTCGCGATGAGGTCAAAGACAAAGCCGATCGCGACGAAGTGGACCGCGTAGCTACTGGCATTCTTAATCAAACAATGGAGCGGGTTGAAAGCAACAACCAGAACACGCTCACCAATCTACCTGGCGCGATTGATAAAGCCGTCGATCGAAACTTAGAAGAAAAGATAGACGCCCGCGTCAAGAAGGCGCTTGAAGAAATCCGGTCCGCAGAAGCGGCTGCGGCGGCTTATGAGGACGAGAAAAAACAATCCAAGTGGAAACGCTTTTTTACATGGGTCGGATACGCTACAGGTGTGTTATTGTTTTTCTCAGCATTGGCGGGGCTGTGGTTTACTTTCTTTGACACGTCTGACCCCCGCATAAACGAAATCCGGCGAACGGTTGATTCGCTCGACGATCTAGGGGGCTGATATGGCTATTCCTTTCCTGCGGAATGAGAGCGAAGAAGAGGTAACGCAGTCGATTGCGTTTATCGGAACGGTAACGATTACGCTCGCGCTTGCGGTGTTTAATGTCGTGGGCGCTATCTCGCGCTCTGAGCCGACTACGGCGCTTGGTTTCCTCGCTGCGGGCGCGTTTGGGGTGCTTCTGGCGGGCTTGGAGCTTATGGCGGCGGTTGCGCTTGTGCGGGCGCTTGTTGCACCTACACGTCTGCGCCTGGTGCTGGGTATCGTGGTTTTCTTCGGGCTTGCGTGGGTTTGCGTTCAGAACGGCAAATACGCGGCCAAAGAGATTTTCCCCGAGCTGAAGACAAACGCCACCTTGTTAGAGGCAAAGTCCGAAATCAACGGCAAAAAGGCCCAAACGCAGGCTGTGCGGGACGCGGCGGCATCAAGCGCGCTGCCTGACATGCTTGCGGCGGTGCAGGCCGACATTATCGAGGCTGAGCGCCAACAGCGGTTATTAGAGGCGCAAAGCCCTGAAAAAATCGCTGAAATGCAGCAAATGCTAATTTCGAACGGTTACTATTTCTTCCAGGTTGACGGCCGCATGGGTCCAGAAACAGAGCGGGCTATGCGCTCAATGGGTGAAGACCTGCGCAACGAGCTTGCCACTTTGAACGCTCAAGAGGCGCGCTTGCGGGCGGGTATCATTGGCGGCGGCGAGCAAACCGACACAGCCGACGAAGACAGCGCGGCGGTACAAGCTGCGGTGCAGGCTGACCAGGCGAAGCAAAACCGACAGGCGGGCGTATGGATTGAGGTTATGCTTTGGGTGGCAGAGGGCGGGCGGTCGCTTGGCCTGTGGCTGTTCGTAGTTACCGGAACCCGCAAAAGCGCTCTTGAGGGCACTGAAAGCGAGGCAACGAAGAAAGCCAAGCTAAACGGCAAGCTTGGCAACGACGCCAAGAAAACAAAGGCAGAGGGGCGGGAGCGGTCAAAGATCCTGATTCCCCCTAAAGTGAAGGCTATGGGCTAATGGATAATTTAATAGGCGTGGACTACGGAACTACCAACAGCTGTGCGGTTTATAACGACGCGGGCAAAGAGTTCATCATTGAGGCGTCTAGCGGACAAAACACATTGCCTAGTGTTGTGGCGGTTAACCCTGATGGCTCGTTTATTGTCGGCAACCAGGCGCTTAAACGCCTTATTCGTGGGCGCAAAGATGAGGCGCGCTATGTGTTCTCGAACATTAAGCGCGAGCTGGGCAAGAAACACACTGAAGGCGAGGCGCTATCTGCGCAAATGGACGTAGACGAGGATGGCCAAACAATCTTTATCGGGCCTGACGACCAGCTCTATACGCCTGAACAGCTCGCCGCAGAAGTACTCCGGACAATCAAGACTGCCGCAGAGCGCCGGATAGGCAAGAAGGTTAAGGGCGCGGTTATCACCATCCCTGCGGGTTACACGCCTGCACAGATGGAAGCCACGCTAGACGCTGCTGAACTGGCAGGGTTTGCCCGCAAGAAGGTTACTCTAATGAGTGAGCCTGAAGCGGCGGCGGTGGCTTATAACTTCGATCGATCGGATTTCAGGCGTATTCTGGTGTTCGACATGGGCGGCGGCACGTTTGACACGGTGCTTATGGATTACAGCGAAGGGCTGTTTAAGCCGCTGAAGAAGGACGGAAGCCCTATCCTGGGCGGGATTGATTTTGACCGCCGTATTGAAAGCTACGTTGTTGAGAATTTCAAAGCTGAAACGGGTATGGACCTGCGCACCAAGCCGATTTCCATGCTCAAGCTCGCGCCTGCGGTTGAAGACGGCAAGAAAGAGCTGACAGACGGAACTATGGCCGCGATTTTCGTCGAGGACGGCGCGCTAGACACCGAAGACGGGCGCTTTAGGGACGTGCGCTGCACGCTGAACCGCGAACAGTTTGAAGGCATGGTCCAGGATCTTATTGATCGGGCTATGGGCATGGTTGAAGGCGTCTTGCAAGCCGCTGACGTGGACAAGCAACAGGTTCAAGACGTTGTTCTTGTCGGCGGTATGACTCGCGTTCCTGCTATTCGTAAGGCATTGGCGGATTATTTCGGAGAAAAGAAGCTCCGCGACACGATTAGCCCTGATACAGCGATAGCCAAGGGCGCGGCGATTCGCGCGGCTGAGCTGGACGGGCGGCTCGTAAACCGGACAAACTTTGATCAGATCACAAGCCACGCCTACGGGATTGCGGGCAATCGTGATGAGTTTGTTTTGTGTGTCCCGCGCGGCGTCGAGTATGGAACGAAAGAAACATTCTTGCTCAGCAACCTGAAGAAGAACCAAACGCAAGTTCCTATCGCCATCCTGCAAGGCCAGAACAAAAAGGCCAGCACAAACGAGGTGATCGGGAGTCATGTTGTTGACATTTTGCCATGCGAGAAGGGCGGTGCTAACATAGAGCTAACTTTTGAGGTCTTAGAAACTGGCTTACTGAAGGTTTACGGCCAGAACTTAGATACAGAAGAGGGCTTTGTAATCATAGGGGCTGACTAATGGGGCGGCAATTCGGAACATGGTTCGCTAAGCTTAACGCAGAGTTTGAACACAGTGGCGGCGAGATCGTTACAGAGGCTTACCGCGACAGCGGCGGCGTCTGGACAGGTCCGGGTGGCCTCATCGTCAATCCAGATGGCACGCCTGTTCAAGAGGGGCAGACCTGGACCGAAGACGAAGCGCTAGAGATCTACGCGCTCGGAAAGGCTGAGTTTGCCGAAGAGGTAGACGAGCTAACCTCTGAAATGGACTTGGCCCCTTACGAGTTTGACGCGCTGGGCGTTCTGGCTTGGAACATTGGCATAGCGGCCTTTGCTCGATCGACGGTTTTAAAAGAGTTGCGCGCTGGTCGCAAGGAATCGGCGGCGGCTGCTTTCCTTATGTGGCGCGGCGATACCATGTATGGCGGCAAGCCTGGCCCTGATGGCAAGCCTGCACGCAATCCCCATAACGAGGAAATGACGCCCGGTGAGGCTTGGTTTAAGGTCTTTCGGGGCATCTATCGCCGTTCTCTGTGCGCTGCGCTCCTGTTCATGGGCCGTGACTGGACGATTGCAGGCTCTGCGAGCGTCGTGAAGCTGGTTAAAAACACCACCATACGCCGCGCGGGCTATTGGTATGACGTTGTAGACGAGATGCTAACAACGTCGCTACGGGACGCGCTGGACGTAGCTAAGCCATTGTCTGCGCCTGTGGCGGTTGCTCCCGCACCTGTGCAGAATGATTTCAGCGTTCCGGTTGACTGGAACGATTACACAGATTCCGAAAAGGTCGCCTGGTTGAATACCGGCGAGCTTCGACAGCTACAAAAGAAGGGGGGTGATCCAGTCTCGGCGCAGGTCGTGCCTGCGAAGAAAGTTCTACCTAAGAAAGCGGTGCGCCCGCTCGACCAGGTCGAATACCTTTCTGAAGAAGCCAAGGCAGCGCCTAAAGCCAAAAAGGTTGGCCAGTCGAAACGCGGAAACGGCTTCGCTAATAAGAAGATTGGCGGGGTTATAGGGGGAACTACGGTTGCTGCTATGGCCGCTGAGCAAATCGGCGCCGTTGAGCCTGTGCTGAGCGCTGCGGACAAGTACGGCAACGCAACAATCGGTTATGTCCTGCTTGGCGGGCTTGTCCTGGCAGGCGCTGTTTATATCTGGGGCGTCCTGCTTCAACGCTGGGGCGAAGAGGAAGCAGACACGGTGCTAGAATGACGCCTTTCTTTGCTGCCTTCAACTTCGTGCGCCAATCCAAAGCGGCGCAAATCATCCTGACAGTGGGGATTATCCTTCTGATCTGGTTCGCAAATAACGCGTATCAGCGTAGTGTCGGGGCATCACGTCAGAAAATTAAGGCGCGTGAGAAGGAAATAGAGGTTATTCAGGAGATCAATGACAATGAGCCTGCTATCATCAAACGCGCGCAGGCGGCTCGTGCCGCTGCTATTGCCGCTAAGTATCCTGACGCTGACAGCGTGCCAGACAAGCTCGGCGCCGTCCTCTTCGACGATTAAAGAACTGGTCAAAGACGAGCAGATTATTACCAAAGACGCGGCCTGCGAGGCCCTGAAGCCAGAAAAATCGCCGCGCGAAGCCTTCAATCAAATGACGCAGGATGAGCGCGACGAGCGCGCCGGAGAAGCTGCGGCCTGGTTATCGCTATGCGGCGAGGCGTAAAGCAGGCACAGGCAACGCGGCGTAAGGTGTTCGACCCAGACCACGAACACACCTATAAAATACCCGCGTTTATGGGCGCTCCGTTATGGGCGATTGGTAGATTCGTAAGCAATCATTGGAGGAAGCTAGGCTATGTGGCGCTTGTTATCGCGGCCTTCTATCTGCCTTACTTGCTGCATGTCCACGCTCATACGCTGAAGGATGAGCAGTGCGACCAACTCCAGTATGCAACCTATGTCAGCTACACTTATGGCTGTTCGGGTGTGGAATGCTCGCCGGATAAAGAAGCCTATTCGCAGGCGATGGACGTTCAGCTAGGGCTTATGGCCGCTGGGTGCTATGCAGACCCGCCGCCGCGCCCGGATGAGGTGATTGTAATGCTGACAAGTACGTTGAAAAGCTTGACACAAAGCGATGAGCCCGAAGCGGCAGAGCAAACGCTTATTGCGGAAACGACTTAATCCGCTTATATTAATCACGTTAAGATCGCATTTTTGCGGCTTTGACAGGCCGGGGCGTCCTCCCATCAAAGCCCCCCAGCCCCAAGGGCGCTCCGGCATTATAAACAAAGAAGGCCAGCACTGAGAATGCTGACCCCCTTCTAATCAAACAGCCTGTTAGGAGGCCAGATGACTGATTTTAGTTTATACGATATACCCTGCGCGCCGTGCAAGATCTCTAAACGCCTTAATTTTCTTTCACTCCTGTGATTTTAGGTAATCCTTGCCGCGTTGGGTTATGTGGTAGATTTGCAGGTTTGCGCCGTTGTTCCCTTCTCGCTGGCCTTGCGTCTCCACAAGTCCGGCTTGCTCCAAAACCCGCAATCTTCCGCAGGCGGTAGAGTCCAGCATTCCAAGGATGTCGCAAACCTCGTGACGCGTACAGCCCACTTTATAGGACAAGTGCCGCGTAGTGTGGTCGATGTGGCTTAGTGTTTTCAAAACGTCAAAAGCCTTTGTCTTTGCTTTGGGTCGGAAATTTCTAGCCGCCTCTGCGCTGGTCTCGCTCGCCTTCTGGTGAGGCACAGCGAATAGATCCGGTTGCAGGTAGCTTTCGGCGGCGTTGCAGAGGGCTTGCAAAACACGCAATTTAACGGGGTGCACGGCACCCATTCCCAATGCTTCGCGGCTTAGTGTCATCTCATTGCGTAAGCTCGCAATCTCTTTAAGCAAGTCCATTAGCTTAGCTCCCCTAGCTGGCGTTCTCGCTCGGCAATATAAGCCAGCGCTTCCTTAACCGCGGCTTCTGCCTCTGCAATCATCTCGTCGTCTCGATCGACGCGAACGATTTTCGCCTGAAGGTGAACAGGCAAGCGCGGGTCAAAGCACATGAAATCGCACCACTTGCGGCCTGTGCAGGCCATTTGCCATTGAATCTGCCAAGGGTAATTCGCCCCCAGCTCCGCAATGTCGCCGCTCAGCAAGAACAGGATATGATTACGCGTGATCGGGCTTTTGACTTCTAACAGGCCGTCATCGCCTACAAGGCGGTCAGGAGACGCGCCGGAGCCTTCTATGGTCGGATGGTCTACAAAGTCGCTGTAAACGCACTGTAGGCCCTGTTCAAACTCATAATAGGCCACCGCATTAGCTTCCTGGTCGAGACCCCATTGCATAGGCGCGCTAACGAAGTGATCCGTTGCCTGCCCTGTAATGCGCTCTGTCAGCACTTCGTAGACGTAGTTTTCCCATGTCGCATAGGGTTTGCCGGACTTCATGCGCCGCGCAATGTCGCCAATGCGGGACGCGGTGATTTTTCCACGACGCTTGGCAATCCAGGCGTCGCGGTCTTGTGGGTTAGTTGCGGTCATCGTCGCCCCCGTTGTTTCTATGCGCCCATTTCGCAAAGGCATTCAAAGCGGCAAGGAGGGCAAACATCAAAACAATTCCGTATAAGTAATACGCGCTCGCTCCGAAATTTCTTGCAATTACCCCGGCAAGGTATGCGGCAAACCCCATAGCAACAAAGAAGGCAATGGCGGCGGCTATTAGTTTATGCTCAAATTTAACCATTACTTCGCCCCCAGCTTCTTCGCCCATTGCGCGAGCGTTTCTTGCATCTTCTCGAATGATTCGACCGGCACGCTTTCAAGCTCGGTTGCAACGGTGACGCCATTCTTGCCCATATAGGTTAGGAATGCTTCCTCTGGGCGGTCGAGCTTGGTTAGCAGGGCACGAACCGTTTTGACTTGTTCAGCGGTGAGCGTGTCGCCAGAAAGCGGGGTAACGGCGTCTGTGTCTTGCTCCTCGTATGAGATAAGGTTTAGCAAAGCCCCAGACGTGTAGCGCTTGCCGTAAGACGTAGCCGCGCCACGCGCTTGATTGGGATTCATTTTCGCGCCGCCCATGTCGAGAGACTGAACGATAGAGGTTTCTTCGGTATGCCCATTACGCGATAGCACGGCGGTAATGTTAAGCCCGGCTTGATCTGGCTGGATGCGAAACGATAGGCCAAACCCATGCTTGGCCAAGATTGGTTTTATCTCGCGGTTGATGTCTTCCCACTTGGCAAAGTTATACATCAAGTTACCGTCTTTATCGCGAGTTTCGCCGCGCTTGGTAATTTCCGGCAATTCGATTTGCATCTCGGCAAGGGCTTGGTGAAACTCTTCCTTAGCCTGCCGTGCGGTCATGCGTTCGTGCATCTCGAAAAGGCGTTCCATCTTATCGATGTCTACGCTTTCATCACGCGCGGCGCGCTCAATAAGCGCCATGATTGCTGTGCCACCGCTTGCGGGCGCCTGCTCAACCGTTCGCGCCTCTACAGGCGGGTCAACCTGCACCAAAGGCGCTTTTTGTTTCTCGTCACTCATTATTTAGTCTCCAGTTTATCCATTGCGGCCATAAGCTCGGCCTTTGCCTTAACAGCCTCAAGCCCTTTCCAGTCGCCATTCAGCCGGCAGCGCTGGGCTTCCCAGAACAGATGCCCGGTTTTGAGGTGGCGCTTATACGGTTCATCCATAATAGGTTGCCGCGCTAGGTGTTTCTTTAGAATGAAGCCCATTAGTCATATACTCCGCTGTGTTCAATTTTGCTGAGCAAGTCGCCTTCACGGTCCCCCAGCGCTTCGTTTAGGTCTTCAAGATCGCGGATCTGTGCAAACAATTCGTTAATCCTGGCGGTGTTTTTCTTCTGGCGCTTTTTCAGGCGCTCCGCGCGCTTTTCCCAATTCCAGACCTGGAAGACCGTGATAGGCGCCACCTTGTTCTGAACGCTCATGCGAAGTTCTCCTCTTGCCAAGCTTCAACGTCTGCAATCTCTTCTGCAAACGTCTCCCATTCCTCGGCACAATACTCGCATACGAGTTCATCATTGATCTCGAATGCCTCTATAAGGTCGTTGTTTCTGTAGTGTTCGCAGCGTGCGCAAACAAAAATGCTCATGGTTTGAAGCCTCCTTGCGTGAAGGTATGTCACGGGGTACACTGGTAGTCAAGCAAAAGTGACGGATAAACACAAATTAATTGACATAGGCAGATAATGCCTGCATACGAAGCGTACACGAAAGGGCTAATATGACTTTGAAAGAATGGATGGCAGAGGAAGGCTTGAAGGATCAGGCCGCCGCTGATCACTTCGGCGTAGAGCGCAGTCTTGTGACTTATCTACGGGGCGGGAAGAAAACCCCAGGCTTCAAGCTGGCGGTTCGAATCTGGGTGCGAACTAACTTCAAGGTTGGTTTTGAGGACTGGATCTCTAAAGATCTTCTCAAGCGCGAAATGAAATTGGCGGGGGAAAAATCGTGAGCATTGCGATGATTTCTCATGCTTTTGACCAGCGCGGGATAGGGCCAGCGTTGAAGCTCGCTTATATCCATGTGTGCGATGCTTTAGGGCCGTGGGATGAGCAGTATGCGGGTATTTACCTTGACGAGCTGGCGGAATT
>CERH01086516.1_pt1 | contig 11883 bp, 13 predicted proteins | sample 530991 | NCBI WGS metagenome assembly CERH01 (sample SAMEA2621191, study PRJEB7988) | marine metagenome | biome: marine biome (ENVO:00000447); feature: mesopelagic zone (ENVO:00000213); material: "saline water (ENVO:00002010), including plankton (ENVO:xxxxxxxx)" | depth 800 m | reverse complement strand
CTGACCGGCGTCGGCTGACGCGTGGGGAGGCGGAGCAGTTCGCGCAGATGGTCTTATCGGGAGCGCCGGTCTCGGAGGTGGTGCGGTATTTCTGGGAGGTGTCGCTGGAGGAGGAGGATGCGCTGGCGTATGAGACGTACTGGTCGGTGCAGCCGGAGGTCTTGGCGGCGCTGGAGCGTCTCTCCGGGGGGGTGCCGTGGCATCAGTTGAAGGATGAGGACCGGCTGGATGTCTCGCTTCGGAAGCACTACAACGAGCTGGCGTATTTTTTGTGGACGACGAATTATGCGGAGTGTGTCGGGGCGGACAAGTTGAAGGCGGACACCTGCCGGGCGGCGATCGAGGCCAAGGTGGCGGGGATGGCGGGGAAGGAAAGCCCCCTCTCGCGGTTCTACCACGACCTGCTGACCCGGTTTGATGCCGAGGCGGCGACCCCGCAGTAGGGTCAGGGGGGGGTGTCCCATGTTGGATGGGAGACATGGCGACACATTTCGGGGTGGAGGCACTCCCCCGACATCCCGACCCCCCCTGTTCACCATGGGTGACAGATGCCAGTAACGGCGGTTCCGGTCCTCCTGCGTGACCGGCTGATGTCCGAGTTTCGGACGTTCATTTGCCGACAGATGGACTTCGTGCCGTTTATCCATCAGGCGGCGTGGTGGGCGACGACGGATGGCTACACGGTGACCGGGGAGGAGGTCGAGGAAGGGACCCCTCAGGCGGTGTATGTCCGCCGTCCCGATGGGGCGTGTGTCTGGCTGCGCCAGATTCCGCGTGTCGGGGGACGCGCGAAGGTGGTGGCGGAGCTGGGGGCGTATAAATCCGGGAAGTCGGCCGGCGCCGGCATCTGGGGGGCCGCGTTTGCCGCCGTCCCGCACGCCACGGTATATCTGGTTGGGAATGAATACGACATGTGCGCCCCGGAGTTCGACTACCTCCTTGAAGCCCTGTGTTCCGAACGGGGGCTGAATCAGTCGTATGCGTCGCTGCAGAATCGCCCGAAAGACGGGCGGTTGTGGCTGGAGCTGGAGAATGGTGCCCGGTTCGAGGCGCGGAGCTGGGAGCGGGCGGAATCCCTCAAGGGCAAGGAGGTGGACGCCTACATTTACTGCGAGGCGTATCAGTTGCCTGGAATTGAGTGTTTCACCTCCATTTCTCAGAATCTCCGTGTCCGTCAGGGGTATGCGGTGTTTCCGACGACCCCCGACAGACCCTGGGTGCAGGTGTTTCACGACCACGGGCACGACCACGCGGACTTTCCTGACTGGGTCTGCCACTGCGGGATTCCCGCGATGGTGAACCCGTATAGTTTCAATCAGAAGGCGATGGACCGGGACAAGCACCTGCTGACCCGTGAGAAATTTTCGATTGCGTACCTGGGAAAGCTAGGCACCTACGTCGGACGGGTGTATAACTATCAACGGGGGGATCGCGTGATGACCCTCCAGAACGAGCCGCGCTTCTGGCAACACGCGGATCGCGGGGCGGTGCGGGACAACGTCCGTGTGCCCGAGGACTGGACGATTGAGATCGGGGCTGACACCGGCACCTACTGCGCGGCGGTGGTCGTCGGGGTGTCCCCGACCGGACGGGCGTATCTCCTCGATGAGCTGACCAATTACCGCTATGTGGCGAATACCACGGAACTGGAAGCAGATAGTTCCATTGTGCGGTGGTGTGACGGGCTGATCCGTATGGCGGCACGCTGGAAAACCCGTCCGATTGCCTGGGTGGATAGTAACAGCCAGTTTAAACGGGAATGTCTCCATCACGGAGTCCATTTGCTGGCGAATGGGCAGGGCCGCGAGGTTCGCACCGAAGCCGCCCGGCAGTATTTTCAGCACGACCAGATCCGATTGGCCCCGTGGCTCTCGATGGTGCCCTATGAGCTGGAATCAGCCCAGTGGCCCGACCACGCGACGGCCGCGGGACGGTTTGAGCGCCTGAAAGTCAACGATCACACGCTCGATTGCGTGGAACACGTCCTCTCGCGCCATCCGCGTGCGCGCCGCGCCAGTCCCCCGGAGAGACACATGCCCTCCACGGCGTCCGTGCAGTGGTTGGGGTCGCCAATCCGCAAAAAGGCCAAACGTCCACCGGCCGATACGCATTTGGGAGGATCGTGATGGCAGATCGTGAGCAGGAGGCAGGGGGAGCGCCCGATCCACGGGATCTACAGACCGCTCTGGGCGCGCGTGTGGTGCAGATCGAGCGTCAACTGCGGTTTGTTATGCAAACCCTGTCCTTGACCCGCCATACGCCGGATGGGAAGACCGAATCCCGGTCCTTGGTCTCGTTATTTCAGGAAATGGAGCGTCATGCTGGATCAGATACGCAAACGCTTGCGGACGTGGCTCAGCGTGCCTTCTCCCGGACCGGACCTACAAGTGCTCCGGGACCGGATGGATTCCCTGGAGACCCTGGTGATGGTCCACCTCCAGCAGCCCGAGAATGAGGCCGATCGTGAGACCGTGGTGCTGACGCGTGACATCGCCACGCAACCGGACGTCCATTTAGGAGCCCAGTGATGCCGAGAGAGCTGATTGAACTCCCGAACGGGGGGTGGATGGAATTTCGTTCCGGGTATGATGAGGAGTCGATGCAGGTATTTGCCGCCGTGAGCAATATCGTGTCTAGCATTCCTGGCATCAAGGTGACCGAGGTCGGAGGCGATCAGAAGGAAGGAAGCGACAAGCCGGACGGTGGGATGGCAGCGCGGCACACGGTGGGGCGTCCACCGCTTCAGCAACCCGGCGGCGCGACGCCCCCCTCCGCCAATCAGGGGCGAGCACCCGCGCCGTTCAGTCAGTCCAGTCCCGGCCCGCAGATGGGTGAGAGGCCGGGTGGTCAGCCGGCACTGACGCCGACACCACAAGGCCTGATGGCTGGTGGTGCGCAGCCGATGACCCGTCGCCGTCCGTCGATGACTGCGCCTCCGCGTCCGACGGTGGGACGTCCGGGTCTTGCGTGAGGATGTATGGCTGACAACGACGAGGTCCTTGCGGAGTACACGGATGACTACAACCGCCTCCGGGCCCAGAAAGCGCGGAACGTCGGGTCAGTCGAAATCCGTATTCTGACCAATCTTGCCTTCGTCTCAGGGGAACACTGGGTCGGAAGCCAGGAACGGGTCTTTTTCACCAGAAAACGGGACGCCAACAAGCTGTATCTCGTCTTCAACATCGCGTCACAGATGCTCTACAAGATGATGGGGCGTCTGAGCAGTGTCGCGCCGGTCTTCAAGACCCGCGCCGATAAACAGGACCCAAAATCCGTCGCCAAGGCCCAGGTCGTCGATAAACTTATCCGCGCCCTCGATGAGAAGCTCGATCAGCACTCCCGGACGTGGGAATTACTCTGGTGGATGGCCGTGGGGGGGGTCGCGTTTGAATATGTGCCCTGGGTCAAGGATGCGACCATGGAACCGCTCCCGCAATTCGATGAGGAGACGGGAGAGCTGACGTGGACCGATCTCCAGACCCAGGAGACCGTGCCGGAGTCGTTCCGGCAGGAAGTCCTCGCACAGGGGGGGCCGAAAGAGCGCTTTGTGGTGGTCGAGGATATGGTCCTGGCCGGTGATATCGGAAGCGAGGTCATCAGCCCACTCCAGGTTTTCATCGACGCGTCCGTGCGATCGGTGGACGATCTCGCCCCCGATCAGGCCGTCTATATCGCTAAAATCCGCACCCTGGGCTGGATTGAGGCCAATTACGACCTGAGCGAGGATTCTATCCAGAATGTCAAGGATGCGTCCGAAGTCAGGATTCTTTCCACCGATGTGAAGCAATTCGGCGACCCCACAGGCTCTGTGCATCTTCAGGACCTGATTCCCCGCATCCAGGGGAGCCGCACCGCCAACGATCCCGATATGTCCGTGGTCGTGGAGCGGTTTCAGCCCGTCTCGGAGAAAAACCCACGCGGGAAGTACACGGTATTCATTCCAGGAGAGCAAATCCTTCTCAACGAGGACAATCCTTACGAATCCATCCCGCTGGTTGATTTCCACTGGTCACCGACGACGACGAGTTTCTGGAATACCGATTACATCTCCGATCTCATTGCCCCGCAGCGATTCCTCAATAAGCGCCTGTCCCAGCTCGGGGAGCAGGCGAATGCGTCGTTGTACGCGAACGAACTGCTGGGACCAACGCTCAAACACGAGGATGTCGCGGCTGATTATCCGGCCCCCATCGAAGGGGGATTGACGGACGGTGGCGTCAAGATGGTCCAGCGCCGCGATCCCCCGCAGTTGCCGACGTGGTACATGCCGTCCATTGACCTCATCCTGAAATTGATGCGAGAAATCGCGGGTGGGGTCGATCTATTCCAGGAACAGAAGTTTCCTGGGCAACTGCGCGGGCCGATGGCCGTGCCGCTGTTGCAGGAGATGATTGACAGCCAGTGGGGGAATCTCTACCTCCATATCGGGCAGCGGATGAGCAAGGTCAAGGAAATGCGGATGAACCGGGTGAAGCAGTACTATCCGGCCTTCCGCACGCTGCATTACACCGATAACAGCATGAAAGACGAGGTCTTCATCTTCCAGACCTCCGAAATCTTGCGATCTGGGACCGATTACTCCATCTCAGTGGAGCGTGGGAGCCTGATTCCAGAATTCCGTGCCCTCCGCGAGGCCCGTCTCAGAGATCGTCTCCAGTCGCCCTTCGCCGTGCTCTACATGGACGAGCGGACGGGACGGATCGACAAGGAGAAGATTGCCGCGGATCTCTCCATGGGTGAGGTGGGACGGGAAGACCGGGAAGCCCAGTACCGGAAACTCGGGCAGTCACTGGTCGAGCGGTTATGGCAGGGAGAAGTCCTCCCCGAGCATATTCCGATGCCGTTCTGGAATCTGCGGGTGATCATGGACGAGCTGGAGGCAGAAATGGCGACCACGGAGTGGCTCTCCGCGTCTCCACAGATCCAGCAGAGTTTCGTGAATTTCTGGAATAAATGCCGTCAGATGCTGATTGATGCGTCCGCACGACGTGATGACGGGATGCAGGCCCAGCAGGTCCAGGGGGCCGTGGCCCAGGCCGCACAGCAAGCAGCGGCCAAGGCAGCCGCAGAGGCGATTGACATGGCGATGGAGCAGATGCAGGCCAGTCAGCAGGTCGCCCCACAAGCGCCACAGGCGCTCCAGCAGGCCATGGCCCAGCAGGGCGGGATGGGGCGTCCCCAGTGAAGGTGACGCGGAAGTCCTACCCGATGAAGCGCGGGAACACGGTGTCCCGCCGTACGGGCGCAGTCAACCAGGACAAGGTTGACAAGGTCATGGGAGAGTTCAAGCGTGGCAATTTGCGGTCGTCGAGTGGCGAGAATGTGACCAATCCTACGCAGGCTGTTGCGATTTCGCTCAGTGAGGGACGACGCGCGAAACGAAAATGACCGGACAAGGTCTAGGAGCCCGTGCGGCTCCTGAGTTGACAGCGCCACCAGTGCTTTCTATACTGATGAGACTGCCCGACGTTTACTAAGGCGAACAAGGGACGCGAACACGCCAGCGCGGATTCATCGGCAGATGAACACCCGCGCCAGCACTCGCAGACCATTCGACCGAGGAGAGTGTAATGGCAGATGCAGATGAGATGGTTGTCACCCCAGAAGGGAATGGGGAGACGTCAGACACAGGAGACACAGGAGACGCATCCGAATCGACCGGATCCTGGCCCGCAGAGGCTCAGGCCGAGTACACGAGGAAAACGCAGGCACTTGCTGAGGACCGGAAACAGTGGGAAACGCATCGTTCGCAGCAGACCTCGCAGTTGCAGCAATACGCGCAACAGTTGCAGGCTCAGCAGTATGCACGACAAGCCCAGCAGCAGCACGCGCAGCAGCAGCCGCCGCAACAGCAGGCTCCGCAGCAGACGATGCTGGATCAGTTACGGCAGATGCCGTATCTCGATGGTGCCACCGCCGCGCAGCTCATGGAGCGTATGGTCAATGACGGGATTAACCCGCTCAATAATGCACTCAGGCAGCGCGATCAGGCATTATCCCAGCTCCACCGACAGTATCAGGCGCTCCGCGACTCGGTGGGGAGTTCTCAAGGCAAGCAAGCCCAGCAGGACCTCGATTCCCGGTTTCTGAAAGTCCGCGAGGAGCAGGGTCTTCCCGACACCGAGAGCGTTCAGGAGTGGTTGCGTGATGTCTATTACTCCCATGAGGGTGAACCCCTCGATACGGAGTATCCCGAGATGGTGCGCACCCGATGGGAAGCCCTCAAGAAAACCGTGCGGGATGCCGACCGAAACGCTGCTGCGAAGGCAAAAGCCTCTCCATTCCCCTCGCGGGGAGGGGAAGCCTCACCGACCAGCAGCAAGACGGGTGGCTACAAGACCCCAACCGAGCGGGCTGATGAGTTGTGGCCCATGATGAACCCCGGCCAATCGGAATAATCTGGGCGTCTCCGATGAAGGAGACCGTCGAGTATGGCTAGCACCACTGATGTTATTGAAGCCCTGAAGTACACCTATGGGGTGGATCAGGTGCTGTACCTCGTCAACCAGGAGGTTGTCTGCTGGAATATGTTCCAGAAGGCGAGAAAGCCACTGGGCGGGCGCGGGCAGTTCTTGATGCCAATCATGGTGAAGAACCCCGGTGCGTGGACTGGATTGGCGGAAGGCGGGGCGCTCCCCTCCAACCTCGATCCCGACACGACCGAGGCCTCGTTCAGCCTCACGGAGTTTGCGGGGCTGTACAATATGTCGTGGAAGCTCATCCAGGACGCCCGGAACAGTAAGTTTGCGTTCCAGACGGCCCTCAAGATGATGGAAGGGGGCTTCCGGCGACGGATTCTCAAGTTCATCAACGCCGACCTCATTTCGGACGGCTTGGGAAAACTGGGGATCATGCCGGCGGCGGATAATCAGACCACCATTACCGTGTCGTCCCTGCCCAGCGTGGACCTGGGGATGGTCGTGGATCTGATGGACGCCTCCGACAACAACACCAAACTCGCGGACTCCGTCACCGTGACCGCGATCGATGCGCCCAACAAGACCATTACGATCAGTGGGTCTGCACCGAGTGGCACCGCTGCGGGTGACTATTTCGTCATCCAAGACACGGTGTCCTCCAGCACGTCCTACCATACGAATGGGCTCTTGGGCATCATCGATAACGCCGATCCGCCCGCGCCGAAAGGCGATTTCGGGGGGATTGACCGGGGGACGGCGGGCAACGAGTTCTGGGAGTCCGTCGTGTTGGACAACAGCGGCACCAACCGGGCGCTGACGGAGGATCTCCTCATGCAGCTTGAGGATTCCGTCCGCGAAAAGGGCGGCGCCACGCTCAATGCCTACATCTCGAATCTGGCCATCATCCGCCGGTATCACGATCTCCTGCGCGAGGACACCTTCTTCGCCATGAGTTCACCGAAGGCGTTTGATAGCGGGTCCGGGGTGGGTCGTCAGGGCGGCGCCCAGCAGAAGGGAAAGGATGGCGGCGACGGACGCACCATCTACCGCTTCAGCGGCAACCCGTGGCACGCGGAGCCGTACTTTGCGGCGAACACGATCATCGGGCTCGACACGAAGCATTTCTACATTGGTCACGGGGAGAATGCGGTCCCGCGCCCGGTATCGGAAATCTTCGATGGCACGCCGTTCTTCCGTCAGACCTCCAACGCGACCTTCGAGGTGGCGTGGTACTGGCAGGGCGACTTGCTGAGCGACAACCCCGCCGCCGGGGCGAAGATCGAGGACGTTGCGGAGTCGTAGAATCTGAGTAGGTGGGGGGAGGGGCATCTCGCCCTTCCCCCGTCACTTCGCCAGAAAGTAGGTGAGTCGTGGGTCTGAAAGCGATTGCGAAACTGGCGCCTGTGCTTGTGCAGTATCGGACATCTGCTGGAGAAGCGGCTGATGTCCACATCTTCGTGGCGGATCGGGATTACGAGATCATGGATGTGCGGGAAACGCACAGTGTGGCTGGTGCCAGTAGCAGCACGCTCGATGTTGGGGTGTCGGCCTCTGGAACGGCTCCTGCGAGCTTGACCACATCGCTCAGTTCCACCTTCGCGCTCGACAGCACGGTGGATACGCCTGTGCAGGCCACGTTGACCTCAACGGCGGCGAATCGCCTGATCGACAAAGGCGAGCAGTTGTCGGTGAATATCACTGGCACCGTGACCAGTCTTGAGGGTTCAGTGAGCGTGATTCTGAAGCCTGTTCGCAATAATTCAAGTTACTAAGGAGGCGCATGGAGTCTTTTCACCCCGTTGACTATTCTCTTGAGGAGAATCAGTTTTTCTTGGACCATCTGGGCGAATCTCCCGTGGCGGCGTTGCAGGATAAGACGCCGGGTGGGGTGAATCCCGTGGCGGTTCAGGAGGTCTTGGGGGAAGTCTACGAGCTGGATGAACTGGAAAAGCATCGTGGTATTCCCTGGGCGGGAAAAGACGCCGTGCAGGAGATCATTACGCGCTACCTGTTCGAGTACAAGAAGTGGCGTGAGATGTCCAAGCGAGGAGCCCCACGGTTCCCCACCATGCACGCGTGGGACAGTAAGGGGCGCCCGCACAAGGGCGGGATTTCCTCTGATTCCTCGAAAGTAACGACGTACATTGACGACAACGGCAACCGTCAACCGCTGGCGGTGTCGTTCCGTGATGTCTTGCCCACAGCATTCAAAGCGCCCTGGATTCCGTCCGAGGAGCCCATTCCTGACCAGTTGGTCGAGGACATGGACAAGGGCGTGATCCAGTGTCCGATTGACGGATGGGCGGCAAACTTCAAGCCAGAGTCTCGACAGTCCTACAATATGGCGCGGGCACGCATGGCTCGACACTGCAAGTCAAGCAAGAATGAGCGCGTGCAAGAGTTTGCCATGAAGGTCTTTGGGTAAGGATGGCGGCTGGCGATCGGTCGGCTGCTCCGATTCGCCAGATTCCCCCGGTGGAGGAGGGCCTCCACTTCTGGCACCCCAACCGCTTTGGGGTGCGTCGTGCTCCCACAGCGTTCCGTCAGCGTCTCCATGACCTCCACGCCGACCTGGAGGTGACGTGGCACCCGGTGCGTGAACGCTGGCTTCTCTGGTATCGCCGCCCACGCATCCAGAATCCCGTCTGCCCTGGGTGGCTCCTGCTGTGTGTGGTGGAAACGTCCGATAACGCCTATGTTCCGCTAGACGATCGCGTCCTCGCCGTGGCATACGAGCAGAGCGGCTTCAAATGGGGGAGCGGCAGGAAGTACTGGGCGCGTGTTGAGGACGAGGCACAGCGGGAGCGAGATCGGGAGGACGCTGACCGCGAACAGCACCTTGACGATGTCGGATCAGACCACTGGAATCACACCAAGATTCAGGTGAGTATGTGTGGACACTCCTCAGGAAGTAAATTCGTACGCCACCACGCGGGAGATTAGCTGTGGCGACAGGACAGACGCTGCTAGACCTCATGGAGGCCATGGATTACGGTCTCCAGAACCAGTCGGGCGAAACAAGTGTGACGTTCGCGTTACGGGCGTTGAATGCGGCCCAGGACCATCTCGAAGGGATGATGGCGCTACAACCCAACGCGATGGGATCGAGTATCGGCACCGTCACCACCACGGCGAACACCGAGTCTACAGCCGTTCCAACGGGCCTGATGCGTCTCGACCGACTTCAATTCATCGATGCCTCAACGAGTCGTCCTGCGTGGGACCTTGAGCGCGTCGGTCCGGTGGGTGATCATTACGGTCCGCAGACGAGAAACCCCACTCTGAAGTTCGACTCTTCGGTGACGGGGAAGCCGCAACGCTACTTCACCAACGGTGCCCATTTCTACTGGGATCCGCTTCCTGACGCTACGCACACGGTCCGGTATTACGCCCTTGTCGCGGCCTCGGACATTACCGCTGGGGGGACGTTCGCCTATCCCGATCTTGCGATTGGGCCCGTGGCACAGTTCGCAGCGAAGATCCTCAAGATCGGCAAAGACGACGACGCGCAGCCGATCTCTGCGCTGGGGATGGAACTCTTTGGCCCTACGATCCAGCAGATATCACGCTACAACCGGGACCGCGCACCGGGCTACGATTATCGGTATCTCCACACCACATAGGAGCGGTTGATGGCGTATATCCAGACGGACTTCCAGGACACCCGAGACACGCAACTGGTCAAGCGTGCCGTCATCGACGCGGCGACCAATGGGAACAATACCCTCGTGGCGGCGGTGACGGGGAAGAAGATTCGCGTCTTGGCGGCGTTCTTCACGATGACGGGGACGGCCGTGACCATCCGCTTCGAGGATGGTGCTGGCGGGACAGCGCTGACGGGACAGATGGGACCCACGGCTGGTCAGACCATCGTGCTGCCGTTCAACCCAGTGGGATGGTTCGAGACCTCTGATGCCACACTCTTGAATCTGGAACTGAGTGATGCCCAGTCGGTGGATGGGTCATTGGTCTACATCGAGGTGTAAACCATGGCGAGACGACAAAGCGAATGGACCCCTGCGGGGAAGGACCTCGAAAAAAGTATCCTTCGACAACTCGATCAGGGGAAAATAGCCAGTGGAATTGCACAGGCTCTTGAGGACCAGACGATGTTGGGTCCTTTTGATGAGCTGATCAATGACATTTTAGGGAGGACTGAGATTGGAGACCTCCCCACCCCTCCTTCACCGCCCACGGTTCTCATCATGAAATCGTTAGAGACCGAAAGTCCTGGGTCGCGGGAGCGGGTGAAGGAAGAACTCAAGGGCGTCAGGAGACGGAGGCGCAGGTAAGTGGCTGATATTCAAGTTGCGAATACAGACGCGGATCTGTCTGGCAATACGGTTGTCACCGAGGAAAACGCCTACACGATCACCGGTCTGCACACATTCAGCCGCAGCACCAATGCCCCGTTTGCGGTGGTGTCCGGTGCGGCCGTCGTGGCGAACCTCGACGCGGACAAGCTTGACGGACAGACAGGGAGCTACTACATCGACCCAGGGAATCTCAGCAGCGCGGTCAGTGTCTCGAAAGGGGGCACTGGAGCGACCTCTCTGACCGATGGCGGGGTGTTGCTGGGGAGCGGCACCAGTGCGATTACGGCGACGGCTGTGCTTGGAGATGGGGTCATTCTCATTGGTGATGCTTCAGGTGATCCCACAACCCTTGATGTCGGAAGCTCTTCTGGCATCACGATTCTGGGCACGATTGCCACGGGTGTGTGGAACGGCACCGCGGTCACGGTTGCCTATGGTGGTACGGGGGCATCGTCGCTCACTGATGGCGGGGTGCTGCTTGGGAGTGGCACGGGAGCTGTCACAGCCATGTCCGTCCTCGCTGATGGCGAGATGATTGTGGGCGACGGCTCAACGGACCCCGTCGCCGAAAGCGGGGCCACGCTTCGTACCAGCATCGGGGTGGGCACCGGAGACAGTCCGCAATTCACCGGCCTGACCATCAGCGGCACGGGGACTGGATCTCTCGATGTGGGCGGCGGGATCAATGTGGGGACGGGCGATGTCGCGCTCGTGGGCACAGACGGCAAGATCAACGGTCCCTTGTCGTCCACCATTATCGACGACCTTAGTGCAGCGAACCTGACGGGTATCCCTGGCGGTCAGATCACTGGAACTCTTGCGGCCGTAAGTGGGGCGAATCTTACGACGCTCAACTTGGGCCAAGCCGCGAATACGGGCACTGTCGCCACAGCCCGTCTCGGGTCAGGCACCGCGAGTAGTTCAACCTTCCTCAGAGGGGACAGTTCGTGGGTTGCCGTGTCGTCCAGAACGCCACACGTCAACGAGGGTCGCCTCACGCTGACCTCTGGAACTGCTGTAACCACGGCAGATGTTACCGGGGCTGGCACCGTTTATTTCGCGTTGGATAAAGGCGACCAGATCGCGCTCTACGATGGAAGCAGTGCGTGGGAGACGGTCGTCTTCGCTGAGATGTCCATTGCGCTCTC
>CERH01091427.1_pt1 | contig 11898 bp, 10 predicted proteins | sample 530991 | NCBI WGS metagenome assembly CERH01 (sample SAMEA2621191, study PRJEB7988) | marine metagenome | biome: marine biome (ENVO:00000447); feature: mesopelagic zone (ENVO:00000213); material: "saline water (ENVO:00002010), including plankton (ENVO:xxxxxxxx)" | depth 800 m | reverse complement strand
TTCAATGCGTCTTGCTGGCCGTTATGCGGAAAGAGACGGTTACGGCAAGAACCTTGAGACAGGCCAACCACTTGGTGATATTGAGTCCGACATATCTACGCGTGCAACAATCCGTTGGGCACCAGAAGAAATCCCGCTGACATTTACCCTGTCTGGTGACTACATTAAGTCCAACGACAATGGTACTATGAACCGTGTCGTTGCAGTGAACCCGACTGGTCCGCTGGCGACCCTGTTCCCGGGCCAGTTCTCGCTTGATATGCTCCGTACTGAAGGAACATATTACGACTCTCCCGGCTTCACAGTCACAAAGTCCGGCGAAGTCAACAAGATCATGAACCGGAACCGCGCATATGGTGTATCTGGAACACTGGAATTTGAAGTTGGTGATGTCACGGTCAAATCCATAACTGCCTACCGCGATTCCAACTCAGGAAACGCTGCGGATCTTGACAGCACACCGGCTGGAGGAATTTCGTTTTATTCCGAATATCTTCAGGACCAGATCAGTCAGGAGCTTCAGGCATCTGGTTCCTCTGGGCCGTTTGACTGGATTGTAGGTGCCTACTACTTCAAGGAAACGGGTGAAGAGCGTTCGGATTCATACGCTCTAAGCAACGTTCCAGCACTGGGCGGGCTTAGCCTTGCACCTTCCGGTCGAAACCTTTCAGACTTTGAATCCAAGTCGTCCGCCCTGTTCGCGCAAACCAACTACAACATCACAGATGCACTTCGACTGACAGCTGGTATTCGTTACACTTGGGATGAGCGCAGCATCGTTGGTCATGGCGTGGACAATATCACAGGTGCACCAGAAGCAGTGTTCGCGGGAGGAGGTGTCGTCATTATCCAACCTGAAACCTGTCGCGTCGGACCAAATGCAGGCACGACTGATCCAGCTCTTTGTAACGCTCCCTTTGACGCAAGCTTTGACTACCCTGCCTGGACCTTGGGTCTGGACTATCAGATCAATGAAGATCTCATGGTCTACGCCAAAACAGGTGGTGCATCGCTCTCAGGTGGGTTCAACACACGTCCGGCCCCTACCGGGCTGGAATCTTTTGAACCCGAAAACGTGAAAGATGTGGAATTCGGTTTCAAGGGACAGTTCATCGACAATCGTCTGCAAACCAACCTGGCCGTATTCCACGTATGGCGTGAAGACGCTCAGAACATTGTCAACGGGATCGTCAATGGTGGCCTGACACAGTTCACCCAGAACTCTGGTAACATCAAATCCTACGGTGCTGAATTAGAAGTGAAAGCAAGCCCCTGGGAAGGCATGCAACTCTCCGGTGCTGTATCTCGACTGTGGTCGGAATATGAATCCGGTACTTTTCTTGACCTGGGTGTAGGTGGAACATTCGACCGAAGCGATGAAACTGTTGCTCAAACGCCTGAATGGACCTTCAACCTCGGCGCAACCCAGACCTTCGAAACCGAGTTCGGTAATGCAGCAGTCCACTTCGACTATGCATTCATGGACGACCGAAACTTCGGTCAGGAAACCGCCGACCTGACAGACCCAACCCTGACTCAGGAGCAGATCGATACCAGACTTGCTAATGTGGCCATAGCCAACCAGCTCTCCACCCTTGATTCTTATGGTGAGCTGAACGGTCGCATCACATTCTTGTTCGATGACCCAGGTCTTGAACTGGCTTTCTGGGGTCGGAACCTGACAGATGAACAGTATTCGCAGAACCTGTTCGCAAGCTACAATCAGCTGGGTTTCGTTTCCAATAATGCCGGCAACCCGCGCACTTACGGGATGACCGTTACTCTCGACTGGTAACGAATAAAAAAGCGAGCACCTTATATTGGGTCGCTAGCTAACTAATCAAATCATGAAGACGGCCGGGCTTTTGAAGTCCGGCCGTCTTTATTTTGTCTGAAATCAAATGAATTCCATTAAGGATACTCTTTTCCTTCTCTACTTGTAGATTATCTCCCGATGATCCTTCACGTGAACGTCATGCAGCCCCCAAATAATCATCAACTCAGCTCGCGCAGATAACTCTAGCTATCCTATCAACGGAGAGGCCCCACCCCGGAGCAATTCTGTAAAGCTGCCGATCGATAAATATAATCTTCGAATGACCTTAAAAGGGGATGGAAATGGATACGCTTCATCTCGTTGACCCCGAACTACTCGGAGTCATCGACAATTTTCCAAAAATGGAAATGAATGCCGGGTCATTGCAGGGCCTTAGAGACATGGCCCGAACAGTGCTATCCGCCCAGCAGTTACCACCTTTGCCCGTTCACTGCCGCGAAATACAGATTCCATCCCGTGATCATGACCGTACGATTGGCTGCCTGCTGATTCAGCCAGATGAACAGCCGTCCAAGACTGCAGCCATTTTGCATTTTCATGGTGGAGGACATGTTATGGGTCAGCCACAAATGAACCAGCCAGAACTCATGAACTGGGCCAATGAACTCGGCTGCCTCATTTTATCTGTTGACTACAGATTGGCACCGGAAACTCCTTTTCCCGGCCCCATGAATGATGCTTACGATGCCTTACGCTGGCTGAACCAACAGTCTGCAGTTCTGGGCATAGACCCACAAAGAATAGCCGTTGCCGGATCTAGCGCGGGAGGCGCGATGGCCGCATGTCTAAGCATAATGGCACGCGATCACGGTGAATTTCCTATTGCTTTCCAGCTTCTGGAAGCACCGCGTCTGGATGACAAGATTCAACGGCAGGGAGGCCATAACCCCTATACAGGTGAGTTCATATGGACACGCGAAGCTAGCGCATTTTGCTGGAATGCCTACCTAGGCACCAAGACGCCATCTGCTTACGCCAGCGCAGCTCGCGCAGAAGACCTTTCAAACCTGCCCCCAGCGTTTGTTTCTGTCGGGGCACTCGATCTTTTCGTCGATGAGTGTCTTGATTATACGTCCCGCTTGATCCGTTCGGGTGTGTCAACCGAGTTGATCATATATCCCGGTTGCTTCCATGGCTTTCAGTTAGCCAAGGAAGCAGCAGTCACAATTCGCTCTCAAGATGACACATTGAGAGCGCTTAAAAACGCATTGATTTGATGACCACTCCACTGAAACCAGAAAAACTGCTCGCCTTCGATATTCCAAAGGCACACGACGATTATGACCCCCGAGATGTCATATTGTACGCACTTGGCGTCGGTGCAGGATTGAGCAACCAAATCGACGAAACCAGCTTTCTATATGAGCACAATCTTCAAGTTATTCCGACCATGGCAATTGTACTCGGAACGCCCGGGTTCTGGCCTATGGATCCGCAATCTGGATTGGATTGGCGGACCATTCTCCACGGAGAACAGCGCCTGAAAATACACGAACCGCTGGACACATTCGGTACGCTCATCGGTGACATAAAAATCACCGATATTGCGGACAAGGGAGCTGGCAAGGCCGCACTGCTTCGCGCATCCAAACGATTGAGCACGCCCGGAGGAACACTCGTTGCGGAATCAAGTGAGGTCTGGGTCGTTCGCGGTGCAGGTGGGTTTGGAGGTGAACGCAACCTGCCCGGCGATCCACTTCCATCGATTCCAGATCGTGATCCCGATTTCGAAGTGATATTACCGACCTCGGTCACTCAGGCTGCCATCTATCGGCTCTCAGGTGACCGAAACCCTCTGCATATTGATCCTGAAACTGCACGAAATGCCGGATTTGATCGCCCAATACTTCATGGCCTGTCGACAATGGGATTGGTCTCTCGCGCATTGATCCATGCTTGTTGTATGGGAATTGCACAAAACCTGCGGGAGGTGGGACTTCGCTTTACCACCCCTGTATATCCAGGCGACACTATCCGAACGTTGATCTGGAAAGATGGATCAGATGTCTATTTTCGTTCGAATGCAGTCGAGAGAAACGTGGTCGTTATCGATGATGGATCGGCTAAAATCGCTGTGTGACCTCAAGGGTGTCTAAATGGCACCCTGATAGTCGATCGAGCAGAGAGCTTGCTCAAGGCAACGCGATACCCTGTCCTTCAGCAAGTTTTGTTGTGATATTCCACAAGTTTTCTGCTTCCTCTCTTGGGTGATCGAAAGGGGAAATCTTGAATTTGGAGGAACTCTTCAACACCCCAGTTGAAGGCTCCGGTCGCTCAGATGAGAGAAGAAGGCGGATCGCATTTTGTGCTGATTTTTCTGGAGTGGTCCCAAATACTGCCATGGCTCGCATGATCCAATGCATCTCAGGATTGGTCATCACATTGGTCTTGGTGGTACCGATCCCCGATGCGTGCAGTGTAATTGGTTTTTCTGTCCAACGGCGTGACGCTTCATCAAGAAACATGAAACCCAGAATGTGTGTGGTAAGGATCGCCTTGAAAAAGGTCCACTTGCTCGCCTCGAACTGCAGGTCTTCAAAATTCGGCTTTGCCATTTTGTAAGGCACCGGCCCAGCGAGATGAACGATTCGTCCGTCTCCGGAAGCTGAAAGTACATCTGCGCATTTATGGTTGATCACTGCGCGCGCCATATATTGAAGCGCAAACGCCAACTCCAGGCCAATCTGATGTCACAACTTTGGTTGAAAAGGCGCTCATTGCGCTATGCATCAGGCCATGAATTTGGGGTCGCCAACCAATGATTGCTTCAGCTGCGGCATTCATGCCTGAAATGGTCGAAAGGTCTGCCGATACAAAGTCTGCGGAGGCCGCACCAGCAATCTTCATCTCGTCAACGGCGGCTTCTCCAGATACAAGATTACGCGCGATTAGCAGAATTGAGGCCCCATGTCCGGCAGCAGCAAGCGCAGTAGCCTTGCCAACACCTTGACTTCCCCCAACAAAAACAAAATTACCATTTCTCATTAGGGGAATGCCTCAAGGGTTTGAACACAGAAAACGGGCGCTGGAATGATCTGGGCTTAACCTGAACAAAGGGATGAACTGTGAATGGCAAATACTGTGTCATCCAGGCTTTGCCTTTGATGGCATTCTAACCAACAGGATCGCGATAATTGACAGTGCGGACCCGATGGAGATGATCATCGAAACGTCTCCCACATTCATTCCCCGCGCAAACAAGATGCCTGCCAACGCCGGTCCCATCGCTGCACCTGCTCTGCCAAATCCGATGCCAAAGCCTGTCCCTGTTGCCCTCACCCGTGGCGGAAACGCCATTGCCAATAGCGCGTAGAACCCCACAGCTGCTGCATTGGAGAAAAAGGCCGTCACCCCCGCTATCCAGGCAAGCCTGGCTATATCGGGGGAAGCATGCCCGAAGACGTTGAGCATAACGAATGCTCCACCGAGTGAAATCAATGTGGCCTTGCGCACACCGATCTTCAGTGAAACCACGCCCAGCAGGCCTCCGCCGATTGCACCGCCCAGCATCGCCCAGGTCAGAACCTGCCCGCCAGCACTCGGCTCGAAACCCATATCGACCACCAGTTTTGGAATCCATTTCACGAAATAGTAGTAAGCCGTGACATGTGTCAGATAAGCCAGCGTCAGTAATATCGTGCGTCCCAGCAATGGCGGCTGCAAGATCTCGACGAGAGATGCTTTAGGCTTTTGTGCTGGAGGATCTGGAAGTTCATCCAATTCACCCAGATTGAACTTGTTCAAGGTGATATTGATGCGCTTCAAAGCATTTTTAGGACGCCTCTCGTTCAACCAACCCGGCGTTTCGGGCACCAGCCAGTATGCGAGCGGAATGCTGGCAATCGTGAGACCGGCCCCAAGATAAAATACGTCTCGCCAATTTCCGCCGGATAGCCAATTACTGGCCAACATCCCTCCCAGAAAGGCACCGAGCGGATATCCAATGACCATTAATGGTAGAATGAGATTGCGATAACGCGCGTTGGAGAACTCCGCGACTGTAGCGTTCAATGCGGCCAGCATTCCACCTATGCCCAGACCCGTGACCAATCGACAGGCAGACAACTGCATGACGTCACTACACATCGGAGCCAGAAGCATTCCAATGGCCATGACTGACAGGCAACCAAGGATTGTTGGGCGGCGACCAAAACGGTCTGCCATACCACCCAGAAAGATGGACCCCACCGCCATCCCGATAAGCTCCATGGACAAGACCCAACCAAGGACGTCCCTTGGAACGGCCCATTCCTTGGCAATGCCAGGTGCTGCAAAGCTGATCGACATCACATCGAAGCCATCAAGAGCGTTCAGCAATACCGTGACGGCCAGTGCAGCAATCTGCCACTTTCCCAGTCGCCCTTCATCTATGATGTCCTGAGGTGTCTTCTGCATTCGCATCCCCTGAATCGTATCGCTGTATAATTGCTCAGCCTGCCCTAATATTCGTTCTGATATCAATCGGTTGCGAACTGAACGACGGGCTCAACGGGCGCAAGGGCAATGTGGTCCGCAGGAGGGTTCTTACCAGCGATGATCAGACAATCACGCAGCAGTTTTCGGTGCAGGACTTTGATAATGCGCTCATCCTGATCCGGTCCGGCTTTTTCGATAAAGGATGTGAATGCCGTATCTGCATTAGATACGCCTACCCCTTCAAAGCCGGTCAATGCAGCTACATCATTGCAATATTCTTCATCTCGCCAGATGCGATAGTGCCCCATATTGCGTAACATTACTGGAAGCGAAGCAAGGATATTACGCTGCCAGGTCTGCATATCCTTGTGATCTGGAAGACGGCCTATCTCGGCCTCCAGGCGCGACAAAGCCAGATCTTCAAGTGGTGTCTGCTCAGCGTTCGGCAATTCCAGACTGTCGAGCTTTGTTCCCGTCAATTCAACCAGAGCTTCCAGACACCGACGCCCGATAATGGCGACCTGAACAAAGGCTTCAACCCAATCCCCCCCAGGACCATCATCATGAAGTCCAAACAGAGGACCGTAATAGGCCTCAGCAAGGAAAGCGACTGTGTGAAACGCCATCCCTTCCCAATCGAGCTTTGTTCCTGATGCTTCTTCATACTTTCGGAACAGCGCTGGCAAATCACCCATGTTTTCGATCGGATGACGGCCGCGAAAACAGGCAAGGTCACGCATCGGATCGCCGATATGGCCGATTTCAAAATCCATCAGACAGGTGATATTCGGGCCATCCGTGAGGAACTGTCCGCAATCACCCGTCAAAAATGCCATACCGGCCTTGTTTTGTGGGCAATTACGCCGGAGCCAGCCGGATATGAAGGCAATAAACGGATCAGACACTTCAACTTGCGACGACATTGCGTGAAAGCGTTCGAAATTGCCGAGCATCAATTCAGTGTTATTACTCGGAAGTTCAGCCCCGCGTTCGGCAAACCGCTCGACAGGAATGGCGTGAAGCTCACCCAATAGTTCCATATAGCGTAAACTGGCCTGCCAGCGGTCATCAGTCATCGTTGAGCCGCTCTCGATGGCCTCCTGGATCAGGCCGGCATCACGGCCGCCTTCCACCCATTCCATAACGATGGTTTCCGGGTCGGGCACCCAGCCTGGAATCGCTGGAACCCTGATCCCGTTCTCGAACAGGACCTGCTGCATGTCCCGCTCATAGTCGAGTGGATATGGGTGAGTAGGCCAGGTACGCTGTCCCTTCAGAAAGAACCGCTCTTTCTTCCCGTTTCGGGTGACGTCAGCCTGCATTATCGGTCGCCAGCGCCGCATGCGCTGGATAGAAACATCACTGCATCCCATCTCCGTCTCTAACCAACGCGCGATGTCTTTTTCTTCCGCGTCCGGATCACGGTCTGGCATGGATCCTTTAAGTGGCATTGGTGTCTCCCCTGTTCTTTATTTTTATCGTGATGCCATAGTCGGAACTGCTTCAGTCTTCCTTCTTGTCTACTGGCGTCATATTGCTCATGAAGGTGTAGAAATCCGGCCCCAGCTCAGGCAGGTCCATGCCCAAGCGCTCGGCAAGATATAGAGTCATGAAATTTGCGTTGAGTGACTTGTTTTCAGGAGGAATATTGCCGATTCCGACCTGACGATCGAATGCACCTACAACCACCAAAGCCATCCTTAGAGCGACAACAATATCGCAGTATTTCAGATGCTCTGCCTTACGTCCGGCTTCAGCTTCCCATATCGCTATGGATTCTTCTCGCGTGGGCAGTCCTTCGAGCCGCTCAACGCCAAATCGTCGACTGAACAAATCATCAAAATATAGCCACCATGCCAAGTCCAGTTCAGAGGGACCAAGGGCTGCCAATTCCCAGTCGATCAGTGCGTTGACCTTACCGTCGGCTGAGAACATTACATTTGAAGGTGTACTATCGCCCCAGAGCACATTGACGGGCATGTTACTCGGCTCTTCAGCACGGATATATTCGATAGCGGCATCAACATATGGCATCACCCTGTCTTTGCGACAGCTATTGTACCAAGCTTCGATATGCCCAAGATACTGATCCAATCCGGGCTTGCCCCATTCTGCTTGTGCCAGGAATGAAAACCCGTCCGCTTGCCAGTCTATCCGACTCATCTTTGCGAAGGACTCAATGGCATTCTTCCAGGTCGCACCGCGCTGTGCTGGTGACATGTCAGCGATCCAGCCGCTGGTGTTATAATTGGGGTTCTGCGAGGCGGATTGCCCCTCCACTCGGCCCATAATTAGGAATGGATTGCCCAATACTGAGGGATCAAGCTCCATTCCGATCCAATCTGGCACCGCAGTGACCTTGAGTTGATCCAAAGCAGCCATCATCCTGCCTTGCAGCTCAAGACTGGAGCCATGAACGACCTCCAGATCAGTCGGCTGGCGACGCACAACTAGCGTACTAGATTGTTGACCTTCAGCATCCAGATAGTCCACATCCACGAAAAATATCTCCGCGGAAAATCCTGATCCTAAAGTGACTTCCAATGGTCGCAAGCGCACATCGCTCCAGCCCGCAACATTCGTTTCCAGCCAATCCCGCAAGCGCGTTTGGACTTCATTCGCATCCATCGCCATGATCAGAAACCCTTTGCAGACAAGGCACGTTTGAGTTCTGTCGTCAGCGGCCCCATGTCCTTGGGTGCTGCACCATGCAGAAGAATTTCATCCGCACCGGCGTCCAGATAGGACATCAACTGATCCGCGCAATGGGCTGCTGTGCCGACAGCAGCACCTTCATCAATCCACTTCTGTGGAAGAAGTTGACCGACATCGACCAATTCCTGGCGGGTATAAGCCTGATCAGCCGGTTTTCCGTTGAGCCCGGCTATCTTGGGATGCGCACGCACCTGGTCGAGCACGCCTTTGTCCCATTCATTGATTTCAACGATCAGATCTCCAAAGCCAGGCAATTCAAAATAGGTGATCGCACGGCCGCGTACGACGGCATCCTCTTCATCCTTCGGCAAGTCAGGAGCGACGATGATGTTGTGGTAGATACGTACTGACATCGGATCGCGTCCGGCTTTCTCAGCAGCATCGCGGACAATCTTTGTGCTGTTTTTGACACCAGTGGGTGACACAAATGGATGCAGAAGCACGCCGTCACAATGTGTCCCAGCGAACTCCAGACTTTTGGGGCCGATAGCCGTAAAGATAATCGGCGGCTTGGGCCCTTTGTGAAAGTCGGTCAGTTTGAGAACGGGATACTTGCCCAATATCCCTTCATAAGCGACGGTTTCACCTTCCCAAAGACGTCTGAAGATACTGATATAATCAGCCAAACGCTCCATCGTGATCGCTGGAGCTCCCATCATTTTCATATAGGCAGGAACTGCCCGAGCGAACATGACGCTGAAACGATCTCCGCTCATGGCCTGCATCATGTTTGCAATGCTCGCCGTGACCAGAGGGTGGCGCATGGTTGCGTAGAATGTGCCATTGATTCTGATCCGCGACGTGGCTTCGCTCACGGCTCCGGCCAGAACTGCCGGCTCCTTGAGTGCAAAACGTTCGGATATCCAGACTGCACCAAGCCCTATACGTTCAGCTTCCTGCGCTTCTTCAATACCGCGGCGGGGGTCATCCACTCGCCCGGGCAGAATATAGGTACCGAACTTGTCGAACAGGGCCTGTGCGCCGGGTTCTTGCGTCATGTTCATCTTCTTTCGCAAATTGAAAAATTCTGATTACACTTTCCAAGACACCATCACCCAATCAACCTGCCAGAAGGCAGGGTTTCGTCTCCAAGGCCGCGCAGCAGTATGAACTACGCCGAGACTCAAAGACATTTTGGTTGGGAAGGAAACAAAATGGACGCAGTAGAAACACTACAGGCCATCGAAGACATCCGTGCCGTGAAGGCCAAATATTGCAGATTTCTTGATACCAAGGACTGGGATGGATACGCATCGATTTTCACATCGGATGCCGTGATGGATGTCAGTGAAGACACCGGAAACCCACCAATAACCGGTATCCCGGCCATTATTGCTCAGGTCAGATTTGCTGCTGATCACGCAGCCACCTGTCATCAGGTTCACACGCCTGAGATCGCGTTCGATAGTCCGGATACAGCACGTGGTGTCTGGTCAATGCAGGACCGGGTTGTATGGCAGGAAGGTAAATCCCCAATTCCGGAGGTCGCCTCGATAACCGGGTTCGGGCAATATCATGAAAGCTACCGCAAGGAGGACGGCGTCTGGAAGATCGCCGCCCTTCGCCTGTCACGCTTTCACATAGACATGCACCCTGCCTGATTTAATCAATCCCACTCGAGCTCAAGCTTTGGGATAAAGGTAATATTGCCGACAAAATAGCCAAGCTCGGTACCCTCCTTGAGGCGAAACTGCGGTATCGCCTTGAGGAACTCATCTATTGCCGTCTGCAATTCGAAACGTGCCAAATGCATTCCAAGGCATTTATGAATGCCTCCCCCCAGCGCCACATGAGGAGCCTTGCGGTCAAACCGGATGTCTGAAGGATTCTCGTGAATCTTAGGGTCCTGATTGACGATCGGCGTGGCAACGGAAACATAGTCGCCCGGCATGATCTTCTGACCATGCACTTCAATTTCCTGAGCGGCGATTCTAAACGCAGTCACCGGGCCGTAAACCCGCAAGAACTCCTCTACAGCCAGAACGATGCGCTCTGGGTGCTCACGCAGTTCTTGCTGTTGCTCTGGATGGCGTACCAGATGCGCGAAGATATTACCCAGCATCGTTGTGACTGTGTCGAGGCCACCGAGGAACAGGTTGAAGCAATGTCCCAGAACTTCCTCGTCATTCCACTTGCGTCCCTCACCCGCTTCCAGGTCGAAAAGCCTTGAAATGTAATCATCAAGCGGCTTTTCACGGCGCAGGGCAATCTCACCCTTGAGATAGTTTACGGCCTTTTTGACAGCATTGCTTCGCACTTCCCAATCATTGGAGTGGAGCATTTCCTTTTCCCACACCAGGAACTCGGCCATGCGGTCTTGCGGCAACCCCAGAAGGTCGAGCACGATATAGATCGGATAGCGCTCGGAAAATTCATTTATGAAATCGCAGCTTTTGCGGTCCTTGAACTTATCGATCAGATCAACTGCTCGACGTTTCAGGTCATCTTTCATTGCCGCCATTTTTTGGGGCGAGAAGCTGGGATTTAGTGCCTTGCGGTAATGCGAGTGTGTCGGCGGGTCGACTTCAGTAGGAACAACCAGCCAATTTTCACCAATGCTCTGTGACCACTGTCCCATACCGTTCTTGGTGTAGTTATCAGCATCACGCAGCATTGCCATTGTGTCGTCATAGCCAGTCAACAACCAGCCAGGCTTATCGCCAGGGAAAATGTTCGTGACGTAAGTGATGGGCCCCAATGTGCGATGCATTTCAGGAATGAGGGTTTCCTGTGGGCAGTCCTTCACCACTTCACGGGCGAAATATGGAAGACGCATAGCCTTGTCGGCAGGTACGTGGGACGGGAGGGTGTCAGTGCTCATGTAATACTCCTGTTACCAGATGATGCGCATCTGGGCGGCAAGTCGACGATTGCGTAGGGCGATTGCGCGCTCTTGCGGAGAAACACGCTTTGTATCGGACGGTAAATGT
>CERH01003839.1_pt1 | contig 12086 bp, 10 predicted proteins | sample 530991 | NCBI WGS metagenome assembly CERH01 (sample SAMEA2621191, study PRJEB7988) | marine metagenome | biome: marine biome (ENVO:00000447); feature: mesopelagic zone (ENVO:00000213); material: "saline water (ENVO:00002010), including plankton (ENVO:xxxxxxxx)" | depth 800 m | reverse complement strand
CCAGTATTGAGCGGCACAACCACCGAAATATCAGCGCTTTCGTCATGGTGCCAAGCACCTTGTTTTTTATCTTTGAGATTGTAGTTAGCTATTTGTATTGTTGACGGATCTTTACAATCTCTTTGCCATATCGCATTGAACATAGGATTGAGTACGCTTTGTACTACAAACCACATGCTGCGATACAGCTCCGGGACATGTTCACGCAATACAATCTCTGGTATTTGGCGTAGCTGGTCTTCATCTGTGTTGGCCTCAAATGGTATTTCTTTTTTCATGTGTTCTATTTCTTTAATTAACATAGAACAAAATTTGCGACGAAACAAAGGCACCCGGTATATTTCTGGATGTATCTTTTTTATAACTTTATGTATCGGAGTTTTGCCCATATCCTCCATACCTTGCTGACCTTTAAACTTCACTATATCTGGCAAAGTTTCTTGGACAGCTTGATACGTCTTATGGTTAATCATCCAATGGGACTGCATGCTCAGTAGGTAATTTTTCAGTTGATACATGGTTTTTAGTATATCAGATAAATTTGAATATTTATTTGTATAATTGTGCTAAAAGTTATAGAATTAACCAAATGAATATAGACTTAGACAACATGGACCATAAAAAAGACGGAAAAGAAATAAGGAAAAGTTTGGCTGTCGATCCAGCTACTTATGATCTTCTGCAATCAATTTGCGATATGGAGCACAGATCTAAGATAGATCAGCTCAAAGTATTGATACAGAAAGAACACAAAAGACTTATGAGCTTATCCGAACATGAACATATTTAAAAACAAGATGTCCAAGCCAGACAAACCTAAACCTCAATCGTATAAACCAGTATTAGAGGCGCAGGAAGTTATTGACGTATTTAGCAGACTTACCTTGCATCAACAAGCAGCTCTTATGAGGCTCATATCTCGCAACCTAGAGGTAGTTATAGGTGAGGATAGCCACATGGGTTATGACTTTGATTATGAGGTCGTAGGAGCGATTATACGAGCTTCTGAGGCGTCAAACTAAACTCTTTTCTTTCGAGCCGTTTTAGTCCGAGCAAAAGATCTATTTTTGCTTTTGCTCATAGACTTTAAATTACCATTTTTATTATTCAAAGGATTGCCGTCTTTATGATGTATGTCTTTGCCATCGCCGACTTTTGCCTTACCCGCCTTGATAGCCAGGCGTCTTGCTTTGTTGCGTGAAGATCTTCTTTTTATTTGCTCTGGTCGAGAATGATAGTTGGCATATTCTTGCGCGTAGTTACGGGCCATAACCTTACCCTAGAGAACCAATCCCACCGGCTTGTTGACGCATAGCAATCTCTCTATCTGCCTCATCTGGCAAAACTGTAGGCGACATAATAACTGCGGGATCACCAACCTGTGGTGCTTCAAACCCAACTACTTGTTCTGCAAGTTTTATATCTGGTAGAAGTTTGCCAGCAATCTCTGGGTTTGTAACCTCTCTAAAAGATAGCTCATTCGGAGCAACTGTAGTTACTGGTGGCACATTATCTGCATTTCTGTCTTCAATCGGCTCTAGTGTTTCAAATTGTTGTCCTTCAAGTATTGCTCTGACCTCTTCTCGAATCTCTGGGTTTAGCTCATAAATTTGATAAAGCCTTCTAATGTGTTGCCCGTAGCTTTCTGGATCGTAAGCTGTTTTTTCTAAACCTTCGGTTAGCCAACGCACAAAAGATTTGTTAGTCATTAGACGAGCACTCATATAAGGTGCAACCAATGCGCCTATGCCAAAATCGTAGCCAACACCGGCGCCGCCGCCCAAACCTCCAGTAAAGTAGGCTATTGTGCCTGCAACTCTTGCAGTACCACTTGGGTTAGCCATTTGTTGTGCTGCAACACCAATCTTGTCCACTGTAAACACCAAATTATCTAATTCTGGTATTAAGTCTTCGTACTCAGTTCCTTTGAATAATGCTTCTTTAGCCTCTTTACTCAAAGAGTTCCAATTAGTAAGAAATCTTTTTGGTGAGAAACCCTGCTCGGCTATATATTCAGCACCTTCTTTTAAGACGCCCTCTGCTCCAAGCTCAACACCCTGCGATATACCTGGAGTTGGTAATCCCATTTTACCAAGCATGTAGCCTGAAATGACATTGTATTCATCTGGTTTTAAAACCTCTTTGAGCTTTAACAAGTCATCGCCACCATCTTTAGCACCACTTAAAACATATTTCAATGCTTTGTTTGCAGTCACTTCGCCTTTTGTAATAACATTATCTAAATATGTTATTGAACCTAGCTTGCCTTGATTTTTAGCAACAAATTCATTGGCTTCTTGAAAGGCAAGTCTTGAAACATCGTTGCCAGCCTCTTCTACCAAGTCTGCAAGATCTAGTGATATGTAGCCATAAAGTTCTTGCATCTTGGTTCCAGTTGCATCTAATTTAGCACCAGCTGCTGTTGCAGAGCTCAAATTTTCTCTTAAATATGTTCTAAAGTTTTTAAGGTTGTTGTAAGTTAAAACACCTGCATCGGCATCTGCTAACACTTTTGCTGCCATTTCCATAACAGGTTGTAATGTATCTTCACCAGTTTGAGTTTTCGCTTGTGCCATATATTTTTTAACAAACTCTTGTGTGTGTCGTGCTTGTGAAGAAATATCTTGATTTAAGCCAATGTTCACTCTGTTATACATTTGGTCTACTGTGTTGGTATATCTTTGTCTTGCTGCTCTTGTGCCACTCATCAATGCTAAACCAGCTTCGTCTGTAGTTCTTATGCCTCCGTATTTTTTTGCTAACTCTTTAGCAAAGGCATCTATTTGAGCAACAGTTTCGGCAGCGTTTTGGTGCATAATTTTTGTTGAGGTAGGCATGGCACTTAAACCCTCTTCAATTAAATTTAAAGTTGGATTAGTGGTAATCTGTCCTGCTGTTGGGTTCGTTATGCCTACTGAATCAAACGCTTCTAAAGTTTCTTTGGCTGCTGGTGAGGTACCACCTGTCATATATCTTATAGGTTGACCTCCTACATATTTAATACCCTGCCAAGTCTTGCTAAGTAACGGACCAGCAGCAGCATTGAATGTTGCTGTCTGTGTAAAATCTACTGCTCTTTCACCTAAATTTCTAGTATCTACTGTTTCGCCAAAAACATCTGCAATACCTATATATAATTCTCTTGCAGACGCGGATCCTAAACCCTCTCCTGCTATAGCACCAGCAACACCACCACTAACAGTACCGCCTCCAGGCAAAGCTAAAGTCCCAGCTCCAGCTCCAGCGATACCACCGCCAATCAGTCCGCCGATAGCGCCTACTGTTTCTGCTACCTCTGGACCAGCATCAAGAAAATCTCTTCCTGTTGGTATCGGTACGCCTAAAAATTTTGGGTTAAATTCATCATATAAAGTTAGCTTTCCTGTTTCGGGATTGGTAAAAGCAAAGTTGCCATAACCAAATTCCATAGCTCCGTTTTGTGGATCTAAGTCCTCTACACGCATAGCATCTGGATAAAATACTTGAAGTGTAGCTAATTTATCTTCTGGACTCTGAGCAGCTCCAACGCTAAACCTTACATTACTTGGAGCACCTGTAGTTCTGTCTATTTCGTTTTTTATTTTTTCTAAAGATAGCTTTTCAATCAGCATATCTTCGTAAGCGCTTTCTTTGTCGACTACATTAGCACCAAGCGCCATTTCAATTAAAGCGCTGTCTTCTAATGTTTCAAAAGTGTTTTTTCTACTATCACCCATCATCATTGATTAAACCCTTTTCAATTAATTTATTTTTTAACTCTGGATCATTCTCAGCTCTTTTTTTTAGTTCATCTAAAGCCGATTCTTGTTCAAAACCATATTCAGTTGTCTTTGCTTTTTCTTTCAACTCATCGTATGCGCCACCAGCAATGCCAATCATGTTAGCCAAAGCATTTCTTCTTGCTTCTCTTTTAAATAAAATAGTTTGTTGGTCATCCCCAAATTCTGGAAAATAAGTTAGTTCTATCCACTTAACTTCACTTTCACCAATTACTGCACCAGACTCAAATCTTAATTGTGCGGTGGCAATATCGTTTTTAGCTCTATTGTATATTTTATATTCTGGACTGCTTAAAAAGTTATCAATAAATTCCGGTGTAAATGGTATAATTTCGTTTACAAAAAAATCACGAAAATTAACTGGATTAAAACCAGCATTTTCTAAATCTTCTATTTGTTTGACAGATTTTTCAATACGCAAAGCAAATGTGGCTGCTTTGTTCTGTGTTTCAGTGTAAGGACTTTTTAAAGGTTTTGTACCAGGAATAACTGGTGGTGTTTCACCCTCCTTAAGTATTTGTTCTTCGCTAATCTCTCTTACTTGTTGCATTAGTCTAATACCACCTTTTTGCCGTCGGGAGTCATATAAATTTGTTTACCTGTATCTTTTTCTTTTTCGCCAGCTACAGGCTTGTATTCTACTCCATCTACAATTCGAGGCTGTAATGTATTTACATTTGGAAAAATAGTTTCTATATCTATGCCAGGCACTCTTATTGCACCCTCATCTGTATTAACAATTCTTTCTTGTTTAGCGATTGCAACAGCTATTGTGTAATCTGGATTAGGAATCATTTGTCCAGAATTATTTGGATCTGGTATCGTTTTTAAAGATGGATCTCGCTCGGCTGACGCTATAAAGGCTAATGCCTTACCTCTTTCTGAACCGCCAAAATCAACTCCATCATTACCCTCTAAAGCTGCTTTGAACTTCATTTCTAATATTTTATTAGAAGTCGCCATTTGTTCTTTTCTTTTGGCTTGCACTTGTTCATACGCAAGCATAGTCATTTGTTGTTTTATAGCATCTTTTTCTGCTTGTATTTTTTTTTCTTTTTCATTGAATGATTGTAAGCCAGCAGTAAGACCTACACCAAATCCTCCAGGACTAGACGCACCTGCCACTAAGCCTGCCCCTACCTCAGATGCTAAATCAAAAAAGTTTTGTTTTTCTGGCTCTGGAAACAAACCAGCCATTTCTTCTGCTTGTGCTTGTATATCTGCTGCTGTAATCGGTGCGCTAGTTTGTGCGCCGTACAAAGCAATAATATCCTCTGGTGTTAAAGAAGAAGCGATGTCACCTACGCCTCCGCCCTCTTCAAATATGTCTACTTGTTCTGGTATTTGTGCTCTGCTGATAGCCACTACTTTCCTCCATACAAATTACCTAAAGCACCAAATGTTTGTAATCCTGTGCCAATACCTATTTGCATAGCACTCGGTCTAGGTGCAAAATCTGTGATAGTTTGGAACTGTCCAGCTGGTGCCATACTTACAAATGGTTGTAATGCTTGATACTGTAGCAACGGAGTCATTTGTCTTTGTAGTAAGTTTCTACGTTGCGCATCTAACATTGCTTGAGCTTGTGTTTGTTGTTGTGTGCCCATGCCAAATAAAGCTCCAATATCACTTAATGAAGCACCAGCGGCTTGTGCACCTAAACCTGCTATACCAGAAGCTCCAGCTCTTTGAGCAGCCTTTTGTCTTGCAAACTCGCCCATACCAGCTCTCTGAGCCTCTGAGAAGCCTCTAGCGCGTAAACTACCTAAAGCCTCTGATAATCCCCTTCCAAGAGCTTCTTGTCGCTCTGCGGCGCCTAAACGCGCTCTAGAGCCAAATGCAGACTGACCGCCTCTTGCAATATCACCAGCTAACGCCCCAATATCAGATTTTGCGCCTTGCTCCATAACATCTTGTATGGTTTGTTGTACTACTCTATCTTCAAAAGGATTGAAAAATTGTCCTGTAATACTTGGATCATAGGCTTGCATAGATGCTTGTAAAGCAGATCTTGCATCTTGTATATACGGATCTTGTAATCCAAGTGATTGTCTTTGCATTTCTATAGCTGCAATTTGGTCTGGACTAAATCCAGCAACTTGCTCATCAATGACTATAGGATTACCCTCGTCATCATAAAAAGTTCTTTCAGCAGCTCGCATGGCTCCGGGAATGAAACCGCCTTGTCCACCTACGCCGAATAATAATTGCTCTGTAAGTGGATCTAACCCAGAAGCTACTTGTCTTACGCTACTAGCAAATGGATTATTTACTGCTTGTCCAGCGTTTGTTGTAGTGGTCGTAGCAACTGGATCTGTTTGTGTTGGTGCAACTTCTGTTGGCGCGGGCCTAGGTTGATTGGCCGCTACTGTTGTAGAAGCTGGTGGAGTTACTGGCTCTGGTGGTGTAACTGGAGCAGGAGTTGTAACTGGCTCTGGTACTGGAGTAGGTGTTATAGTTGGGTCTATTATGTTTGGTGTTCCAATTGGGTCTTGAACAGGCGTAATAGGAGCAGATAACACATTTTGTTGATAACTTTCCATGGCCGCAGGGTTTGCGTCTAAATATTCTTTAAGTCTGTTTCTATAGCTAACATCTGTGCTGGAACCACGTTTGCGTTCACCTGTAATTGGGTCTGTATAAAACTGTATATCCATAGTGCTCATACGCGGACGTTGTGGTGCATCTGGAAAAGCTGCAAAAAAAGCATCAATTTTTGATGGTGTGCCTTGATTAGGTCTACCAGCAAAATCATCACGTCTTAAATCTGATAGACCACCACCTGGACCACCTATTGACATAAAATCATCACGCTTGGGTGGTAAAGGCATTTTTTGTAAAACTGGTTGGTTTATTGTTGCAAATTGAGTTGGTGGATTATTGTCTGCTAATACTGGTGCAGGGCCTACACCATCTAAATTTTTAGGTCCACCGATAGTTACTGGTCCAGTTTCTAATTCTATTGGTTCTTGTGGCACAGCACTTATGACTCCAGGTGCATCTGTTGTTATAAGTCTGCCTGTATTTATTTGTGGCGATACTGGGCCTGTCGGTAAATTAGCTATAGGTAAAATACCACTTCCTAATGGTCCACCACCTGTCACTGGAATACCGCCTGTTTGTGGTGGTCGTGGTTGTTGCATTATTGGTTTTCCTAATACCGGTGGACTTATTGGCATCGGAGCAGGCATTGGATCTGGTTGTATTGTTGGCGGCACGAATGGTATTGACTCGCCAACAGGTAAAGACCTTTCAATAATACCTCCAACGTCTTCTCTTATTCTACTAATGTTTCTTGGTGGTAATCCTATCGGACGCCTTGGTATTTTAGGCAATTCAATTGCAGGCCCACGAGGAAGCGAAGGTGTTAATTTTGGTGGTATAGTAACATTCGGACGTATGCCCGCTCTTTCAAACCTAGCTCTTAAATTACTTAACAAACCCATAACTAACTCGGTTTAGCTTCGCCAGCGAAAGTGTCCATCATCTTATACATAAGGTCCATACCTCTTTCTCTGTCTTCATTAAAACTTGGTATCAAACTAATAATACCTTTGTTATCTTTTTGCATGTCGTAAGAACCAGCACCTCTAACTGCTCGGCCTGTCATAACAAACTCGCCGTCCGAAAGCATAGCTGGTATATCATCGCTTGTTTCTGTGCCCGGACCATTTATGTCGCCGTCCATTCTAGGGAATTGACTTGGATCAAGCTCACCACCCTCTTGCAAGGCAACAGCTCCACCTTGAGCGTAAGCCATTACAGGACCGCCATACATCATACCCATACCCATAGGTAAATTAGGTCCAAATTTTGCTGTGCTTTCTAATTTGTTGCCTAGCGCGCCTGCGGCTCTACCCATTCTCATTCTCAATCTTGTATTTGCTAACTTACCTTGTTCCAATCCAAGTTTAGCGCCTGGAACTAAAGGCATTGGGTTTATTGAACCAATGCCGCCGCCGCCTAATAAATCTAGTGCTGCTTGATATTCTGGCATATCTTTAATACGCGGCTCTTGTTCTGCTAATCTTACAATTTCCATAGCCTCTTCTATCATTTGTGCTGTTGTTTGTTCACCCATATCAACGGCGCTTTTACGTTGAGCCAAAATTTGCATCGCTATTTGATGTTCTGGGGTTTGTTTTAAACTAGGGTTTTTTTCTGCTTCCATAATAAAATCCATCGCTGTTTGCATAGACTGAGCAACAGGTCCACCTTCTTGCATGCCCATAGCCATACCGCCTTGTAGTTCTTCAATCGCACCACCTAAACTCATACCCTTTGGCTTACCTCCAGATAACTCTGGTATGGTGCCTGCTGGTAATAAACCAAACTCAACTGGGTTAGGCGTTGGTTGTCCTGTTCGTCTTGCTATTTCAGCTTCGATATTGTATCTGCCAGTCGGACTCATAGTAGTAAGTGGAGTCAAAGGCACACCTTTTTGTTTTTTAGCGTCTTCGTACGCCAGCTTACCTAAACCAGCAGCTAATGCTCCAATACCAGCTGTTTTTCCAAAGTCGCTTAAACCAGATAGAAAGCCTCCACCTGTGCTTGTGTCTTGTTGTTGATTGTTACTAAAAATTCTATTAAATATGCTATTGCCACCCTCAGCCGTGGTTTTTAGTTGTTCTAAATCAGCAGGATCCATTTCTGCTATTTGTGTTTCCGTCAATGAATCTAAAGTTGCTTTTGCAACTTGCTGTGGGGTGCCACTACCAAAACCAAACCTATTAGCTAAACCTTTTCCTGCTTCTGGACCACCAGCATACATGCTACCTGTTTCACCAAACATACCGCCACCTAGTAAACCAGACCTTGTAGTTAGAGCGTCAGCTATACCACCAAAGCCTCCTGCTGTTCCACCAGCTATAGATGAAAGACCAGGTATGCCCGCTTTAGCAATACCTCCTGCAACAGTGCTTCCAATACGACCTAAAGTACTACCGATGCCAGGAATCCTAGTAGCTAAACCGCCTATACCACCAAGAACGCCACCGAGAGCTGTTCCCACGCCAGGTATGAAAGTTGCAATAGGTGCAACTTTTCTAACTACTTTTTTAAGTTTTTTGCCTAACTTTTTAAAGAAACCAAATTGTTCTAAACCTGTTTGTGGGTTTAAACTAGCTATACCTGCTCCAACAACAGCTTTTTCTGGATTTATGTCAAATTCTTTAAACTTCTTCTCTAATGCGCTTTCAAAACTTGCATCGTCCATAAACTCTGGCGGTATTACTATTTCGCCAGGTCGCAAATGCGCTAATTCTGTATCTTCACCCTCGCCAGCCATAGCAAGCTGTTCTGCTAATCTAGCTAATGGTGCTCGTGCTTTTTGTTCTGCTTTACCAAGTAAATTTTGTAGTTCTTGTTTAGTTTCTTCATCCAACTCATCTATTGGATCTTTGTCAGTTGGCATCGTTGGTGGAACTTTTTTTAAAAATCCAGGAACAAAATTTTCTGATTGCGCCTCTGGTGTTTTAAAGAAAGCATCTGGATAATTCATTCTTGGTGGTATGCTACTCGCTGGCACTAAATCTCTTGGCAGATAAATACCTTCACTTCGATCATCTATTCCATTTTGGTTCCTATCCCTAAATTCAGCGGTTCTAGTCGGTCCTGGCACCATTCCCTCTGGTAAGGGCGAGCCATCCATCAACGTAGGTTTTTTTTTCTGTTGTGGTAATTTATAAATTTTTCTTAAACTGTCTTCTAATGCACTCATGGCGTACTCACTGTTACACTACCTATACTCATTGTAGCAGATAATCCTGTCAAGTATGTTTGATGTTCATAAAGATTCCTAAACTCTGTACCATCAAAGGCTTGATGAACCTCTGTCGTACTGTTAAATATAATCGCTCCAGTAGCAAATTGCAATTCACTTACCTCTGTAGAATTAAAGACTTGTATGTCATTTGGATCGACTGAACCGAGGTTAATTTCTAATATTCTTATCAAACGATTAAATGTATCGGCTGAAACTGTTTCGCCTGTAGCAAAAGGTAAGTTAGTCGGCAAGAGCTTGCTCATTTACCTTCTCCCCGACGGCTGTATCTCTACACGAGTGTTACCCAATCTCCATTTATAATTTTTTCTGTCGGTCGCTGTATTGTCGTCATCGCTTTCAAAACGCAAGACAAACTGCCTACCCCTAGATCTAAGTGATCCAAAAGTGCTTGTCGACTTAATTTGTGTGGTTGAGTCTGTTGATAAAGTTTGATTGCTAAAATTTCTGCGTTTAACCACAACATTGATTGCTGGATCTTGGCTTGTGCCTATATCATTAACAAATAATATGTCTGGTAAGATGCGTTTTAAAAATACAAAACGATCGCCGTCTGCAATGTCTATATCTGCTGATTCAACAAATACACCATCCATAGGATCAGTGTCGTTATTGAAACCTTTTTCATGTTCGTATATGTATTTGATAGACGAGGCTTCGCCAGCTGCTAATGGTTTGTTTAAAACACCAGATGCTAACCAACTATATCTTTCCAATGATCCTACACTCCAACTATTTTCTTCATAATTAAAAATTACATACCTAGATATTTCGGTTTCATTATCTGTTAAAGATGGGTAAAAAAACCACACTTCGGAAAACTCTTCGTTAAGACCTGCAAAACATTTGAAGGCTTGACTTTCATCAAGGTCAGAAAAAACATAATCTTGCACTGAACATGGTAATTTTTGTACTGCGCCGTTGTAGTAGTAAAAGCCTTTTTTCGACATGAAGAATACGCCTTTCGGTGTATTCACTGCTGCTTTTGGCCCTAACAGTCCTGCTCCTTCGTTTATCAAATTAACAGCAAATGTTAAAGGTGGCCCAATAAAGTTCATAGAATACAAAGATGTATCTGTCCAAATAAGCACCTCTTGTCTAGCCTTTATACCACCGACTATAGAAGATCCAGAAGATAGTCGTAAAGAGCCAGCTGTATTGGTAGATAAAGGCTCAAACTCTAATTCGTTTTCTTGGTCACTAAAGGCTATTAACATAGGATCTAAAGCACCTGTTCTTGAACTACCGCTTATGGGATCTGCGCCTAATACTATCAAATGCCTATCTGTTTCAGATGTGATTACTTGTAAGGCTTTAGTTGGCACTAAGTTTGCACCGCTTACATTAGATAACTCTACCGCTCTTGTTGTTAAACCATCGTTTTCAACCCAACGAAATAGACCACCTGCTCTGGGATTTATAATTAAATTTTCGCCGTAGTTATCATGTGTCCACAACCTTAATTGGTTTGTGTCCGATAAAGCTGTTGATGATCCCCATGTTCCAGCACCCCAAGTGCCAACACCCCAACCAGTAGATTCAACATAATTATCTAAGCCAGAGTTTACTTGATAAGCTGCATCTGTAGCAGAACCGCCATTGCCAGAGTCACTTGAGTTTGCCGTTACTGTTGCACCAGAGGTATCTTTTGCAGTAATTTCATAAGTGTTCGTACCTGTAACCAAATTGATTTGGTACTCTTGATTGATTACAGCAGCAGTGACATTACCACCTAAAGAAACTGCGCTTGAAAAAGTAACAAAATCACCATTGACAGCTCCATGACTTGCGTCGGTCACAGTTAACGTTGATGATCCGTTTGTGGCTGCGAAGGTTGCAGCGTTTGTGGTGTTTTTTCTTATCGGCGTAATATCGTTATAAGTGCCACCCTCTTCTACATAATACTTGTTGGTTGTGCCTATGCCTAAATATCTACGTCCCTCTAAAGAAATCCATGAGTGTAAAGCACGAGCAGAGCCTATTATTGAGTTAGGCGAAAATTTTTCCCAACCACCTATTTTTTCTACACGACCTTTTCTAAAACGTATTTTATCGCCGTCAACCCATCCACCTTCGTTTGAGTAATCGGTTTCTTCTTTGTTGATTCCAGGTTTAAAGTTTAATTTGGTCAGCGGCATATTTAGAGTCTAACATATCTGCTGTGATCTTACGCCAATCTGATAATAGCTCCTGTAGCAGTTGCACTAGGAAAAACTATTGTAAAATCGCCAGCGGTAGATGTTTTGTCGCCTCCAAAATCAATCGCACACACAGCTTTATTTGAGTTGTTTGTGTTATATATTAAACAACCTCTAGCTGTGATTGTTGCTGTACCAAAAGTTAAATCTGCAAAGTCAACGATAGCTGTTGTTCCAGAAGTTGTTGGCGTGACATTTGTCAGTGCGCTACCACCAGATGAGTAGTTTGTACCACTCGCTTGACCTGTAGTAACAAACGCAGTCGTGCCAGCTCCTAAAGTAGCAGAACTTGTGTATAGAGCTAATTTGAACGAGTCAGCTCCATTT
>CERH01049677.1_pt1 | contig 12097 bp, 21 predicted proteins | sample 530991 | NCBI WGS metagenome assembly CERH01 (sample SAMEA2621191, study PRJEB7988) | marine metagenome | biome: marine biome (ENVO:00000447); feature: mesopelagic zone (ENVO:00000213); material: "saline water (ENVO:00002010), including plankton (ENVO:xxxxxxxx)" | depth 800 m | reverse complement strand
GGTAAATGGATACTTCGACAATATTAGAAGCGTATGGAACTCTAGGAGCTACAGGTGTAATTTCATTATTATTTGGATTTATGATTACAAACCTAATAAAAAGCCAGAAGCACCAAGATGGCGAACTAGAAGCAATCCGTGAAAATGCAAGTGCAATGAGTGAAGTAATGAGCAATACCCAGTCTATTGTTTTAAAGTTGGTAGATAGGATACAAAGAGAGTCTGAGATGCAAAGTGATGAACGCAATCGAAGGCATGAGAGTTTAATGAAAGAGGTAGATGACTTATCAGATAAGGTTTCTTATCTTTCTGGTAGAATAAATGGGGGTGGAAAACACTAATGGATAGCGTAAAAGTTTCAGCAGTTTCATTTACAAACTATGGAGTTTACCTAGCAGAAATAAATTTACTATTACAATGTATCGTAGCGGTTATGAGCATTGTGTATTTAACTTACAAGATAAATAACATAAGGAAATAGCATGGATATAAAATCAATGTTAGTAAAGCTTGCGGAAGAACAAGCTGAAAAAATGCAAGAAGAAGCTGTAAAGCACTTAGCATCAGATGAGATGTCTGAGATTATAGCAACTAAGATCAACGAAAAAATAGACATACCTTTTGTTTCGGAAGAAAAAGAACAAATTTTCTTTGAAAAAGTTGTCGATGTTGTAACAGATATTTTAGAAGGCGTGTTTAAGAAGTAATGGCTCGTAAGCGTGATCCAAGATTAGCAAGGTATGGACTAAGTGGCTATAATAAGCCAAAGAGAACTCCACGACACAAAACAAAAAGTCATGTGGTTCTTGCTAAAGAAGGAAGCAAGATAAAGCTTATTAGATTTGGACAGCAAGGAGCTAGAACAGCAGGTAAGCCAAAGAAGGGTGAGTCTGCTAGGATGAAGGCAAAGCGTAAATCATTTAAGGCTCGCCACAGGAAAAATATTGCTAGGGGCAAGATGAGTCCAGCATGGTGGGCAAATAAGGTAAAGTGGTAGTATGAGAGTAAAAGCACCAAAAGGTTATCACTGGATGAAGAAAGGCAAAACAAAAATGCTTATGAAAAATCCAAAGGGCGGATATAAAAAGCACAAAGGTGCTTCTTTATATGCAAATTTTAAACTGATGAAGAGTCATGGCTAGAAAGAAAAGAAAAAAATCAAGGGTAAATGAAGCAGGTAACTATACAAAACCTGCCATGAGAAAAAGACTTTTCTATAGAATCAAAGCTGGTAGTAAAGGCGGAAGAGCTGGGCAGTGGTCTGCAAGAAAAGCTCAAATGCTTGCTCGTGCGTATAAAAAAGCAGGCGGTGGATATAAATAATGGCTTTGAAAAAAACACAAAAAAGTCTAAAGAAATGGACAAAGCAGGAATGGGATTACGTTACAAAAGGTGATGCAAAAAAACCAAGAAGAAAGCGTGGTAGATATTTACCCAAGTCAGTAAGAAAAAGTCTTAGTGCTAGTGAAAAAGCCTATACTAATAGGCAGAAAAGAAAAGCTAGTGCAAAAGGAAAGCAGAGGGCAAGGTATTCTAAAAAAGTAAGAAGAAAAGTAAGGAGAGCAAGATAATGCCATATCATTACGGACATAAAATGAAGAAGAAGAAAAAGAAGAACGGCAAGAAAAAAATGAAAAGGATGAAAAGGAAATAATTATGTATAAGTTCGGTAGTCGGAGTCTGCGAAGGCTCAGAGGTGTTGATCCAAGATTGGTAAAGATTCTCATGCAGTTGATAAAGATGATGGATGTAACAGTTATTGAGGGACTCCGCACTGCTGAACGCCAGCAAGAGCTTTTAGCAAAAGGAGCTTCAAAGGTAAAGTATTCTAAGCACATGGAAGGAAAGGCTGTTGATATAGCACCTTATCCAATAGATTGGGAAGATCGGGATACGTTTTATTACATGGGCGGAATGATACGAGGCATAGCTCAACAACTTGGCATTAAGGTTAGATTTGGTGGAGATTGGGATAGTGATGGAGACACTAAAGACAATAGTTTTGATGACCTTGTTCATATAGAGTTAAGAGAATAATTGTTAAGGCTTAACTTTTATATTGTATTAAAACAAATGTAAAATTAAATTAGGAACATTATGGCTTACATTACGACAAGAGACTTAAAAGATATTTACCCAGCAATAGATGAATTTGACACAAAGACTGCTCTATATGGTTTTGTAGTAGATAGTGGCAGTAGATACAAAGCTAATAATGTGGGATTAGTTACTCAGTTGTTTGCTAATGGTAAAAATTTAGGGGCAGGGCAAAGTGGTATATCTGATGTAGATGCCAACGATGAATGGTATTATGACGATGCAAATGATGCCGTTTATTACTTTAACAGTGCCACAAATCCCAATGATATGTTGATGGAGTCTGGTGATGACTGGGATTCGCTTAGATCACGTTATATATCTAATGCCGAGAAATACCTTGATTCTAGGTTAGACGGCAAACTGCCCCGAAAGCAATTTAAAGACAAAGATGGTAATTACGATTACATGATAGTTAGAACAACTGCACTATTTGCAGTTTCTTTTCTTATTAGAGCATCTCAACCTACATCTGAAATAGCAGATGCTCTGTTTGCTGAAGCAGAGGCAAACGTAAATGCACTGAATGAGGGAAGTGCCAAGCTATCATTCCAAATATCTGGAGACTCTTCTCAAGGTGTTCTTAGGGAAATATCTGTAAGCGGAAACTTGAGGATTGTAGATACCAGAGGACATTACTACGATGTGTACGACAGGGTTGGTGTGAAGATTACAACTGCTGGTGCAATAGGAACTGCTAAGTATTCTGTGTGGCTAAAGGATGCAGATAAACTTGGAGCAGAAAGAATGAACAATGGTGAGGATGCTGACTACATTGATACAGTGAATGGTCAGTATCAAACGCTTGCAAGTGGGGTTACTATTAGATTTGCAGGTGATACAGCAGATACAGCTACACTAAATGACAAGTGGGAAATAGAGTTTCATGGTAAAAATGAATCTCTCAATGATGCAGGTATGCCATATTCTATAGGGATGACTCGTAGATAATGCCAATTACATTTGTCAATATATGGGAAACAAAGATTTTGGATACTATCCGAACTTTTCTAAACGATGAGTTTGCAGGTAGCATCCCAGTTTATACAGGAAATTTTAAGGATATGGGCAATCAATCTATACGCCTAAATCCAGTAGGTTCTGACTTGGTTGAAAGAATGACTACAGCAGAGCTTAGAGAATACATTGTAGATGTGTCTTATACTTTTAAAGAAAAAATGGTAAAAAAAGACACTTGGGAACACATACTTCGACAAGTATCACACATAGAAGCTTTGTTTTTCCAAAATCAAAAAAATACTTTCTATAACGGAAGGTTTGAGTCTACTAGAATTAATGAAAAAGAAGAAGCCGAAGAAGCCATAGAGGGTCTTGTTGTTATAAGATGGGAATGGCGTGGTTTGTATTTAGGAAACGTATCTTAAAGTAATAAGGGAGAGATATGAAAGTTAAACTAAAAAAAGGGGAGAAGTTGTCATCAAATAATAATTATTGCAACTTACCTTACGAAAAATGGGTGATGCTAAATCAAGGCAAAAGTGTTGAGTTGGAAGTATTGCCAAGACAACTAGATGGAAAAATAGATGAACAAAGTTCCAAAAAAGGAGATAAATAATGGCAAACGCAGTTTTTTCACCAAGAGATTTTAAGGCATTTGTAATTGAAGAGGCAACAACTGGTAATGGTTTTGCTAGTGGGTACACTAACCCAAATGCCCCAGTGATTACAGCTAACTTACATCAACTAGATGTTGATTCTGTTGCTTTTCCTAGCTTGAGTCCAAATCAAGTAACAGGAATTCGCTCAAGAGGGGGAAGAGTTTTACATAAGAGTGATTTCTTTCAAGATAATGAAATGCGAGCATTGGAAGTATCTTTAGCAGGCACTTTTCATAAAGATGTAGCAACAACAATGTTGATGCAAAGTGTTACTGGTACAGATTTAGGCAACGCTGTTGCAGATGTTGTTTTAGGTGCAAGTCCAACAGGGGTTACTGGAAAATATGGAGTATCAGAATCCAATAAAACATTTAGTTTAGTTTTAGCATCTCCAGATGCGGTAGATGGACATAATATAATAATGCTTGGTTGTTTATGTACTAGCTTTTCAATAAATGCTGAAGCAGGTACAGATGGTGGTTTATATAAATTTGAAGCTACTATATCTAGTGGTAAAAACCCAGTAACAAACAATGAGCAAACTCCAGCAACTGCATCAAGTGGCTCAGTATTCGGGACTGGACTAATATCATTAATTAGTGCTACTTCTGCTGATATTTATGTTGGAGCTGTTCAAGCACCAGTAATAAGCAGTTTTGGAGTAACAATAGAAAGCCCTGCTGTATATACAGGTTTTTCAGATACAGGATTTCATTCATTTTCTAGAGGTTCTGAATTTACAGTTACGGCAAATGCAACAGTAAAGTATGATTCAGTAACAAGAGGTTTGTATAATTCTTTAAATACGCAAACATCTGCTACTGAAGGAAACTTTTTTGCAATACCTCAAAGCAGTAATAATTGCGGAATATCAATGCCAGATGGTATATTAACAGATGTTGCTTTTAATGAGGGAGATGCAATGATGCTTGATGTTTCAATGCAGGGTGTGAGCGATGGTAGTGCTAACGTAATTGAATTTGACCAAGCATCATAATGAAGCTATCTACAGGAAAAGAAGTAAAGCTAAAAGAAATGTCAATAGATGACATTGATAGTTGTAACGATATTCCCCAAATGGTTTATAAGGATAATGAAATTGTTTCAATTACAAATTTAGCTAAAGCAAGGACTGCTTGGATTAGAAAAGGAGTTGAGGGAGCTGACGATAAATTTATTAGGTCATTGAGCGAAGAAGATAAAAATGAACTATCTTTTGCGGTTCAAGAGTATCAACGCTTGGGGGAATAGAATCCCTTACGCTTGAAGCAAATTTCTTAATAGATAAAAAGTGTAAGGGGTGCTTGTACCATGAATACCCTTATAAGGCTCAAATTCCTATCTTAATCGATGGAAAATATGAGACTCGAACCTTTACATCAGATAGAGATGTTTGGGACGTAATCGAGCTTTTATTAAACGAAGTAAAAGAAGAAATACAAAAGGGCAGAGACTTGAATATTGCTAGTTCAGTAATGGTTCAACTGCCCTTTTTTTCTTGCACCAATATTATGCTTGATGAAAAAGCACAAAAGGATATATCAAGATTTATGTATGCTAGGCAATTTAAAATAGCACCTTATAGCGGATCGTATGGGGATCAACCAAAGAAATGGGTTGAAAAAAGTTTTTTAATAGGTAATTTAATAGAAAGGCAAAAATCAAAGGTTTTGAAAAATGGCTAAAAATACAGTTGAAATACAATTTAAAGGAGATAGTAAAAACCTTACTAATGCTATTGACAAACTAGATAAAGCAACAAAAAGGTTGCTATCTACTCAAACTAGCATAAAAGCACATAGTGAAAGAGTAGTAAGAGCAAATAATTCTAATAGACGTTCTATTGAAAAACTTAGAGTTCAATTACAGCTACAGGGAAAAAACTTAAAAGACTTAAATATTCCCCTATCGATGTACAAAAAAGCTTTGAATGGAAATCAATTAGCACTTGCAAGGATACAATTAGCATCTAAAAAATATATTAAAACTTTAAAAAGAAAAAGAAAAGGATTATTAGATACTGAGCATGGAACTAGAATACTGGGTGGTTCTTTTGCGGTTTTAAGGTCTAAGATGTTACTTGCCAGCTTTGGTGCTAGTTTATTTGGAGCTTCGATTGGAAGGCTTACAGCATTGCTTGGTGAGCAGGAAAAAGCAGAAAAAAAATTAGAAACTGCTATAGGTAGACATTCAAAAGCATTATTAACATTTGCATCCGAACAGCAAAAAGTAACTACTTTTGGGGATGAAGAGCTTATAAACGCTATGTCGCTTGTAGGTGCATATACAGATAATGAGCAAGCAATTGCTAGACTTACAACAGCATCTATGGACTTAGCTACTGCCAAAGGAATGGATTTAACTAGTGCTGTTGATTTAGTTTCTAAAAGTGTTTTTAGTTCTACAAATGCACTTTCAAGATATGGAATTGAAATTAACGGAAGTCAAGGTTCTGTTCAAAGATTGATCAGTGCTACGCAAGCAATTTCTAAACTTTACGAGGGTCAAGCAAGAGCCAGTGCTGAAACATTTTTAGGTTCAGTAACACAACTTAGCAATAGTGTTGGAGATTTAGGGGAAAGATTTGGATTGGTTTTAGCTCCTAGCGTGATGGCTGGTGCTAAAGCATTAAAGCTTTTTGCAGAAAGCATAGATACCGAGGAAATAAAAGCTTACGGAACAGCATTACTTGGAACTGCTGGGGTATATGTTATATTTACTAAGGGAACTGCATTAGCTACAGCAGGAATGAAGTTGTTTAATAAAACTTCTGCAAAAAACATTGCAATATTAGCAGGTATGTTAGCTATTGGTGCAGTTATAGATAAGCTTAATTTGTTTAAAGAGATGACTGGAGCTTCTTCAGAAGAACTTGAGAAATTAAATCAAGAAATAGAAAATTTTAATGTTAAAAGTTCAGTTTCGGAAAGCCAAGCAAAGAAAAGACTAGAAGCGGAATTGCAATTGCAGATAGCTGAAAAAAATATGTCTGATTTGCAAAAAGAAAAGTTTTTAATTGAAAAGGAAAGAATTGCATTAAATCAAAAATTTACAGTTGCTATTGATGGTCAAGAACCTTTTATACAGAAAAGTATAGATTTTCAAATAGAAGATATAAAACTTAGGACTAGACAAATTATTCTTGAAAGAGCATTAGCTGATGCAAAGGTAGCTGGAACATCTCAACTACTAGGAAGTCTTGTTCAGTTAAATAATGCTTCAGCAGGAAGTGCAAAGGTTTCTGCAAGACTAGCTCAAGCACAGGCTATTATAGATACATACGCAGGTGCTAATAAAGCATTTGCACAAGGAGGAGTTCTTGGGTTTATTACTGGATCAGCAATAATTGCACAAGGTCTTGCAAACGTAGCTGTTATTTCTAAAAATATAGGAGATATGAATAAATTTGAGGAAGGTGGTTTAGTTGGCGGAAAAAGACACTCTCAAGGTGGAACTATTATAGAAGCAGAGCGTGGTGAGTTTGTTATGTCAAGAAATGCTGTGCAATCTATTGGAGTAGAAACACTAAATCAAATGAATCAAGGTGGCGGAGCTGGCATTACACTTAATATATCTGCTCCATTGGTTGATGAAACAATAGTTGATACTATAATACCAGCAATAGAAAAAGCAACAAGGATGAATTTAGCATAATGGCATTTGGAAACGAAATAAAGCAAGGCAATATAGTAGAAAATTGGCTATTTGATTTTGAAAATGATAATTCTGGGTTTCTAAGACTATCCTTTCAAGATATTGTTGATTCTTCAAATTTCTATCATGGAGTTATTTTAAATAGACCTACCATACGACATTCTATCAATTTAGCATCTTCTACTGCACAGTCATCAAATATTTCAATTGATATTCCAGATTTTAAATATGGTGCAAATCCTGTAAGCAGAGAACTTTTTGGTGGATCAAATAGTTATATCAACCACACTGTTTCTGTTTATATAAAGGTTGGCTCTGGAACAAAGCAACAAGTTGGCTCTTTTAGGCTTACAGATATATCGTCTGATGGAAGCAAAATAAAACTTTCTATGGTAACAAAAATGCCGTGGGATTTTATTAGCATACCGCAATCTACTTCTGGTAGAAATATTTATGCTCCAATAGCTTATGGTAATTATACCAAGAATCCAGATAGTTCTTTTTCATCTCCTCAATTTGTTACGGACTTAACAAGTACGGATTATTTTCCAGTTCCTTTTCACGATGTTAGGAGTGGACATCACGAGTTTATAACAGGAGATTTTAACTTATCTTCTAATGCTGAAGTTGCTTTTTATGATGATGCTTTAGATACTTTTTTACCATTAGATTCTCCAAAAACATCTACTACTGCTAGGGGTTCTATTTTTGTAGCAAGAATAGAAAATTTATTGTACAAGCGTGGATTTAAGCATAGAACAAATGCTCATAATGATCTTCATACACAATGGTCAAATGAAACAAATGCTTACGATACAAGCACTGGAACTTTTGCTAGTTTTGAAAGAACTATTGCATCTTCTGCTGGAAATAGTGTAGTAGAAGTAGATAAAGAAAATACTGATATACAGTATTTTTTTACTGTTCCAACTGGAAAATTAAGTCAAGGAAGTTTAGCTATAGAGTTTCAAACAAACCATACCAGTGGAAATTTTAACAGTTCAGCAGATACAATAGAAATTGAAACTTTTGTTGATTACACTGGTACAGGAAGTAGTTTTGAAAAGGTAATAGATCAAGATCATTCAGCTTGTGATGGCACTACAAATAATCATACAATTACAAAAACATATAGTGAGGGAGACTCGCATCCAGATAATATTTTAATTGGAGTGCATATGAAAATAATTGATGCTTCAATAGCGGAAGGTAATGAATTGACTATTACTGCCAGAGTTCGGATTAAAGATATTGTTATGACTGCTGAGATGTTTAACGAGGAAAAAGATGGTTTACAGGTTTACTGTGGAGCTGATGGCTATGTCAATTCTTGGAATGGATCAGCTATAACAGAAATACTTGATACGCATCTTGATCTTTTAATTAGATATGCTGGTGTCACTCAAAAAAATGGTAGTGATATATCAGATCCCACAAGTAGCAGTCAAGTTGATGGATACAGTGCTGTTAAAGCAAGATCAAATGATTGGAATATACGATACTGGTTACTTGAGCCAGATGATTTAATAAATGTTTTGGAAAAACTACAATATGAGGGTGGTTTTATATTTAGATACAAGTCTGATGGCACACCTCAGTATATACACATACCAGATTCTATTTCTTCTTCAGCTACTCTTACCAAAAGAGATATTGCGAATATTACAATAAAACCTACATCTATTTCTGAGCTATTGACAAAAATGAATATTTTTTACAGGAAGCATCCTACAAACGATAGATATATAACCAACGTAACCTCATCTTCTGGTAACACTATTAGAAATAAATACAATATACAGGCAAAAGAAAATATACAAGAAGTAAGTTTAGAGGCTTACATAGGGGATACTTCTTCTGAAAATGACATTCCAGCAACAGCCACCTCTAATAGAAATGATGATTTTTGGACATATTACTTTAATATATTTGGAGATGTAAAAATTATAGTTTCTTGTGAGATTGTAAATCCATCTTTCTACTCTTTGGAAGTAGGAGATATAATAAGCTTCAGCGATATGTATCCAGATACACCATTTGGTCATAACTCTGCTAACTGGTCTGGTTTAAACTTTATGATAACATCTTTGCAAAGAAGCGTAGGTAAATTAAAAATTGAATCAAGGGAATTATAATGGCAAACATGAACATACGAACACCAAAATTTTTTGTAGATAATATAAACCATAGGATTGCTAGTGGAACAGCACAGGATGGAAATGCAGATGTAATGTCTGGAACAAATTTAATTAGCACAATTAACTCTGGAAAATCAGAAGCAGAGCTTTTTGATATGCGACCAATGAATCAAGTTGAATTTGAAACATCGAGTGATAGCACTACAAGGTCTAATCATGTTTTAATTAACATTGATACTGGTGGAGGATTTAGAACAGACTTTGTAGCTATTTTAAACCACAACATGACTGATGCACAGGCAAAGGTACGAATCACCTCTAGCTCAACAGAAAGCAATGTAAGTTCTGCTGATATGTCTGGTGGTGCTATTTCCTCTTCACTAAGCGGAGTTGTGAATTTTAATGATTCATCATCTAGTTCAAATGTCGCAACTCCAACATCAAACGGATCAACTATATTTACATTTACTGCTACAACAAATAGATACATAGGAATACAATTTGAGGGTACAAATGGACAAAATAACGACACTGCTGGAAATGGAGATTTTGATGGCTCTACAGATTTAAAAATCGGTTGCATAATGGTAGGAGAGCATTATACTATGCCTGTTGCCCCAGATTTAAGCGTTAAAAGGTCTATTATATATGACGGAGTATCTGTTAATCAATCAGTAGGTGGTCATCGCTACTCAAACACTACAAATCTTGGAAGAAACTGGTTAAGCTCTAGTAATAAATCCCCATTTACACTGGCTAATCAATCTTACTATGTTTATAATGGTCGTATTGCATACGATATGAGTTTTTCATATCTAGCCAGTAGTGATATTATGCCTAGTGATTATTCTGTTGAGCAAACTTCATCAGATACAGTTGTTGCTGATCTTTGGTCAAGGGTAAACGGAAGGATGATTCCTTTTATTTTTACAACTGACTCTACTTCAACTTCTGAAAGTGATTATCTATTTGCTAGATTTGGTCAAGACAGTCTTGAGATGAACCAAGTTGCTCCAGATGTTTTTAATGTTAGTATGAGAATTGAAGAGGAGTTTTAATTGTTAAGGCTTAACAATTATTCGGGTCTGGAACAACAATGTTTAAATCTATGGCACACCACCTAACTAATCTTTCTATGAACATTCCAAATTCTTTTGGGGTAAGAGTTTTTGTACTCTGTATTTTAAAATGATCTTTGATTACTTGGTGCATTTCTCTTTGCGTATAGCCGAGTTCTTCGGACAGCAGATCAACTATATTCCAGTAATAATTATTTTGCTGTGCAGAGCGTACTCCAGTTTCTTTTAACTCCATATAATACTGACCTTGCAACTTAGATATAGCATTGTCAAATACTTCTCTATCTAGCACAGACATTTTACCATCTTTTATCTTTACTGGGAATCGCAGTTTGGACATACTTTTTCTTTCCATAGTTTTATATCGTAAGAACCCCAAACACGACCTTCAAAAATATTCCATTTTCTTTCGCACTTAGGACACCATGAAATAGTTTCATCTGCCTTAATTGCATCTATTTTATGATTGTCATTGTAATTTTTGGGGGGTACAGGGTTAGATAGTGCATCAATAACCCATTGTATTGATTCATACTTTCTTTCTTTTTTCTTCAATTATTCCGCCTAGCAATAGTAAATAGTTCCGTGCATCCTGTATTCTGCTTGTAATTGGTTCTTCTGATACTTCACTACCAGTAAGCACATAGTTTCTTATTGAATCCATGTGCTTTAGTAGATATATAAGACATACTTGCTCTGGTTTCAAGGACATTCTCTCTGCAATGCTTTTGAAGTTCTTGAACTTATCTTCATCTGAAACAGTGTATTCTTCGCCTTTAACCTGCATCAATCTGTTTTCTTCTTTTTGCATTGACTCAGACCATTTGAAGAAATCAGAGACTCTCACTTTATCTTGTCCTCTATTCTATTTAATCTTATGATCATAAAAGACCAGAGTATAATCCAGAAAAAAGTGTTAATTAAAACGTCAAATGCTTGTGTTTCTATTATTTCCATAACTGTGTATCCTAACATTATTATTAATCTCCTACTCTATCAGCAACTTAGGTGAGAAGGTCGAAAACGTATATCAAGATAAGAAAGGAGATGAAAATAAGTCATCTACTGTCCTCACCCTGCATTGCTCTTTTGTAAAACTTTGCCCCTCTTGGTAGCCAACCACAAGTAAGACCTATCCAGTTCTCTCCCTCTATTGAGTTCTTCGAGCAACTGATTTTTAACCTCTTTCCTTACTAGGGGCAAATTCTTGTGCCATATCATCTAGGCAATCTTCACATACATCTGTTTGGCAAACAGTGCAAGTGTTCAATTCTTGTAGATCAGATAAAACATCATTGACTATATCACTGATTTTTGATAGGTGCTTTCTAAGACCCGAAGATGAAAAGTCAGACATTTCTAACTCTGTATAGTTCCATATATTTGTAACTTTGTTTTGTATATTTTCAATATTCATATCTTTATCCTTTTTTAATTTACACATAATAATTCTAAATGTCAAAACTTTTTGCAGTAATTTTATCTATAATATCTTGATAGTCTGAATCTC
>CERH01011285.1_pt1 | contig 12140 bp, 8 predicted proteins | sample 530991 | NCBI WGS metagenome assembly CERH01 (sample SAMEA2621191, study PRJEB7988) | marine metagenome | biome: marine biome (ENVO:00000447); feature: mesopelagic zone (ENVO:00000213); material: "saline water (ENVO:00002010), including plankton (ENVO:xxxxxxxx)" | depth 800 m | reverse complement strand
GCCAACTTAATTGAGAAAGGTGTGAATCGACTTTCAGCCACACGCATGAGCAAGTTGCTGTCAATGTTTGGCGAGGAGATGGATATTGTCAAAGCACCTCGACGTGGAGAATATGTTCTCCTTTCGTGCGACGGACTTGTCATCAAAGACCCGTGGGCGTATGCTGCGGGATTCATGGACGCTGATGGTTCAATTTTCATTACCAAACGTGGTGAAGTCCGTGCATCAGCGGTAGCCACTGGAGACAGAGGACGCATTCATTGCGAGCGACTACAGAAAACGCTTGGCTGTGGTACACTTTCGCTCGACGAAAAGATGTCAAAGAACAGCAAGCGCACAACGCATCGACTCAACTTCCACTCACGAGATGATTTGAAGAAAGTTCTTAACGGAGTGCTTCCGCACTTGCAATTAAAGTCGACTCAAGCAAAGGCCGCATTGCGATTCCTTGAAGAGAATGACACGATGAAAAAGGAGCAGTATCGTATGTTGGTCATGTTTGAAAACTGGAAGGACGACGCTGACGCTGTCCAAAAGAAATTAGATGCATGGGGTGTTGATGCGGACACTATTCGTTCTTGGGGAAGTGATTTGTGATGGCAGATGAAAAAGTCAAGGGTGTTCTTGGTCGTTTGGCCGACCGATTTAGACGACGACGTACACCTGAGCCTCAGATGCCATTGTACACAACGGGCATCCAAGAGCCAGTTATTGTTCAAGGTATTACAATACCTGCACTATACTCGGTTGCATCTGAGAACCTGATTCTTCGCACAGTGCTTTCGACGCTGCAACAAGAGATATTCCGACGTGGGTACTACTGGGACAAGAAGTTTCACAAGAAGTGCATAGAGTGTGACAAGGAGTATCAGCACGATGTCGATACGTGCGTCGAATGCGGTGGTGACGTCCGTGACCCTGACCCGAACGAAACGGTGTATGGCCGATGGCTTGTCAATCAACGTAACTCGATGGAACAGAACTTCATGGACGTGCTGCGTGAAATAGAATATGACCTTAACATCATGGACGACGCGTTTTTGATTCTCGTCAAAGAATACTACGTCGACCCTGAGACCAACGAAGTAGCCTTTTACCGTGTCAAAGAGATTTTGCGTGGCGACCCTATCTTCATGCGTATCGTTGCGGACAAGCGAGGTGTACGTGGCGGTCGATACAAGGTGTGCCCATTGCATCGCAATCAAGTGCGTGGCTACAGCGAAACCGACAACAACTGCGAGATATGCAACCACGAATTAGAAGATGTGCACCACGTCAACACAGGTGGTGCAGGGAAGACGCAATACTATCTCAAGGGTGAAGTTATTCACGTGAGTAAATACAATCCGTCGAAGTTGTATGGTAAATCGCCTGTGTCAACACTTTGGCGTCAGGCTATGACGCTTACAGCGATGGACAACTACATGTACACAGCATACAGCAAGCGCCGTGTCCCACGTGGTTTGATTTCAATCACCACGGACAATCTTGAATCGATGAAATCGTTTTGGAAGGGCGTTGATGAGAAACTTGAACGTGACCCACATTACATTCCGAAGGTCGGCATCGAAAGTCAAAGCGGACGAGGTGGTGTCAACTGGGTCAAGTTTATGGACACGCTTGAAGAAATGCAGTACATCGCTGTCCGTGATGAAATGCGAACCCGCATTGCAGCGTTCTATGGCGTATCGAACGTGTTCATGATGGACACAGGTAAATCAGGTGGATTGAACAACGAAGGTTTGCAAATTCTTGTTACCAACCGTGCTGTTGAGTTCGGTCACAAAGTATACACTGACCACCTCTTCCCACGACTGATGGAAGAGATGGACATCAGCGATTGGAAACTTACGCTTTATCCGAACGAAGAAGAAGACGAGGTTACTCGACTCCGACGAGACGAGATGGAGGTCAACATTGCACAGCGTATGGCACAACTCGGATTCAAGCCTGAACTTATCGAGGAAGGCGGTCGAGATATTCGTTTCATTTACAAGCCGATGGAGCCGGGTATGGGAGGCCAACCTCAGATGGGCGGTATGCCCGGTGGTATGCCCGGAGGTCCTCAGCCAATGGCACAGCCCGGTGGCCTGCCAAGTCGGAACATGCCACCACAGTTGGCAGGCGCACTGGCAGGTCAGGCAAGCGCAGGCTTGAGACAAGCACAAGGACCTGCTTCACAGCCCGGAGGAGAGGGGATGGGTATGCGTACTCCACGTGGACCTGCCAGTCCACAGAATCGAACAAGCATGGGTTCAGGCGCTCCGTTTTCAAGTGTTCAGCAACGAGGGCCGCAAGGTACACCGCTTAGCCAAGCCATGAACAATATACGAAGAAATTGACGGAACATTCAATACGATGAAGGTTATGGGATGCGTATGGACCTGACGAAGATGGACCCTATGGCTCGTAAAATGCGTTCACATGTTGATGCATTTTTCAAAGCAATCGAAAACAATGATAGTGTGTCGGCAAGTTCACACATTAACGAAGTGAGTAAGTATGCTGAGTACTTGTCCGAAGACGTTTCAAAAGCACTACTGAAAGCCGATATGCCACAAACACGAGGTGTCAACGACATCTACGCAGGCGGCGTACCAGTCCGCAAATTCAACACAATCCAAACCGTTCACGAAGCAACAACTCAAGTATTGCCCGGTACAATCCGAACAAGTCGACGTGGACCTATCATGCAACGTCGAAACAACAGGAACCTTTGAGGTGATTGAATGAGCGAAGAAGTCGTAGAAGAGGGAACGGCTGAGAAACTCATGGGTGCTTTGATTACAAAAATGGAAAGCATGGACAACAGTCTTAGCATTCTCAAAGCAGAAAACAGTGCACTCAAACAACTTGTTTCTGACCCTGCCGTGTTGTTGAAGCGCGCAGGTTTCATCCGAAGCGGCTCCAACAGCGCACCAATGGACGTCATGCCTGACTTGTTCCGTGGTGACGCTACCTATGATATTCTCAAAGATGAATCAGTCAGCGGTATTCCAATCCCTGAGAGCAATCAGGAGTTCCACGAAATGGATTGGGCTGACATTCACCGCCTTGCCGAAGAAGCAAAGGGCACAGGCAACATAGGAAACAACATCGGAATGGAGTGATAACATGCGACCACGATACGAACCACGAAGTCCAAAAGTCGACATATTGTTGAAAGCAGCCAAAGAACTTGAGAGTCGACTCATTGCAAAGGAGCAAGGTATCTCTTTCCAACAAAAAGAAGGAACAACACTTGGTGATGTTCAGTTTCACGTACAGGTCGGTGGCGAAACTGGTGTCCAAAATCAATACTATTCGACCAATCAACGTCTGATTGACGTTGAAGATGTCACAAACAAGGGTGCTATATCAGAAAACAGCGACATCCTTGACAAGAACCCACACTACCCAACGGCACTCTCAACGCTCGCAGGGCACTTTGTGGACGGCGGTGGAGAAGCGCAATCGCTCAAGAAAGCGTTGGAAGCACGCATGTACCGCCAGTGAATGGCGGTGATTAAGTGACGATTCCGAACCCCAGTGGTGGAGAGGAACAAGAAGGGGCTGACCCATCGTTTCAGTCTCCCTTTCCATTAGCGCAACAGCCTGACCCTACTTTTGAAGACGTTGCATCTCTCGGCATTCTTGACCCGTCAACAGATATGCGGGTATCGGAGGGTATGGATAGAGCACCCAAAACGATGGCTGAATCGGTTGAAGGCGGTGCTCCCTTTGCTGAGCGCATTAAGTCACACGACAGTATCGTGCATATGGGTTCGCAGTGGCTTCATCAACAGATACGACCACCAAGTCGAGAACATCAGGGTACACAAACCGAGCACTTTTTTGAAGACCATTATCACAGTCCTGACTTCAATCCGCTTTGGGGTGACCATGACGAAGACGACGACGAATCGCATCCTGAGTTCAGCAACGTGTTGGAGCGTTATTTTCTTGACAATGTTCTCGACCCTAAGGTCGAAAGTGTAGCACAAGAGCATCACAGAAAAGAGGAGGCTCACCATCGACATCACGGAGATACTGCACTGTACTCACCTGCCATGTACGGTAAGGAACGGGTGTCTAATCATACAATATACGAGATGAATTTCATCAACTGGGAAGCAAGCCCTGCGGGTTTGAAAGCACTTCAAGAAGAGACACTACTGGGTCGTGAAGGTAATGACTTTGACGAAGCCATGCGAAGACGGCACATGTCGGATGCTAAAGATACGTGGAAAGATTTTGACACAAAGGGCGAAGGAACAGACCGCACTGTCGGGCTTGGTGAATTGGATTACTACTTTGGACTGGAATGGCTCAGTCCCAAAGACAGGATTACGTTCTATGAACACATGATGGAACACGGCTCGATGGACAAGGACAATGCATCTGTTTTCTTACCTGACTTGGGTATGAAAGTACCTATGGGTCGTTTCGTAGCAAACTTTCATCAGCGCTATGCTCCAGTTCACGCACACCACACACGTGACGTGGACGCTACAGGCGAACCCGGACTTGGTCGTCTTTACACTCCTCCACAGGACGACATCAATCCCGCTGAGATGTACAATGACCTTGAGGGTACAGAACTATTTCATCGACTGAAAGATTTCTACGAAGGGATTACTGGCGAGAAGTTGAAGTATTTGGCGAAGGTCGATAAGGGTCGACTTGTACCAAGCGATGCAAAAACAATCACCCCCAACGATTTGTTTGCTATGGCGAACATGGGTCGTGCAGGTCAGAAACTCATGCGGTACGATGACCCATACTATTCACTCAACCGAGGCGACCCTCGTACGATTGCTTTGCTTGATTCATTGGAGGGCATCGACGAACTTGTCAAAGACTTCGTAGGTATTCACAGGGACGCTACAAAACTGAAAGGTAACGGTCGTCGACTACGAAACGCCATTCAGTTTTTCACACAGCCGTTTCTTGCAACCGAAGGTAACAACGCACACCCTGAGTCGTACACGGGCGGTAAGCAAGAATCACTCAGCCATCACTTTTCCACACCGTTCTTGGGAAGAGGCGGACTTGGTAAGACGCACGCAACTCGTCTGAACACCATGCATGCAGCGCATCGCTTTTCGCCCGAAGAGGGAGACGCTATGTCGTTTTTGACGACAGGTGAGCGTTCACGCATAGGCGGTGACATAGTTGGAGTAGGTGACGCAGGCGCGTTTCGCCCCGAACTAATTGGCCTTGCTGGTGCTGTTGAAAACGTGATGGCACCGTTCGGTCCGCCTGAGTCGGAACTGGAGGCGGTCAAGCGTTATCGTAAAACCGAGAAGGGGCTGTATGAAGCCAAGCAGGTTGCTGAAATCAGCCCCAGCACGGGTCTGACTGCTCAGTTGAATCCGCATAACATTCAGCGCACTGGCGTCAGTTTACTGTCGGGTGCCAAGGTCAACAGTACACGACACGACACGACGACCTCTCCAAAGTATTACAATCAACTGATGGAATCCAAGCACGATGCTACGGAACAAGGCATGCGTGGCGCTATGCGTAATGCTGTTGCTGACGGCTATGAGTTCAACAATACTATCGGTTCACGCAACGCATTCGGACCTCAATCGACTGAGACAGGAGTGATGCGCCGTGACCAAGATGCTGCTTTGCATCACCATCAGTTATCCGGAATGATTGGTGCGATACATCCACCTGCCAACCCTTCGTTCCAAGAGGATGTTCATCATCCTCACAGCATACACCCCGATACAGAGATGGCTGCGGACCGTGACGAACTCGGAATGTTGCAGGGAATTACGCAAGACAATTATGATAACGATTTGAAGCAACTTCAATCGCTGCGCGAGAAAGCACAAGAGAAGCGCATGCTTCTTAGCAATCTGAAAAACAACCCACCAAAACCACCCGCTGTTCTTGGTATGAATGACGAATCGATGGCGTGGTTTTTAGCCTCGCAAGAGCATGAAAACAAAATTAAGGACGCCGAACGAGACGCAATGTTGGCCGAGGGTAAGGTCGGCGCGCACATAAACAGAAAAGAATCCAAAGACGGACCTACTGTTGGTGAGCGTATGGTGGAATACAACCAAGCCGAGGATGAACTCAACGCACTCATCGAACAGCAAGCGCGTGGTATACCTGTATCGGAAGACGAAATAAACGAAGCGCACGAGCGCTTAGAGGCTATCGAACAAGAACACTATTCTCCCGTCAAGGGAAGACATCAGAAATACTTGAGTGATAAGGGAAGGACACTACAAGGCAAAGTGCGAAGTCACATCAATGCAATCGAGAACGTAGCCAAACAAGTGCTTGCTGAGGCTGAGCAACAGGGTTTTGATTTGTTTTCTATGGCACCGCCTGACACCGTCATGGCGTGGGCCATGAAGACAGCAAACGACATTCTTGCTACTCAAGACCAAGATTTTCACGGACAAGAAGCACTGTCAGCGGGAGTGGTACGTGAGAAAACGCACGTAAGGCACGACGCTATACAAGACCAAGTCAAAGCCTTCATGGACACAGATGATGCTCACGAAATCGGACCAAACGAAAACGTGGACAAAGCCACAGCCCGTGTGTTTGGCGAAGAAGCATCACCCTATCAGCGAAGGATGATTCAACAAATCGTAACTCAGGCCAGTAAGCAAGGTACGCCTGTAAGAATTGCTACGGTGCAAGACCTCATAGCAAGTTTACCCATGGGAGTTTCAGATACATTAGTTGATGATTTTCACGGACTTCTTGACTATCCTCACGACAGGGAAGGTAACTTTGAGTTGGGAACTGTCCGAGCACATCCTGATAGAAAGAGGAGAGGGGCTAACAGCCTAAAGACCAACCCCACAATGGTCGCAGCATCGGCAGTATCACGGATGCTTGAAACGTTGTCGGACCGAGGTTTGGAGATTCAAATACCGAACCAAAAGAATAAAGGTCAATTAGATAGACACTATACTGGCAAAAATGTTAGTCATAGATTAGCAGGCAAACCACTCATAGACGAAATAAAGATGCACAGGCTTACGAATTTGCTTCATGGAATTGTGGTCGATGACGGCTCAGTTGAGTACGACCCAACGCATGAAGCCTCCAAAGAAAGGTTTGCACTTACGTCAAAGCCGATAGGTCGCGCATCGCATCCTGATACAGAAACATCCATCATGTCGATTTACAATTCTGATGGGCTGCGTTCTCACAAAGGGCACATGCACGAAGTTCCGTTCCGCATGGATATAAGAGATGGTCGTATGCAGTTTCGACCACAAACGCCAAAGAAAATGCGATTGGTCACGCCCATGGGGGGTTCAGTAAGGAAAGTCTTACCTCAACAATACCATGGTCACTTTGGTGCACACAACGATGACCGTTCGGTTGAGCGACAACCAAACGCCACACGCGCTAATCGAGCCCAAACGACTTTGAGTGACAACCTACTGGACATATCGACGAAGATGGATGGACCTGCATTGTTGGCTTCGCTGACCAACCCTGATTATATTCGTAAGGATATGCCTGAGGGCTTGCCGTCGCTACAACCGATGCATCGTATCTTTGATGTTGACGACCTTGAACACCTGCGTGGGTTCACAGGCGACTGGGTCGTCAGCGACTATCCTGAGGGCGAGCGAATGTTCGTTACAAAGAAGGATGATGATGTCGAAAGTAAGGGTTCACTTACTGATGAAGAGAAGAAAGCGTTCAAGCAGGTATCTGACAAGGACTTTTTAGTCGACGTTATACGACGTGAGAGTGGACTGTACATCTTTGAGGTCATCGAGTACGATGGCAAAGAGGTTCACGACATACCAATTCAAGAACGCATCAAGTTGTTGCGTGGTATGTTGCAAAGCGTCGAAGGCGTCGAAGCCCCAAGCGCATCCGATACCAAGTTGACCGATGATGTCGGACTGGCTGACGCTATCAAGAACATTGAGAGCGACCGTATCTTATTGCGTGACGCAAAGTCCACGTACATGAAAGGTGAAGCACGCCATCCCAAGTGGGTTATGTATCAGAAAGGTAACGATGTCACACTCATGGTGCTTGAGCGAAGAGGCGAATCGCCGTACACGTATCGACTTGGTACAGGTCCAATCATTCATGGAGAGGACTTGGGTGACCGTGCAGTAAAGATTGAGGATGACATTTACATGGACATTGGCGCATCGTTCAATGCTCCTGAAAAGTATGAGGTTGGTGATTATGTCAAGGTCAATGTCACAAGCGTAACAGAAGGTGAAGCATCTGAAAATCAAAAGGTGTATACTGTTCACGCACCACGCATCGAGGGTGAGGCCGAGGGCGAACCACTGGTCAGCACAGAGAGCCTTGCTATGTTAGCAAAGGCTGATATGACTCAAAGTCCACTCAATATCTATAGAAGCGACCGTCACATTCGTGTATCGTTTGAAGCAGGCGATGTTCTGTATAAGGCAACCACACGTGGTCCGTACTGGACTGTGCACACACCCGTAGCCGACAATGACTATCTGATTCGTTTGTCTGAAAGCCAACGACCGTTTTGGTCACCCGTTGCTGGCGTCATGCTCAAAGGCGACTTTTCTATAGAAGAACGAGAGGACAAGGCTGAGGTTCACGAAAGCAAAGGTGACGGTAAACCACTTATCCCGCCAAGAAAAATTCAAGATACGAACAGGTGGGACAAAGAGAAGAATAAGGTTATGAAGAAGGGTGTAGAACTTCTTGAGCGACTGTTGGCAAAAAGCGGAGTAGGACAAGTGGGTGCCAGTATGTCAGGACCCAAAGGACTCGGTATAGACTACGGTACACCAATCCAATCACCAACAGGTCCAACCAACCCTGATGATGCAAAAACCATGCCTGACTACGACGTGCGTGATATTGAGCGTGACAGGAAGGATGAAGAGGAAGAATCGAAGGACGTCGAGGAAGTTGATAGTAAGTTAGAACTTACAGAAGATAAGGCTGTCTACCATATCTGATTAAATAGAATGACACCTGTAAGGACTACAATGGTCATGGCATCGCCACTACAATCCGCCCGATTTGAAGGCGGTGGCACTATATCGCTCCTCAAGAGCGACAATGGCCTTGTTATTGCAGGCTATGCAAGCGTCGAAATGGTCGACAAGCAAGGTGACCTTATCACCACAGGTGCACTCAAGGGTGCGTTTGACAGTTTCATGAAGGCGGACGGATTCCGCAATGTACAACTCGCACACTCCAACATCCAAGTTGGAGAAGTTATTCCACAGTACACTGACAGCAGCGGTCGACTGTGGAAGTCCGGTGTCGATGATGCTGGACTCTTCGTTGTCATCCAAGTACGTGATGACATCGAAAAGGCTCGTGAAGTAGCCAATGAAATTCGCAAAGGCGCCCTTCGGGGTTTCAGTATCGGTGGACAAGCATTCAAGCGAATGCGAAAGGCCGATTCGGAACACGGTGATTACACCGAGATTTCCAAACTGGAACTTCATGAGGTAACGATTTGTGAAAAAGGTATAAACCCGGAGGCGACATTCCGTATATTGAAGGAGGACACAACAATGACCGAAAACACAGATATGAACACAATGAGCGAATTGTCGTCCGTCTTGGACCGCATTAACACCCGTCTCGACGTTATGGAGAAAGGTGAACTTCCTAAGGGCTTGAGAGAGCACATGAAGGATAAGAAAGACGACAAGGATGAAGACAAAGGCAAAGAAATGGCTAATGACAAAGATGACGAAGAAAAGATGTACGGTTCCGAACACAAAGGTATGCACGGCGACACCGAAAACAAAGGTGTGCACGGCGACATGGAAAAATCTGAGTACTCTGATGTCATTACCCAAGACTACTTGCACTGGATGGAAAACACCTTGAAGTCGGGTGGCGTTGATATTAACAGCGCTCGTGCACACTTTGATGCACTTGAGAAGGCACAACTCGGTGGCTTCGACAACCCATCTTCCATTGACGGTGCCGATTACTTCGGCGGACAAGTACGTGGCCGAGCACAAGAAGGCGGTAACCCATCTACTGGCGCAATTGGCAAACTCAACAGCGGCTCCAAAGCCGATGTTGCAAAGGGCTACTTGTCTCCTGAGGACCTCTCCCCTGCTGACCTTGAGCAAGCATACGCTGCTTACAAGGCTGCTTCCATTGAGAAGCAACTCAAGGGAACTCTCAGCGAAGTCTTCGCTGACCGACTCGCCAAGGAACAGCGCAGTGAGGCTGAAAGCCGACAAGCACAAGCATTCGATGCTCGTGCTCCACTCGCATCAATCGAAAAGGCAGTCGCTGCTCTAAGCGACCGAATCGATAACCTTGCATCAGGTGCAACTGGAACAACCATCCAAAAGTCCGCACCTGTTTCTAACGTTGAAATTCCTTCCACTGTTGACATGGCAAACATGTCATGGGAAGAAGTACACAGCCTCGCAGGAAGTGTATTCCACAACTGAATGGAGTGATGAAGAATGGCAAGAAACTATCTAAGAACAGTAACCGACATGGAACGCTACTACTATGGTGCAGGCTCAAACATGGGCTTCCACTACTCAGGTAGCGAACTTTTGAAAGCAGACGCACCACTATTGTCCACAACTGCTGGTACCTACCAAGCAATCTATGGACGAAAGGTTTGGAGCCAGTTGAACCAAGAGTTCAACGCATTCTCCATCCTTCCTAAGAAGCCTTGGGACCGAAGTGGATGGCGTGTCGTAACCGCACGACCTGACACCACCAAAGGTGGAGGTATTGCGGAGAACGGTACACTACCGGACACCACAAAACCAACTTTCCAAAACATCGCTGCAAAGCCTAAGACCATTGCACACACCTTCGACATGAGCGAAGTTGCAATCTTCCTCAACGACAAGGATGACGGTCTCGGCGACATTCGCAGTGTTCTCAAGGAAGAAATGGGTAAGCACCACGCTGAGGAAATCAACAAGATGCTCCTCCAAGACGTTGACACACCTGCTGGCAACGATTACGAGTCACTCGACCGTGTCACCGCTGCAAGCACAATGGACAGTACTGGTACTGGTCCAGTCGCAGCAGGCTCTCAGACTACAAACACCGCACACGTTAGTGCTGCTTCTGACCTTGACATTTACAGCATTGACCGAAGTGCAAACACTTGGTCTGATGCTGAGATTAACGTCGCATCCGATGCAAGCCTTACAGAACGCACACTCAGCCTCGACCACCTCGACGACATCTTCCAAAAGATTTGGGTACGTGGTGGAAACCCCAAGGTTATCCTCACGGGATATGATACATTGATGCGAATTCAACAACTCCTCCAGTCGCAACAGCGATTTATGGAAGAGAAGCGTGTCACCCCTACCTTCAACGGTGTCAAGGGTGTACCCGGCGTTGAAGCAGGTTTCATCGTTGCTACTTACAACGGTGTTCCAATCATTCCATCCAAGGACGTCACAAAGGACGGCATCAGCCGTATGTACTTCTTGGACACTGACTACATACACTTTAGTGTCGCAAAACCAACTCAATACTTTGAGTCCGGTATCGAAACTGGAGACCCATTCGCCATCAACCGCCTCGGTCAAGAAGGACTTTACCGAACCATGGGTGAAATTTGGACAACTTTCTTTGGAGGCCACGGTTCAATCCGAGACTTGGCTTGAGGTTTGATGGAGATAACACACAGGAGATGATGAAATATGGCAACACAAACAGAAGTACACAAAGGCATGACAATCAGTTACGAAACTGGTGACTTTACTGACGGAACCGTCGACGTCCTCTTGGACCTTGACTTGCGAACAGGAACTCCAATCGACGAGACTGCATGGTTGAACGGTAACTCCGGTGGCTCATACCCCGGAACACTTACTGGATTCACTGCAAACAACGCCGACGGAAACGCTGCTGGTAGTATGCGATTGATAACAGTCGCATTTACACTTGCTGACGCTGCTGAGCAAACAATGGTTTTCACAGCAGGTGTTTCAAAGGTAATCGGTATTCTTGGCTCTACCTTCGCAGTAGCGGACAAGACACTATCGGCAACTTTCACTAACGAAGGCACAGCCGCTTTTGCAAACAATGGTGGAGCGCTTCCGTGCCTCACCCTTCACGGCGAAGCCGCAGGTGCAGGGACAGTCACAGCGATTGTGCTCAACTGAGGTGCTTAACAGTGCCTACGATAACGTCACTGGGACCGTATC
>CERH01006447.1_pt1 | contig 12268 bp, 7 predicted proteins | sample 530991 | NCBI WGS metagenome assembly CERH01 (sample SAMEA2621191, study PRJEB7988) | marine metagenome | biome: marine biome (ENVO:00000447); feature: mesopelagic zone (ENVO:00000213); material: "saline water (ENVO:00002010), including plankton (ENVO:xxxxxxxx)" | depth 800 m | reverse complement strand
AACAACAGACAAGATTTTGTAAATTGGTCAAAAGAAGCAAAAAGATTTTACACAGGCAAAGATAATTTTAGTGATGACATTGATCAAGTTTTTGTTGCACAAAACAGAGACGGCAGTATCAAGATTGAAATAGATCCTAGGACAAACAAAAAAACTGCTTTCAGAACATTGAACAAAAAACAATTGAAGAAAGACAGAGACGTTACAACATTACCATCAGATGAACAGTTAGAAAGTTTAGGATTGGTATTGGAAGGCAACAGGATAATTGACACTGGTGATAGCAACATACAGGCAATAAAAGAAGCACCTGTAAGGATTGAAGCACAAACAAGAAAACAACAAATATTAGAAAATTTTGAAGACATACAAGTTACAGAAAGATTGAACGATGTAGAGTACGATAATGTTGTAAGACAACTTGCAAAAACATTAGACACCAGTGATATAGAAAGAGTGCCTACTGCAAGAGATGTAGATGCAGACGATAATGCTAGAGTCAGCAGGCAAAAAGAAATTGAAGACACACAGTTTGATCAGAACATGAAAAACAATCAACCAGTAGAAGGCGAATTGAAAAATGCATCTGCCATAGTGCAAGAGACAGCACGTAATCCACAGACATACGTGTATGGCAGGATCAAAGACCTAGGCATACTTGACAACAGAGATGTAGCATTGGCCAAATACGGTATTGAAATAGATGACACTACACAAACTATAATTGTAAGAGAAGCACCACAAAATGCTTCAGAGGCAGTAAAAGTTTTTAGAAGACAAATAATAGAAAAAATAAAACAATCAGAAGATGAATACACAAGAGTAGAAGGCGAAAAAGCAACTGCTAGATGTGCCGCAGGGAAAGGATTGGTTGAATAATGAGTTGGCAAGATTGTGCAAGACAATACATAGAAAAAACTGGTAAAAAATTAACAGACGACCAAATTGATATTTTAAGACAACAATATGGTAAAGCCATGTTGGAGGCGTTGCGTAGAGGCAAAAAGTTAGACAGCGTTGTAGGCAACTATGCTGACGGAACACAAAAAACTTTTGTAGACGATTTCTTTGACAACATATTACAAAACAAAATACTAGGCGATGGACAACAATTGAACGCTGACCTCAAGACGTCTGCTAGGATGGTTGACTTTGAAGACGTTGTAGCCAACACCGCTGATGAAATAAAAACTAGAGAACCAAATGTAAAAGAAGGCGAAGCACAAGCACGTGCATTTATCGCCTCAATAATTACAACCAATGACACTACTGGACACCTGCCGTTAGATTTTTTACAAAGAAGTGAAATATCAAATATGCTAGGTGATTTTGATGCTACAATCTCACGTGCATTTCCAGAAGATTTTGATTATGACGGATTTATAAAAAACAAACAAAACAGAGAAAACATTTTGGCAGAATTGTTTGAGATTGAAAAACGTTATGCAAAAACAGGTGCTATGTCTGAAAATGTGCAATCTATTACAAACGATCTGAATGCATACAAAGTTGCAGAGGCATTTTTTAAAAGCACAACATTTTCAGGCAAAAAAACATTAGACAGATTAGGAAAGGCCATGCGTTTCAACAGAGCAGGTCTAAAAATAAGATTCAACAGGATTAAAGTTATTAACATGACAAGCAAACAATTCATAGATGAAGTTGCGCCAAGATTAGATGAATCAGTGCATGGTGACCTGTATTCAAGACAAAAAGTTGCACAAGAACTGTATGAACAGTTGAGCGAACCAGCAAGTGATTGGAGAAATGCTGGTGTCAAAACATTTGATGATGCCAATGAATTTTTCAAAGCAGGCGAAAAAGACAGGGGCCTTTTAGTTTACAAAGATGGTAAATCATTCAGTGAATTAAGCACATTGTTTAGCGATGATACTACTTTTAAAAGTATGATAGCACAACACGTTACAGAAACAGGCAGAACTATTGCATTGACAAAATTTTTTGGTCCTTCATACGCAGATGCCCTGCAACAATTACAAAGGACAAAAACACAATTGATTGCACAGAATCCAACCAGTGGTCTGCTACGTCAACAGATTGATGCAACATTAGGATTTGTAGAACACACTATGAATCCTGTTTTTAGAGAGAACACAAGTCAACAACAAATAAGCAGTGTTTTAAGAAACGTGCAGGCGGCGGCAAAACTAGGTAGTGCTGTGATAACAGCAATACTAGACATACCAACTTTTATGGTAACTGGCAGACGATTATTCAATCTTCCAATGATGGATCTGATTGCACAGGCAACCAACACGATACCGTTCAGGGGATCACCTGTAGAACAACGTAATTTTGCAAGATATGTTTTAGAAATACAAGAAAGTTACATGGACGACATACGTGCAAGATTTTTTGCGGGTGACGGCGTAAACAACACAACACAATTACAAAGAGGTAGCACATATTTTGCAACCAAAATATTCCAATTGTCAGGTCTAAATTGGTGGACAAGAACATTACAGGCAAGCGCCGCTGGTGTGTATTCAAAACACCTAGGCGAATTAATATCAAGCAGAACTGTGTGGGCAAATTTAGGTCGTGATTTCAAAGTGCAACTAGGCAAATTTGGCATTAATGAAAGGGACTGGAATCTATTACTAAGAAACAGCAACAACATATTGGACGCCAGAGGTAGATTGGACATGTATAAATTGGGCAATCTAACAGACGTAGCACTTGAAACAGGAGCAACAACACGTAACAAAATAACAGCCGCGGTTGCAGATGCTGTTGACACAATGGTCATGAAGCCAAGCGAATTTGACAAAATGTCAGCCGCATTCTTTCAAAGACCTGAAAGTTTTGCTGGTTCAATATTTAGAATATTGACACAGTTCAAAGCACATCCAATAAGTTACACAAGAAAAACACTGTGGCGATCTAAAAAACAGAGAGGCGGTTTCTTGACAGCAGAGAGCATACAAGATGTAAGTTTCTTAATGGCATCATTGTCCATGACAGGTGCACTTGTAGTGCAACTAAAAGAATTTATAGCAGGTAGAAATGTATACCAAGCAGACAACCCTGAATTATACATACGTGCATTCAGAGAAGGTGGCGGTTTTGGATTGTTACAAGATCTATTGATGCAGTCAGGAGGCACAGAAATATTAGAACAAATTTTTGCAGACAAAAAAGTAAGATTCCCAACTGCTGGACAGATTGCAGAACAACACCTAGGACCGTTGGCAGGTGATGCATTGAAGATAATGTCCACAGGAGGTAACGTGATAAAAGGCACAATCATGAAAGCAAAGGATCTTGATGACGGTGAGTTTTTGAATAAAAAATTATTAGACGTTACCAAAATGGCGGCTGGTTACTCAGGACTGCAAAGACTATGGTGGACAAAAATGATCTATAGGAAATATTTCACAGAATACCTAACAGAAATGATGGATCCTGCTGGTTATAGGCGTAGAGAAAGAAAGGCAAAACGAGACGCCATAAACGCAAGATACGGAAATAGACAAAACAACATCCTGTTTGACAAGTTGCTACCAGATACGGATTAAACAAATAAATAACAAGGAGTTAAAATTTATATGACAACTAGCACTACAACACCGAGAATAGCCTACACAGCAGACGGATCTACAGCATCTTTCACGTTCAATTTTGAGATAGCGGATAGTTCAAGTATTGCAGTATATGAAGGTTCAACAAAGAAAACATTAACCACGCACTATTCTGTTAACTTTGATTCAGGCACATCAGGAACAGGTGCAATCGTTTTTGTATCAGCACCCAGCGCCAGCACAACAGTAACGTTGGTAAGGGACACTAACCTAGCAAGAACAACGGATTTTACACAGTCAGGTGCTTTCTTGGCTAACACTGTCAACGCAGAACTAGACAGGTTATCACAGGCAGTTATAGATGCAACAGACAAAATTGAAAACCACGCACTTTCAGTATCAGAACCACACACAGACACAGCAACACTAACAATACCTTCAGCATCATCTAGAGCAGGCAAAGTATTAAGTTTTGACGGTGATGGTAATGTATCTGCCACAGATGCTGGTTCAGGAACAATTTCTAGCATTACAGCAGGCACAGGATTGAGTGGCGGCACTATCACATCATCAGGCACGATAGCAATTGACTCAACAGTTGCAACATTGACAGGTTCACAGACACTTACAAATAAAACACTCACATCACCTGTAATTGACACAGGTGTATCAGGCACAGCAATTAAAGATGAAGACGATATGTCTTCAAACAGTGCAACAGCACTAGCAACACAACAATCTATCAAAGCGTTTGTAGATAACCAAACACTATCGCTGATTGACGAAGATGACATGTCAACAAACTCCAACACACGACCACCTTCGCAACAGAGTGTAAAAGCATATGCTGACACAAAAGCAGAACTTACTGGATCTACAAACAACACAATCACGACAGTAACTGGTGCCCACGCAATACAAGGCGAAGCAAATTTAACATTTGACGGTAGCACACTAGCAGTCACTGGAGCGGCCACTGTGTCAACAACGTTAGGCGTTACAGGTGCATCAACGTTGGACGGTGTCACAGTAACAGACAACACCATATCAACAAATGCCTCAAACGCAGACCTAGAGTTGACAGGTAACAGTTCAGGCTCAGTAAAAATAAACGGATTAAAATTTCCAACATCAGATGGCACTGCAGATCATGTATTGAAAACAGATGGTAGTGGTAATCTAAGTTTCACAGAAAACACAGGTGGATCAACTGGAGATATTTCTTTTGTAGGTTCAACAATAAATTCACCTTCAAACGCAGACATTACTCTAGATCCAGGTGGCACAGGTAGAGTCATATTATCACCTTCAACAAGTGTGCAGGTGGCATCAGGTAACTTCAGTGTCAACGCAGGATACATTGAAAGCGAAGGCATAAGAATTGACGACAATAAAATTTCAACATACAGATCCAATGACAACTTAATACTAGATCCAGCGGGCACAGGTGTTATACAAGTCAACAGCAACATAGATCTAAACAGTCTTAAAATTACAGGTGGATCAACAGCGGCACCAAGTGGTGACGGTGACCTAGCAAATAAAAAATACGTTGATGATTCAATAGGATCCATCAACACAGCACAAATTTTTACAGGCACTAACAGAGTAACCACAGATAGCAACAGTGTCAAAATACAAATTTCAAATGGTGACGAAATTACGGTCACAGATGACCACGTAAGGATACACGGTGATTTGACCGTTGATGGCACAACAACAACTATCAACACAACAAACACAAGTATTGAAGACCCAATATTAGAATTAAGTAGAAACAATTCTGGACCAGCAGATATTGATTCAGGTATAATGATCAACAGAGGCGCGGCAAACAACGCGGCATTGTATTGGGACGAAGGCAACGACACATTCAAAGCAGTTACAACAACATCAGCGGGCAACGCCACATCTATCACAGACACAGCGTTTGCTGACATACAGGTTAAAGATCTAACAGCGGCAAGTCTATCGCTTACTACAGATTTATCAGTGGCTAACGGTGGAACAGGTGCTTCAAGTTTAACAGATAACGCAGTATTAACAGGAACAGGCACATCACCAATAACGGCAGAAGGTAATCTTACTTTCAATGGATCAACATTGGCAGTAACAGGTGCCGCAACAATATCAACTACATTGGGTGTCACAGGTGCATCCACATTGGATGGTGTTACAATTACGGATAACACAATTAGTTCAAATGCCTCAAATGCAAATTTAGAAATCAATGCAAACGGTTCAGGAACCGTAAACTTAGAAAATTTAAAAATAGGCACGGGTGGTGCAACAGTCACAAGCATATTAGACGAAGACACGCTGTCATCAAACAGTGCCACAGGACTAGCCACACAGCAATCTATCAAGGCGTACGTTGACACAGAAGTAGCGGCTGTTCCAACACCATCATTGATAACAGCAGGTAATTCAAACATCACTGTGGCAGATACAGGCACAGGTTCAATCACAGTCACAACAGACGGTAACACGGTAGCAACATTCACTGATGCCGCTGGTTTGACTATGAGCAAAAATATTGCAATGGGTGGTTTCCAGATCACGGGCATTGACACATCAAGTTTCCCATCAGCGGATGGAGATGTTGCAACTAAGAAATACGTTGATGACAACGCAGGATCAAATGCAGTAACGGCGTTGAACAACGCGACAGCAAATGAACTTGTAACAGTTGGGGCAACCACAACAGAATTAGACGCTGAATCAAATCTAACTTTTGATGGATCTACATTGGCTGTGACAGGTGGTATCACAGCAACAACGTCAATAGCCAACGACGCTATTACTATCAACGACAACGTTATTACCGCATCAAGATCAAACGATGACATAAGCATTTCAGCCAATGGCACTGGTGCTGTTATTATAGCAGGTAATGGCACATTCTCAGGAGCAATTAACAATGGCACTAGAAATGTTTTATACCACAAAGATCATGCACAAGTGTTTGGCACAAAAACTTATGGCAACAGGATAGAAGCAGACATCAAGATAGACAGTGGCCAATCAGACAGTTCAAGTTCAAATGACAGATTTAGAAACGTCATGAACATGACGTTAGACTTAAATGGTAAAGATTCAACGGCAAGCAATAGTTTCATCTCACGTGGTCCGGCCAACTATCTGACCACAGAGGTAACAAACAGTGCAAGTGGCGATTCAGTATTGGGTAACGCAACTGGTAACAACAACTCATTGTTTATGCACACAACAAGCACTGGTGACCTTACAATATCGTTAGCGGCTTCAAACGCCGCGGCAATTGAATCAGAGGCAAACTCAGGAAGCACTATCACTTTTACTGATGCTAGAGTGTTTAGTTCTGGCGCAGAGGCATTTGGTTCTGGCACAGATGCCATAACAAATCTTTATCACTTCAAAGCAAACGCACAATCAGGATTCACGGTAGGAAATGAATACGGTTTTCACTCACCAGACTCCATGCAAAGTTTGATTGGTGGTGTCACACTACAAAGCGGAAACATAACTCACACAGGAAACATTACCACAACTGGTAACATCAGTTCTACAGGTTCAATTGGCAATGATGCCATATCAATAGATGACAACTGCATCAAGACAATTAGGTCAAACGACAGTTTATATTTCAAGACAAACGGCACAGGATCTATACAGTTAACATCAAATGGTGGTGAGTTCAGCAATTATTCAACAAATTCAAGATACGATAATGCTAACATCTTATACTACCAAGATCTCGACGATGTCATAGGTGACGGCAACAGGGCATACAAAAACGTATTAGCACAGGACATCAAACTTAGGGGGTCACAAAGCAGTTCAAACTCCAATGACAGATGGAGAAACCAAGTTCTAATTAATTTTGACATGAATGGTTCAAGTTCAACGGCTACCAGTTCTCAATACAGGAGCAGAGGTCCAATGGCGCTGGAAGGTTTCTTAAATCTTCGTAACACGACAACATCAAATGTCACACTAGGAAACGCATCAGGTGGAAACTATGGTGTTTCAATCTATCCTTCAACATCAGCCAATTTCACACTCACTGCTGGAACAGGTATAGGAACATACTTTGAAGTAGCACAAAACACAGGTGATGTTTCAGTTACAGACTTTGTGTCATTTGAATCAATTGGTGTTGACAGATACGATGATTCAGGTGGATCACCAGGAGATTTAACGGTTACAGATTTCTATCATTTCAGAGCAGGTGCGTCATCAGTATTTGGCGGTGGAACCAAAACCCTTACAAACAACTACGGTTTTTATTTTGACACTGATTCAAACTTTACAAACCACTATGCTTTCTTCTCAGCCAACGACACAGCAAAATCAAGAGTTGGAACAATAGAAAGATACAGGGAAACAATAAACTCGTTGACATCAAGTTCAACAATCACAGTTGACTGTGGTTTGGGACCAATACACAAGGTAACACTGGCAACTAACACAGGTTTTGTTATATCAAACCTAGGCACAGGACAAACTGTCACTTTAATCATAACACAGGATGGCACAGGTTCAAGGACCGCAACATTTGGCACAGATGGTTCAACAGCAGTTAAGTTTTCAGGCGGTGCACCAACGTTATCAACAGCCGCAAGTGCTATAGATGTTGTAACTATCTTCAACGATGGGACAAATTTCTTAGGAAACATAGCAAAAGCATACGCGGCGTAATAGGAGACTAGATGCCTTTAGGCTTTGCAAAATCAGTTTTTACACAGGCGGATGACGCCCTATCTTTGGGATTCTGGAGACAGACCGCTGATGCATTCAACAGCAACTCAACTACTACAGGTCAAGGTAATTTAAGGTTCACCGCATCTAGCACACCAACAAGGGTAAATTTTTTCACGATGAGTTGGTGGATGAAAGCCAACACCAACGATTTTGATCCGGCATTTGATTCAATGGAACCATTCAGGAACAGTAACGGAAGCAATGGATCCGTATTGGCTGACTACCACAAAAACAATGGAGTGCAGGGAATGGTTTTTCAGAACGATAGTGCAGGTGGTGACACAATGGGCACAGGTAGTCTAGGTAGCAGTTTCAACAGCACCTACGTGGACGATGAATGGCATCATTATCTTATCCAACTTCGTCTAAATCAAACAGACCCAGGACAGAGCAGGATCATGATAGACGGTGTTGACAAGACACCATTTCCAAAGACCTCAACGTTCAACCTACCAGATGGCATGAACACGGTGTTTAATTTCTTTGGCAGAGGAGATGGCACAGGAGACAAAAATTTCAGTGGTGACATAGCACAGGTATGGTTAGACATCAGCGACAACAGTGACATGTTGGCATCCAAAGTAACACTGATCACAGGTATCACACAGGCCAATCCAGCAGTTGTTACCAGTGCAAACCATGGCAGGAGCAACGGTGACACAGTCAGGATAGATCACGTGGTTGGCATGACTCAGGTCAATGGCAGGGAGTTTACAGTGGCCAACGCAACCACAAACACGTTTGAGTTGAGCGGAGAAGATTCCTCAGGTCACAGTGGCTACACCAGTGCAGGACAGGTGATAGACACCGCGGCCAACACCAACATTGGCAAATGGTATAACTTATCAACAACAGGACCAGTTGATCTTGGCACGGACGGCACAGCAACTGGCCTAGGACAGCCTGACATGTATTTTTACGTTGATGGTAGCAGTGTGGCATCAGGTGGTAATCTAGGTGGCAGTTTATCAACACAAGGCAGTATTACCATTACATCAACAGGAGGACCAACAGGATAATGGGACAATTCATCAAAACAGATAGCGATGTGTTCAAACAAGCACAAGGCAGGATATGGGTGTCATGGTCAGACGCAACAAAATATCTACGTGCATTCATGCACGACCAAGAATTGTGCGAGACATTGATCGCCCGTCAAGAAGCGTTGCATTCAAATGAATGGGACAGGTTTGTAATGTTCATACAGGACCAAACACAATACACGGTATCAGTATACGCTAAGGGGGGATAACATGCCAATAGGTTTTGCAAAATCAATCTTTGGCGGAAATATTGAAGACAACACCAAAGCATCATCTTTTAGGAGCACCAACAACGGCTCAACCAGCAATGGCGCAGGCATAGTGATAAATTTTGTCGCAACTAGTAACGAATACAACCCAAGCACTTTTGGCGGATTTGAACAGGGCACACCAGGCACAGCAAGTTGGCACCTATGTGCTTTCACTTTCAAAGGCACCGCCAGTGACCTACACAACAACAAACAGGCAGTGGTGGGATATCGTTGGCGTACGGGTGGAGAACAGGTGTTCATACACAATGACGGCATAAGTTGTGAGAAGAGGATGGACGCTGGTGCGTCAAGCGGATGGGACGGCGGTGGCAATCCAATAATGACAGGAGCACAACATTTAATCACACAGAAATGCACGCCAACAGATTTTGCGACAAACTTCCTAGATGACGAATGGCATCATGTGTTGTGTGCATGGGGCAACGGCGATGACAGGAGTGCACCTTTCAATGAATACGGAGTGCCAAACTTCATACACATTGACGGTGTGCAACAGACACTTACCACCAACGAGGTAGAATCAGACCAAGAACGGGCACCAAACTTTGGCACATACAGTCCAAAACAGGCGAAAAGCGCCAACGTGTATTGTTTGTGTGAACCACCTGATGGATCAGACAGCAGTGACATCAACAATAACAACGATGCCTACAATGACAGCGGAGTTGGCACAATAGAATTTTCATACATATGGTTCACTGATAACCGCGGAGTGGCTTACAGCCTCAACAACACTTTTGGGCCTATACAACCAACACCTGTGCCACAACCAGGTGGTGATTTGGCCATACAGTTCTACAACGATGGATACGTGCAACCAAACCTAGGCGGACGTATACGTATGCACGCCAGTGACAGTTCAGCGTTACAGTTGCAACCACGTGTATATCTACGTGTTGACAAGGCCACTGGCCAGTTGACCAACAGGGACAACATAGGCGTCACCAACATAAACACTGATTCACCAGGCACAGAAGCAGATGAAATTACAGCGGCATCTTTGGGTGCCAGTGCAAAAATAATCACGGTCAAAGAAGGATCGGGATCAATAACGATAACACCAGGGGCAGGACCAGTTGGATCTACCTAAGCAAGACCTATTCAGAGCGATCAGGGACATCAACTACAAGGACACTGAACGCACATTCCACACACTCACGGAACTATATCACAGACACTATCCTGACACAGGATATGACATGTTACCTTTTGGATTTGACAACTGGGATCAGGTAGAACGTGTGATAATTGAACTGGCAGAAAGATTGGGAAAGTAGCGTGGTGCCTGTCAAAGGAGAAATTGTAAATGGCATTATACAGTATTTCAAGAAACGAAACACCACGCTAGGTGGATGCCAATATGCAACGTGTCAGAAGTATGACGACATCCAAATGTATTTATGTATGATACAGAGACGAGTAAAACTCGTCTAAAAACTCACTGCGTTCGTTTTTTTTTTTAAAACACAACACACTTGGACTGAAGTCACAAGACGGCTATAAAATTACCAAAGGTAAAAAAATAACCGTCTCTTGTGCTTGGCCTCGCACAAGAACAAACTGTATCCAAGGAGAGAACGGATCTCTTAAAAACTCCTATACAGATACCGCGGCGCCTGTAAAGCACTGGCAATCGTTTGTCAAATTGGCCAGCATACAGCAGGGTCATTAGCCGTCATATTACAACCTGCGTTCAGCCACTGGTTAAGACTTGGCTTTGTCTATGTTAGATGAAATATTTGCTGTGTGTGTTTCTTTGTTGCCTAATTCTCTGTGCCTGTAGTCTTTGTCTTTTTCTTCTTATCCTTCTTACTTCTTTGGGAGAAAGTGCCATGATGTCTTTGCCAAACTGTCGTGAAAATTGTTTGATTGATAGTTCGTGTCGTTTGGATTGATTTGCCTGTAAGTTGTTGATGTGTCTTTGTTGTTGTGTTAGTTGTTTCATATAATGCCTGTGTGTTTTACAATCATATTTATGCTGACTCAGTTTCTGCGCCTAGTTTTCTGGTTTAGCATAAATATATTAGAAGGAGACAAACATGGCAAAACACAATAACATAACAACACGTAAAGAACTATTGATATTGTTGCGTCTAAGGCAAATACAAAAGGATGCCATAGCGTTGCATAATTTACAACTGCGTAAAGGCAATAGACAAGAACAAGCATTATACAATATTATGGTAATGACTTTGGAAAACACAATACAAATTTTGAAAGGCTGTTGCAAAGACGCCTGTCATATAACAGTACCTAAAGAAGAATGGCAAGAACTGCCAGAAGGCGATATGGTAAATTGGAGGGACATGCAATGACACCGGAAGAAAGAAAACACTTACTTGCAGAACAAACAAGGGCATTGTTAGAAGCAGTGTCAATCACTGAGATCACAAGGAAGAAAGAACAAAAAATGATAGAAAAAAAAGCAAAAGAAATATTCAGACAAAACTATGGAAGGAAAAACAATGAGTAAGTTTCACACACCAGCGTCAGGTGGATACACTGACAAGAACGGCAAGTTTAAGAAAGCAGTGATGGTAGTAGGCACAACTGACGAAAGGATATCAGCATACGTGTGGTTAGCAAATCTGCAATCAATCGTGGATGAACTGTTATCCAACCAACAACTGCCAGGATGGAACACACACGATGTAGAAATAATAGGGGG
>CERH01084258.1_pt1 | contig 12289 bp, 22 predicted proteins | sample 530991 | NCBI WGS metagenome assembly CERH01 (sample SAMEA2621191, study PRJEB7988) | marine metagenome | biome: marine biome (ENVO:00000447); feature: mesopelagic zone (ENVO:00000213); material: "saline water (ENVO:00002010), including plankton (ENVO:xxxxxxxx)" | depth 800 m | reverse complement strand
AATATTGTGAATACTGTGATCATGTATGGGAGATAGATGGTAGAAAAATATGTATGCGTTATAAACATATGCCTACTTTTGGTTTAAAAAGATTAAAATGTAAATATTGTAAATAATTGAATATAGGCTGTTGGGTTTAATAACTAACTCAGATTAAACTGAGCGTTCTGAGGAAAGCTTCGCTTGAAAGACAAACAAATTAACAGCCTAATTCAATAAAGGAAAATAAATAATGAAAAAACAATCAAAGGATGATAAAGGGTTAATACATGGATATAAACCTAATCCAATTAGTTTATGGATAATACTTCTTATATCTGGTAGACATGAGCGTTTATTAAATACTGAAGAGTTTACTAAATGGTTACATAAAGCATTATATAAAGAAATGGAACCTTATAAATTAAAAAATAAAACAAAAGACGATAAAGAAGAAGATATTGACATAGATTTTGTTAGATGTGTAGTTTGCAATGAAGTTTTTAAAAATAATAGTAATGAATATTGCTCTTATCATTGCGCAACAGGAGGTTAATAAAAAATGATTCAACAGATAGAATGGGCTTGGGAAGAAGCATTTTGTAAATTTGGCTTTGATGATGGAGATGGATGGAATGGTACATATTTAATACAAGAATTTATTGAAAAAGAATTTGGATATACGGTTGAAGCAGATACTTGGGGAATTCATAATTATATGATTTTCAGTATAAAAGATAAAAAAGGTAAAGAACTTTTAGATGAAGATAAATTAAATATAGAAATTGGTTATACAGATCCAAAAGATTATTTACCAAAAGAAATGATAAAAAAACTTGACAAAACGTTTCCATCTGGAGACATATTTTAAATAAAGGAGTTAAAATGAAGAAAATACAACAAGGTGATGTATTATTTAAACAAATAGATCCTAATGAGTTTAAAAATAAACTAGAAGAATCTAGAAAAAAAGCAAAAGAAAGAAAATCTGGAGAATATAAACATTTTTATAGTGGAGATGAAAGAAAAGCTGAAGATATAAGAATTACTAGTCAATATTATAATGATAAAGAACCAGAAGGGCCATTAGATGGAGGAAGATGCACTGTTGCTCTTGGTGAAGCAACTGGACATCATCATAGCTTTGAATCTGGTACTCCTGGAGTTGTTATTACAGCCTATGAAGATACAACTGTACCTTGGTCACAAAGAGTAAAGAAAAATTCTGATAATCCAGCTCAATGTCATTATGTTTCTGTTGAAAGCGATAATATGAAAGGATATGGAGTTATCACACATCAAGAACATAATCCAATTGAAGTACCTTCAGGCTATTACAAGATAGAAATTGTAAAAGAGTTTGACCATTTATCAGGATTAGAAAGAAGGGTGATAGATTAATGGCTTTCGCTAATGCAAGTGAGTATTTAATAGGTATAAAGACTATTATTGCTTACTTTAAAAAAGAATCACCTAAAAGGTCGGATACAAAATGTTATAGGCAATCAATAAATTGGTCTCGTAGAGTTTATTTTATAGGGAATGCTTTTAAAATTAATGTATTTTTAGATTATCGTTGGGCAGGAAAAGGCAAACACCTCAGTGAATCAGATGCTATAATTGATGTAAAAAAGCAAACCTTAACTATTAATAATTTATGTCTTTTAGAAGCTGGTTCAGATGTATTTGGTAGACATTTTCATAATAATGTACCCATTAGCAACCATTGGAGTGCGATATATGGATGGAGAACTGAATACGAAATGAAAGCTGAAGGATTTGTTGAATTAAAAAGTGAACATAGTCCAGAAATTAAAGTATGTTGGAGTGGTATGAAAATTTGCTTAGATACTTATAAAATACTGAATAAACCACCTAAATCTGAACTGAAAAATGCAGAAAAATGGTTTGAAGTTACTAGGTTAAGTAGAAATGCATCAGCAAGATCTCGTAGAGCTAATAATAATGCAGAAGTACGATTAAGAAACTATGAAAATACTAAAAATAAAGATGATTTAGATAAAAAAGACGTTTTTAGACTTTTTAATGTTTCTTTAAGACGTGTTGTTATTGATGCATTTGGTATGGATAATATCTTAGCTGAATGCAATCAAAAGGTTTTAAATGAAAACGTTATTGATGGAAGACCCTATAAAGTTGTTTCAGTAGAAATAGAAGATAAAGCTGCACATAATAAAGTGCGATGGTGTAATTATTTGCAAATGGTAAATCCAAGTACTAAAGAAATACACTTTGAAGGCATTCCTAATGATAATAATACAGTATTAGAAGCTTTAGCCTGGAGAGATGGTGAAAAAGAATACATAAAACCAATAGCATTAACTTAATAAAAAAATGAGGACGCATCGCTGCCCCCGAGTAAAAACTCTTTGAATAAAGTTTTGGGGGCAGTTTTTGCTAAATTATTTACTTGTATATTATAAGTAAATGTAATTAAAATAATAAAGGAGAATATATGAATAATCATACTATAAGAGAGCAATTAAACCTAAAAACAATCAATAAACTTAATGCTCTTCGCAATTTAAGTTCTATTAATTTAAAAAAGATAAAAGTTTTAGGCATTTTAATAAAGCATACTATTACAAGTGTAAAAAATGTAGATACTTACTTAGCTAGAGATATTGCATATGGCAAATCTTATGCTGATGAAATTATAAAAATACGCATGATGAGTAAACGAGAATTACACTCTTATGCAAAAAAACTTCGTTATGTCGAAGGATATAAATCGGATTACTTTAAGAAAGGTAGTTTAACAAAAGAAGATTGGTTAAATATGAAATTACATGGTTATGTAATGAATAGACTAGTCTTGTCTAAATAATTCTCTGGTAATCCGACAAGCCCCGATGCGTCCTCATAATCCTAATTCTTATCGTATCGGGGTAAAATTTCTACACAAAGCAGGGAATATGCTCCTGGGTGCAAAAAATCGCATCTCTTTTGCATCTTTATTTCCTGCTTTGCTCTCATATAATTATGGAACACTACGAAAAATGTCCGTATTGCAATACTATGCTTACGAGACACGAAGTTCATTACAAATCAACGCCTTTTGTAGAAGTAGCTTTAATATGCAACAATTGCAACAAGGAATTGGATATATCAGATTGGTATGAAAAAAACCTCGAATCACAAGCAAACAATTTTATTGAAAGAGAAATCGATAAAAGATCAATTAATATTACTTGATGAATTATTTGAAACTTGGATAGAAATGTTTAATAATATTGATGATGTAGTAGAAGATATTGTTAATAATTATCCAGAATTTGAATCAAAAATAAATAGAAGTATTATTAAAAAATCAGTTAAAAAAACACAGAATCTTGCGAAGTTATTAGAGGAAGAAAAAAATAACCTTAAATAAAATAAAGGAGAAAAATGGATCCTTATTTACCAGTTAGAACAGTAGAGATTTTAGCAGGTGATGAAATACAAACAGGTCTAGCAAGACCAGAACTACAAGTGGATGGCATTTGGGAACCAATTAAAAATGTATCGTTCTCTAAGCAATATAATTTATTGCCTAATGAACGTGTTAGAGAAATTGGTGATAGATTTGCTGAACGCAATGGATATAAATTAGTAAAAGAGCATTTTACAGGAAGGCAATTTAATGTTGTATACATGTCTGATAGTCATAAAGTTGACAATAAAGAAATAGGAACTATTAATAAAGGTGCAATGTTTTCAAATAGTTATGATAAAAGCATTTCATTTAGAATGCAAGCTTTAGCTTTAGTTGAAGTATGCACTAATGGAATGACAAGCAACAAATGGTTTCCATTCTTTAAATTTAATCATAATGCTAACTTAGATGATAATCTTGAAAAAATGGAAGAACAAATGGATGTATATAGTGGCCCAAATGGCACTGGAGTAACAAAATTTAATCAATTTTGTGATGCTATACTTCCTGTATCAAAACTAAAAGTCAATAAAGAAAATTTGACTAATATTAGAAACCAAATACCTAGAATGACACCTAATAATTTTGGGAAAATAATAGATCTATATTTAAAGCGTAATCCCGTAAAAGATTCTATGTGGGAATTATTAAATGCAGGTACGGAACATTACTGGCATAATAAAACTGACATAAATATGAATCGTCAATGGGTTGATGCTTTTGTAGACATAGCAAAAAGTTAAATTGCAATCATCGAAGATGGGAACAGTAGAGATCACACTCTCGACCTTCCCATCTGAAATGTAAAGGAGAAAAATGTTAATATTAAATGTTCCTCAATGGATACTAAATTTTTTAATATTCAGTATATCTAGTTTTTTAACCATTGTTTCATTAATAGGTTTAAGTTGGTTCATTATGTATTGGGTTAAATTATTTAAAAATAAATAAAAGGAGTTTAAATGACACAAGAAACAGATATTCTTTCAATGAATATCAATGAAAAATTAAATATAATACAATGTGAATTAAAAGCACCAAAAGGTCAACGTAATGAATTTGGTAATTTTAATTTTAGACACATTGAAGATATATTAGGTAATTTAAAACCATTATTATCTAAAACAGGCACTACAGTACTATTTACTGATGAAGTAATAGAAATGGGAAATAGATTATTCTTTAAAGCTACTTGTATTTTTTCAGATGGAGAAGGAGATAATCTACAAAGCACTGGATTAGCAGAAGTTTCAGACCATAGAAAAGGAATGGATCAAGCTCAATTATCAGGATTATGTAGTTCTTATGCTCGTAAATATGCAGCATGTGGAATGTTTGCAGTAGACGGAAATGAAGATATTGATTCTATGCAAGCTCCAGCAGCTCATCATAATGGCGCACCACTTAAAAAAGGTTGTGTAACTCAAGAACAATCTATAAAACTTGATAGATATGCTAGAGATCCTAAAACAATGGCGTCTGATGTAACACGTATTAAAAAAGTAACTAAAGGAAATTATACAATATCAGAAGCAGAAGCAACGATTCTTATAGCTGATATTGAACACGGAAGAAAGCAAAATATGGAAGCTCCAAAGAAAATAAAAGATTCTTTAAGAGTAAAATTAACTAAATTGAAAAAAGACGATTGGATTAAACACCTTGATAAAGAAGGATGGACAAATCTTAATTGTGAACATGTAACTATTAAATTAAAGGAGTCAGAAAATGGCATTCGGTCAACCTCAAAAACCAAAAAGTAATACAAAATTCCCTAAAGGAGTTTTTGTAAACGCTTATAAAGTAGTATCAATAAAAGATCATCCAAGTAAATTTGATCAAGATATATCATTATTAGTAGAAGGCACTACTGAAGGCGCAGAATGGAATAAGAAATTATTCTTAGGTGGAAATCACAAAAAAGACGCTAATGGTATGCCTGAAGAATATGGAAGTAGTAAAAATAATACTAAGTTCGGTAGCTGGAGAGTAGGTCATTTTCTAGAAAAACTTGGATTAGATCCAATGATGGCATTAGAATCAGATGGCTCTACATTAACAGATGTAGCAAAAGCTGATGCCTTAGATCGTAGTTTATTTATATTGGAATATGAATCTAATGGCCCTAGAACTAGACAAATATGGAAATTCTTTGCATCAAGTGAAGAAGGAAAAGACAACTTGTTAAATCGTTGGTCTAATCAAAAATCTACTATGGTTCCTGCTGATTATAAACATAAAGATGGAGATCAAAGATTAGAAGCTATGTTTGATGAAAAAGATGATAGCGCACCTTGGAATAACTAATGGCAGTTCCTTGGAAAAGTAACAAAAAAAACACAATCCCTTCTTTAATTATTGAATGGCTTTCTTGTCAAAAAGATGGAAGTATATTAGCTAGTCATATGATACAAGAAAATTGCACTTCTTATATTAAAAATAGAAAAAAAGGGGGAGTTCTTCCTTCAACAGTAGAAAGAGCGTGGAGAAAACTTCGTAATGAAGATTTTAATACGTTACATAACTATGGAATTAAATTAGAACCTAATGGAGAAAAACATGGAGAACTTACTTGGAAGTTAAAACTAAGTATGTAGAAGTTGCATCTGGTTCAGTAAGTAATAGAGGTAAAGTCATGCAGCTTTCTGAGTTGCGTGACTTTATTCAAAAAGCAGAAAATGAAAGAGAAATATATCATAGTTGGTATTGTTTTGATATTAATTTGAAACACCATATTGAAAAAACAAAAACAATTCAAAATTACAAAGGCGTATATGATATAAATCAAATTATATTAGACTTTGATAAAGCAAATCTTAATGATAGACAATTATTAGATAGTATGCGTTATTTTATTGATGAAGAATTGATTAATAACTATAGAATACCTGATGACTATTATAATATTTGGTATAGTGGAACAGGATTTCATATTCATTTAGCAAATTGCTTTGGATTTACATCAGATGTTTATCTACCTGGAGTAGTAAAAACAACTTTATCGGATTTATTTCCAGAAGCTGATAGTATATTTGACGGTGCTAGGCTTATAAGAGCTGGTAATACAATAAATAGAAAATCAGGCTTTTATAAAACGGAAATTAAAAGAGATGAGTTATTTACACTTGATATGAAAGCTATTCAATCTATTGCAAGTGAACCTAAAAAATCTTCTTATCACGGTTTATGGTTTGATCAAGAAATAATGATAGAGCCTATATTAGCTCATTTAATTAAAAAACCTAGAGCTATTACAAGTCCAGTAGCAATAAATAAAAATAAGTTTAAAGGCGATCCAAGTGCTATTGTAACTTGTATGCAAAAAGCTTATGAGGCTGGGCCTGTTCATGGTCAGCGCAATGAAACAATGGTACGTTTAGCTTCGTGGTTAAAGCGAAATGGGACACCAAGAATTGTTGTTGAATTAGGTTTAAAAGTATGGTCAGGGCTAGAAAGAGAAGCTGAAAATGTTACTAATAGTGTATTTAGTGAAAACTTTGGGGCTATTAGTTGTGAAGATCAAATTATGTCTCAATGGTGTGATCCTAAATGTATTTATTACAGAAGAAAAGATTACAGCTTAGATATAAAAGGAACTGAACAACTAGAAGAATCTTATCAAGAATGGATAAAACAGGATTTTAAAGATAAATCTTTTGACTTTTCTGAAGCATGGGACACACAAAAGAAATATATGGTATTGCCAGGAGAATTAGTTATTGTATTAGGTGACACTGGTTTAGGTAAAACCGCTTTTGTTCAGAACTTGGTTAGTAGATTACCTCATATGAGTTGTTTATTTCTTTCTTTAGAATTGCATTCTCATTTAATGTTTAGACGTTTTTGTCAAATAACACACGGATTAGATAAAAATACAGTAGATGAAGCATGTAAAGATAAAGAACAAAAATCAACTTTTGGTCGTGAATTTAAGCAAATACAAGTCTTATCTGATCCAATTGATATATCAAGATTAGAAAAAGTTGTTGCTGAAATGAGACCTAAAATACTTGTTGTTGATACGACAGATGCTTTAATGGTTGATAGGATTTATAATGAATTTGATAAAATGAATACTATAATAAATACACTTAAAAAGATAGCTATATCTCAAGATATGATTGTAATAGGTGTACACCATGTAAATAAAGAAAGTGCAAAGAACAATGAAACAAATCTTCATTCTGCTAAAGGTAGTTCAACGGTAGTGCAGAAAGCAGATAAGGTTCTTGTTATCAATGGAAATAGAGATCAGTTAATACGATATGTATGGAGTGAGAAATCAAGAGACGAAAATACAATAAAAATGAAATTTGAATTCCAACCAAAAACATTTAAATGGGATTTACTACCAGCATGACAGTAGATTTATTAAGTGGATTATTGAAATACAAATGGACATATGGAAATGGAGGATTTATGACCTCAATTGTTTTATTTTGGGTTGTAAACTTTTCAATAGGAATTCATCCAATTAACGGAGAACACATTATGATAGGATTTGGATTAGGCCCTTTAGAAATATCTATTACATTACATAGATGGGATAAGTGGCTACCATGAGCCATCCAAGTAAACGTAAAGGTAATGCTTTTGAACGTGAACTGGTAGACCTCGCTAAAGCGTGGGGTCTATCAGCTAAAAGAGCATGGGGAAGTAATGGACAATCTTTAGGAATGCATGAAGAAGTTGATTGCATTATTGATGACTTAACTTGTCAAGCCAAAAGAAGAAAGAGTATAGCTTCATTTTTAAAATGTGAGCATACTGATATAGTAGCTTTTAGAGAAGACAGAGGAGATACATATGTTTTAATGAAATATGAAATGCTCCTTGACTTAATAAAGAAATTCAGAGGATAAATATGTTAACAAAAGAAAAAAGAGGACTTAATTCAAATTATTGGAGTACTAAAAATCTAATAGCTTTTTATCAAAATTTATTAGATAAAGGAAATATAACAGCAAATGGTGTTTCTGCTAATAGATTAAAAATACTTAAAGATAAAGTAGCAAATAAATATAAATATTCAAAATACAGGAAGAATAAATGAAAAAACAAAATATTCATTTTGGAAGCTCTCATCATATAGGAAGTTGTCCATTATGGGTAGATAGACTAGAAAAACATATTAATTCCAGATATGTAGTTGATACACTTTCAAATGGAATGAATATTTATAAATATAAAATAAGCCACCCTTTACAAAAAAGCTGTATTACTAAAGTTAATTGTCCTAAATGTTTAAGAAGGATAATAAAACTAGCTCAAATACAAATTCACAAATTTAATTTAGAACATCAAATGTTAAATGAAATGGATTCTTAAAAACAAGGAGAGTTAAATGACACTACATTACTTATATGAAATAGCAATTACAGGAATCTTTGATGACTTATTTATAGGGTTCTGTATTGCAGTATTTTATTATTTAAATAAACACGATAGAAGAATTTACCATGAAGGGAAGAATAACAGATGGAAGATATAACAAAAAATATAGAAAAAAAATTCCCTAAAACAATGCGTTTATTTAAGCATATACAAGACATGCAATATGAATTATTTGCTCATAAGCAGCATGATTATGGCCCTGGAAATATTTCTATGAATGGAAATAAAGAATTAGCTTTATTAGCCTTGGCCGTGAGAATGAACGATAAAGTGCAAAGAATGTTAAATATATTACATAACAATAAAGGTAAAACTGCTGTAAAAGAAAGTTTAAAAGACACTTTTCAAGATATATCAGTTTATGGAGTAATTGCACAAATTGTTTACGATAATAAATGGTCAAAGTAAAAGGAGAATTAATGAACTTAGATATTAAAAGCAAAACAGTAACAAGTGTTGTACATACGGTAGGTGTATATAATACATTATCTGACCTAGATAAAATAATAGAATGCACTGAAGGTAAATACCCTAATCTTGCAGCTGAATATATTGAAATAAGACACAATTTTAACGAGCAATTGTTAAACTTAGAAAAATCAATTACAAGAATTGCACCTAATGAAGAAATAATAATTGAAAATGCAAATCGTAATTGTGAAGACGGAGTGTGTGATTAAATGAATTATGGGGAATAGTTGTTATAAATAAGGCTCTAAAAAATGAGTATTTATACAGCGAATTAACGCCTATGCTATTCCCTAAAATTTTGAGACTATTGTGAAATTAACACTACATAACATTGTAGATAAACAATAACCAATAAACGTTAACGTGGAAAATATAAAGCGTTAGCATAATTATGTTTGTAAATAAGCAAGTGTTTACTGTGTTACGAAAGAATGGTTCTTTCAAAAAAGTGGAAAAATCACATGGTTGGCGCCATTAGTCTCAAAAATTTAAAAAGGGCAAAAACGTTAATTAAATCATCTTATCTTAATTGAAGGTTTATAACTACCTTGCCCTTTTTGAAAAAGGGGTAATTAATGGGGGTAAAATATTAATATTAGAGGAGTAATTAATAAGGGTAGAATATTAATATTAGTTTTTTACCCCTTAAAAAGGAGTTTGTATGATTATATTTAATATAGCAGAATGGATAGTGCAATTTTTTATATTAGGAATAGCATGTTTTATGTGGATGTTAGCTATATTTTTAGGTATGGTATTAATTTCAACATTAAATATGGGAATTGAAAAAATAACAAATAAAAGGATATAAATGAAAAAACGACCAGATGGGAAAAACCCTGAAGGTCGGATTAATAGAGAGAATGAAGAAAAGTATGGTCTTCGTGCAAAAGCAGAAATAAAAACATTACGTTATTATTTTGAAGATGATTGGTTCGATGACCATACTATAAATAAAATGTATGCTAAAAATAGACATGATATTACTCATAGTGCATACACTTTAAAAAAATGTATTAAGTGTAATCGTATTTGGAATTACTACTTAAATAACAATAAAAAAAAGTTAATACAATATTGGGATAGTTTTAAAAATCTTCCTATGTTAAAAGAAGATTGCCCTGAATGTATTTAAAAACGCACATGGCACGCTTTTTGCTAATAAATAATTGTCCAAATAGTAAAAGATATATATAAAAAGTATACTTACTATCGGATAATCATAAATTGCATTTTTAAGTTCATTTATTGTTGAACTTACAGATCTACTTTTTGGACATTAAGAGTACGTAATCTTCTCTTAGAATGTCTATAGGAAATAGTTTTTCTTTTTTGTTTACAAGAATTGCAATATAAAGTATTGTGAGCTACAAATTGAAAAGTTTTACGACACTGCTTGCATGGCTTAGTATTGTTTTTATACAACTTTATCATATTAGGTAATTCAGATATTCTACCTATGTTATAAGCCAATAAAGTTCCTTTAATTAATAAACTTTGTTTCATGATTTATCTATTTCTCTTGCATAAGCATGTATTGGTATACCTGTCATTTGCTCTAACCACATCTCTGGAACTTCAAATGTTTTCTTTACACTCCTACCAAACCTTCCAAATGGAAAAAATGTCCATAGATAATAATCTGCAAATCTATCCCAATTACCATTTATCATAGCATTAATAGGCGTTAATGCAAATCTTGCTACTGGAGGTGTAGCAATTTGTAAAGGAGCTAATGCTGGATGAGGCCATGAAGAAAAAAACGCTCTATCTCTTTCTTTTTCATCTCCAAACATCCAATCTGCTGTATCTTGCATCCATGATAATGGAGGAGGTAGCGTAGAATCAAAAATACTACTAACAAATACATTTGCCATAGCTAATGCAAACATATCTAAAGTTAACAATCTTCTCATTCTATTAAAATCTTGTGTACCTTCACGAAAACCATATCTTTTAGCTCTTTTATAAGCAAGTCTTCTAAAACGTATGGAATTCCATGCAAAAGGATGAAACCTAGTTAATACTTTACCCAATGAAGTTCTACTATATTTAGGTCTAAATGCACTATGATATAAAAACTGAGTAGCCTCTACTCCTTTTAATGCCATATTCAATACATAAGGATTATCGTATCGTAGATCAGGTATTACACTACGTAAATTATTGTATGCATTTAAATAATGAGCATAAAATGAATCTGATCTTAATTTTCTTTCTGATACTCTCATTGCCAATGCGCCTGCTTGTACTGCAGCTTCCGTTACTTTATATTTTTTAGCTAAATCTCTTATCTCTCCAATGCTTAATCTTTTATCAGGATTCTTTTTTCTAAAATTAATTAATTCACTCCACATTGCTTTGGCTTCTTTAAACTGAAAATTTCTTTCCAAAGAACCTTCTGTAACCATAAAAGATTCTATTGCACCGTTTTCTTCTGCAAACCTTATTAAGTGATCTTTAGTTGTTATAAGAGTACCATCTTTTAATTTAGCACCACGAAATATAGTAGCAAGTAATTTTTTTCGATTAAAAGATGCGTCAATAAAATTAGAAAGACCTGCATTTGAGATTGTATTATGAGAACCACCAAGTAAGTTACCTACTGCTGTTTTAGGATGTGAAAGTAATGTAATAAGAGAATACTTTGCTTCTGCATTGCCTATTTGATTTGCAATCCTAGATAAAGTTTTACGTCTTGCTTCTGGACTTTTTGGCAATTCTCCCCAAATAGGAAGTTTAGGTGCATTTTCTGCTCCTCCCATCCAAAACTTCTTACTTAGTTTTTCAAGACCATTTACAACTGCTTTATCTCCTACATAATAAAAGGCATTATTAACTGTATCTCCTATCTTATTTTTTATTCTATTGTGAATCTTTAAATCTTCTTTAGCTTGATTATATCCTGCTTCACCAATTCTTCTTTTTGCTTTTTCGTCTCCAGATTCATACTTTTTTATAATAGATCTTCTGTTAGCTAATTGCTGTTTAGAAAGAGATAACTCACTT
>CERH01014313.1_pt1 | contig 12378 bp, 22 predicted proteins | sample 530991 | NCBI WGS metagenome assembly CERH01 (sample SAMEA2621191, study PRJEB7988) | marine metagenome | biome: marine biome (ENVO:00000447); feature: mesopelagic zone (ENVO:00000213); material: "saline water (ENVO:00002010), including plankton (ENVO:xxxxxxxx)" | depth 800 m | reverse complement strand
TTACATATTTTAAAGCAGACAGTGGTATTAAAAAAGGTTTTAAAACACTCAAAGGTGAAGATGATGAAACACTACTTAATATGAAAGAACTAAAGTTGAAGTTTGGCTTACTTACTGATAAAATATGGCATGAGAGTTTTGAACTGCTAGGAGATAAACAAAGAGAGTATATGATATCTTGTTTACGAGCTGGAGAAAAATTAGTTTCTTCTAGGATAAAACTAAATACGATACATGGCTCAAAAGGTGGTGAAGCTGAGAACGTTGTGCTACTTACAGACATGGCTAATAGAAGCTATGAAGAACTGTATAAAAACTCAGACCACGAGTGTAGAGCTTTTTATGTAGGAGTTACTAGAACTAAAAATAACCTTCATATAGTGAAGGGTAAAACAAGAAAGGAGTTTGTGTTTTTATGATACATTTTTTGAAAGGTGCGTTACGAGAATATAATCCTATCTTCGATAGATGGGATGAACCTGTGGTGAGGGAAACTAAAAATGGCTTGGTGTTTGGTAGACCTTCCCGTGGATTCGGTGACGCACCCTTTCATTATGCAGGTAAGTTTATGGAACCAGAACCATGGTCACCTATGATGAAAGAACTAAAAGAAAAAAGCGAAGCGATAACTAAAGATTTTTTAAAAAGAAAAATTACATACACCTTCTGCCTTTGTGGGTATTATTCAGACAAGGGTGAAGGCATACCACACCACTCTGATACAGTGCCTACAGAAGATGATTTAGTATTTTCTGTTTCTTTTGGTGCTCCTAGGATTTTTGAATGGAGACAATATAGTAAAGACATAAAAGAACACGTCAACACAAGTGACACAATTATTGATCCAAGTTGGAAACATTTAACAACTTCATACGTTATGGAACATGGCGATGTCATACTGTTTGACGGTAGAACTCAAATGAAAGCAACACATGGAGTGCCAGATGTTCAAGGAGTGGGAGAAAGAATTAACCTTACTTTTAGATCAGGCTTATGATTATAGATAATCATATATATAATTTTTTAAAGTTAATAAAATATAAACCTAATGAATATTTTTGTAATAGAAGAAGATACCGTAGACATAGCTAGGTCACACTGTGACAAACATGTTTCTAAAATGATATTAGAATCAGCTCAAATGTTATGCACAGCACACTGGAATTTAGGGGAAGAGGCACCATATAAACCTGTGCACTTTAAACACCCTTGTACACTCTGGGCTGGTGAAAGTTTAGCTAACTGGCTTTGGCTTAAACAGTTAGCCTTAGATTTAAACAGAGAATTTATGTACAGATATAATAAAAAAGTTTGGCATAAATCTGCAGAGATGATATACAGTTTAAAAAGTCCTGTAAAAATACAAAACATAGGTCTTACAAAAAGACCTCAGTGTATGCCAGATGAATATAAAGTTGAGGGCGATGTAATACAAGCATACCGTAATTACTATATAGGTGATAAAAGTAGGTTTGCTGTATGGACTAAAAGAGAACCACCAAGTTGGTATGAGGAGGGAATATGTTTACACCAGAAAGCGATATAATAGACAGACCAGAAGCAGATAAATTTAAACCACTAGGGTTTTTTTACTACATGAACGCTAGGCAACAAATACTAGAACATAGGAAAAAAGATCTGCCTCCACCTTGGACTCACGACAAAATATTACAAGAGTATAGTTTTTGTAATGTGCATCGTGAAGACGATAAGGTTACTAAATGGGTAAGGGAAAACTGGCGTGAACCATACGCAGACCACCCTAACATGCCTTTTTCTATGGCTGTAGCTCGTCAAATAAATTGGCCACCTACATTAGAAGCAATAGGTTTCCCAGAAAGATGGAATCCTGAAAGAGTTAAAAAAATAATGCAGGATAGAATGGATAGGGGAGACAAAGTTTATACAGGAGCATACATGCTTACAGGAACTTTAGGTGGCACAAAAGTTGAGCAAACTGTTGATAAAATACTGACACCTTTGTTTCATAACCATCCAGAAATAGTTTCTGAGTCACTAGAACAAACTTGGTCTAACTATTTACCACACTCTGGATTTAGTGGGTTTATGGCTTATGAAGTTGTTACTGATTTACGTCATACTAAATATTTAAACAAAGCTAAAGATATTATGACTTGGGCTAATCCAGGTCCAGGAGCACAGAGAGGGTTAAATAGAATACACGGTAGACCAGTAAACAAGTCCGTGCCTAAAAAACAGTTGATCAAAGAGATGAAAGATTTACTAGATATGGCTGATGATAATACACTTTACTTTGTAAAACCTATAGAGATGAGAGATATAGAACACTGTCTTTGCGAGTATGATAAATATGAAAGAGTATATACAGGAGAAGGCAGACCGAGAGCTAAGTATAAATATGGAGGAAAAGAGCTATGGTAATATACATTCCTACAAGAGGTAGAGCTAATAATCAAGAAACTTTTAAATGGTTTCCTAAAAGTATGCATGACCAAATAGTTATGGTCATCGACGAGGACGAAAGAGAACTGTATGACCAGTATCCTTGTCCTAAATTAATAATACCTGAAGATGTAAAAGGTATTAGTGCTAAACGTAAGATAATAGTAGAAAACGCACAAGATAAAAAGATAGTTATGTTAGATGATGATTTAAGGTTTTATATTCGTAAAGCACATAACGATTGGCACCTAAGATACTTAGAGTCAGAGGAGTACCCTGCTTTGTTTGGGTTACTAGATAAGTGGTTAGATGAATATGCACATTGTGGTATAAGTGCTCGTGAGGGTAATAACAGGGTTGAAGATTTAGCTGTAGAAAACACTAGGTATATGAGAGTATTAGCTTATAACCTAGACATGATGAAAGACATAGAGTTTGGCAGGACAGAAGTTATGGAGGACTTTGATGTAGCTCTACAGCTTCTTAAAAAAGGCATGCCGAGTAAAGTAAGTTTTTACTACGCACAAGGTCAAAAAAGTTCAAACGCAGAAGGTGGTTGTAGTGAGTGGAGAACTATAGACACTCATAATCAGGGTGCAGAACTATTAGCTTCACTACACCCAGAGTGTGTTAAACTAGTAGAGAAACAAACTAAAACAGCTTGGAACGGTTTACCACGTAAGGACGTGATAGTAGGTTGGAAAAAAGCATATCAAGAAGGAGTGAGTAATGCAGGTAGTTTATTCTAGGAATATTAACGACGCTTTTTTACTTGGAGTGGACCTCTTAAATAGAGACCATGTAATCGAGGAGAGTAGGGTAGGTAAGGTTTATGTACATCCTGAGCCTGTAACTACAGTATACAGTAAACCTAAAGAAAGGGTTTTATTTAATTCAGAAAGAAACGCTAACCCATTCTTTCACTTTGCTGAAGGTTTGTGGATGCTAACTGGTAAGAACGATTTAAAAACCATGGAGTACTACAATAAAAGAATGGCAGAGTATAGCGAAGATGGAGAAATATTGTGGGGAGCTTATGGTTGGCGATGGAAGTCCTATTTTGAGTTTGACCAACTAGAGTTAGTAATAGACAAAATTATAAACGCATATAACAAAGGCGTTAATGAAAGAAGGCTAGTTTTACAAATGTGGGATCCGAAAGGTGACTTACCTTCTCGTGGACCTGATGTACCTTGTAATACTACAATATATTTTAAAATGGATATAAGAAAGGATACGCTAGATATGACAGTGTGTAATAGATCAAACGATATTATATGGGGAGCATATGGTGCAAACGTAGTTCACATGTCTATGCTTCATGAGTATGTAGCTAGGTTTAGTGGTTTAGAGGTTGGTAAGTATTATCAAGTGAGTAATAATTTTCATTCCTATGTAGATAAGTTTAACCCTTTATATGAAGAGCTAGAGGCTAGAGACACTTTTGATTTTTATACACTAAGGTATCTTATAGACCATAATCCGTATAAAATTGATAAGGTTAAACCCTTTGACATGGCGAGTAATAGTATTAGTAAGGAGACTTGGGATAAAGAACTTAACCTATTATTAGAAGGTAAAAGGAGCAACTTTGAAGAACCATTTTTTGAGTTAGTTGCTGTACCTATACTTAACTCTTGGGATTTTTATAAGAGAGGACAAGTAGATCAAGCTATCCTAGAGATACAAGATTGCCATGCTACTGACTGGTGTAGAGCTGGTCTAGATTGGCTATCTCAAAAATGATTTATCAGTGGTCGTATAGTCGACTAAAAACATACGAAGGTTGTCCTAAACAGGCATTTTTTAGGTATGTACAAAAAATAAAAGAACCTCCTGTAAAAGCCATGGAACGTGGTAAGGAAATACATAAAACATGCGAAGACTATATAAGAGGTAGAGACATAGTTTTAACAGGAACTCTAAAAGACTTTGAAGACGGTTTAAACATATTAAAAGAAAACTACAGGAAAGGTCATGTGCTTTGTGAAGGAGACTGGGCTTGGGATAAAGATTGGAATAAAACTGATTGGTTTGGTTACGATACTTGGGGTAGAGCAAAAGTAGACGCTTTTTACCATGACGATTCTACTAACGAAGCTACTGTAATAGATTTTAAAACAGGTAGATACGAAGGAAACCAAGAAGGACACAGGGAACAGTGTGAGCTATACGCTTCTATATGTTTACTAAGATACCCAGAACTAGAAAAAATAACTACTGAGATGTGGTACTTAGACCACAATAAAATAGATAGGTACGAATACGATAAAAATACTATAGAAAATAAACGTAAGAAACTAACAGAACGTGCAATAATTATGACAACAGCTGAAGACTTTCCTGCTAAGCCAGATAAATGGAAGTGCCGTTGGTGTTATTTTGGTAAGGAAGGACTGTGTCAAGAAGCAGCAAAGTAGACAAAGAAGCTCTAAGAGAATCAGTTACAGATACTATACTAGGTGCAGCATTTAATTTTCCACTATCTTGGCTAACGATAGCTGTGTTACTTATGTTCACTACTAACGCACTTACTATAACAGTTGTTCAACTAATAGTATTAACTATAGCAGCAATCATAAGAAGATACTATACAAGGTTATACTTTAAAAATAAAGAAGGAGAAACTAATGGCATTAAATAAAGATAAATTAGAAATAGTTCTACAAGAAGACTATGAAGGTTTAGTAGAAGCAGAAAAAAGTTACGGAGACAGTTGGCGTGAAAGAGGTGGCGTAGGAGCGTTTATGATGTTAGCACGTAAATGGGACAGACTTGAAAAACAAGTTACAGAAAAAGGCTACGATATCTTTCATGTTATAGCTGAGGATAAGCGTGAAGAAGGCGTTATAGATGATATAAGAGACTTACGAAGATACTTAGCGTTAGTAGAAACGCATATGAGAGAACAGTTAGATTGAATCAAATAAGTTTATTTACCCCACAAAGTGATTGGGTTCCACCTAGTTCTTTTCCTGACCTAACTTCTGCTAAAGAGATAGCAATAGATTTAGAAACTTGTGACCCATACCTTTTGTCTCATGGTCCAGGTTGGGCTTTTAAAAACAGAGGACATATCATAGGTTTCGCTTTAGCTACTGAAAACTGGAAGGGTTACTTTCCTGTAAGACACGAGTCTGGTGCAAACTTAGAGTATGAAGTTGTAGCTAGGTGGTTACAAAAACAACTATCTTCTAATAATTCTAAAATATTTCATAACGCTAGTTACGATGTCGGTTGGTTAAAAAGAGAAGGCTTTGAGATAAATGGCGACATACATGACACTCTTATGGCAGCACCTCTGTTAAATGAAAACTCTAGAGGATATTCTTTAAACAGGTTGGGTAAGCTACATGTAGGTGAAACTAAAGATGAAACACTTTTAGAAGATGCAGCAAGAGCGTATGGTATAAACCCTAAAAGTGAGATGTATAAACTACCAGCCATGTACGTTGGACCGTATGCTGAACAAGACGCAGCACTTACTTATAGACTTTGGCAATTATTTAAACAAGGTATACAAGAAGAAGATATATCAGAAATATATAATTTAGAAAGAAGTTTGATACCTATACTTATAGATATGAGAAGTAGAGGTGTTCGTATAGATTTAAACAGAGCTGATGAAGTTAATATAAGACTTCAAAAACAAGAAGATAAAATACTAAATGAAATAAAAAGGCTGTATGGTGTAAAACCAGAACTTTGGGCAGCAGCATCAGTGGCACAAGTTTTTGATAGAGCAGGTTTAGAATATCCTAGAAGTCCAAAGATATCCGCACCTTCTTTTACTTCTTCTTGGTTAGAGTCTCATATACATAAACTACCTAAAATGATAGGTCAGGCTAGAAAACTTAATAAAGCTAGGACAACTTTTATAGATAAAATGATTTATGAACATGTAGTGGACGGTAGGATACACGGAGAACTACACCCACTACGGTCTGATGAAGGAGGAACTGTAACAGGTAGGTTTAGTTCTTCTAACCCTAACTTACAACAAGTTCCTGCCAGAGACCCAGAAGTTGGTCCACTTATAAGAAGTTTATTCATACCAGAAGAAGATAAACATTGGGGATGTTTTGACTACTCTCAACAAGAACCAAGACTTACTGTGCATTATTCTGTAATGACAGATCAAGAGGGAGCTAAAGATGCAGCAGAAGCATATGAACAAGATGATACAGACTTTCATCAAATAGTTGCAGACATGGCTAATATTAGTCGTAAGGAAGCTAAAGTTATTAATCTTGGTTTAAGTTATGGTATGGGCAAAGATAAATTAATTCACTCGCTAGGTATGGACCCTGAGGAAGCTGAGCTTTTATTTGATCAATATCATAAAAGAGTTCCGTTTATAAGAGGACTAAGAGACTCAAGTGCTCGTATGGCTAGTAACCGTGGATATATTAAAACACTGTTAGGTCGTAAGTGCAGGTTTAATTTATACGAGCCTAGAACTTCTAGAGAACTACCCTTACCCTACGGTGAGGCTAAAGAAAAGTATGGAGAACATTTAAAAAGGTCTTATACTTATAAGGCTATGAACAGACTTATACAAGGTTCTGCTGCAGATATGACTAAAAAAGCTATGATAGATCTATACAAAGAAGGTATCTTGGCTCATGCTCAGGTACACGATGAGCTTGACATATCTGTAAACGATAAAAATGAGTGTGATAAAATAATAGAGATTATGAGGGATTGTGTAAGTATCTCTGTTCCCAACAAAGTAGATGCTGAAGTTGGTAAAAGCTGGGGCGAAGTAAAAGAATATAAAGAATATTTCAAGGTGTAAAAATAAAACTAGTAGTTTAAACACTATGCTTTATTCACTTATAGATGGTTTATAAATTAGTAGGTAAGCTATACAGGGCTGTATAGTATAACTACTGAGGAAAAAATATGCATGAAGTAGAAACAATGGCATATGCTGGAGAAACTCCTTGGCATGGTTTAGGCACTAAGGTTGATGATACACTAACGCCTGATGAAATGTTAGTAGAAGCTGGACTAGATTGGACAGTTTCTAAAAGAGATCTCTACACTCACGACACACCAACAGTCACTGACGAAAGTGATTTATTGGTGGTTCCGAAACATTCTGTTCTCGTAAGAGATTCAGATAATACCGTCTTTGGTCCATGTGGTCCAAAGTTTGTACCGACTCAAAATAAAGATGCTTTTGGGTTTTTCAAAAAGTTTACAGAAGGTGGACATATGAATATGGACACTGCTGGCTCTTTGAGAAATGGTGAGAAAGTATGGGGACTAGCTAGGATAAACGAAAGTTTTTCTTTGGCTGGTGACGATAAAGTTGATGGTTATTTATTAATAGCTGTCTCTCACCAGTGGGGCGTGTCAAACCAGATTAGGTTTACACCAGTAAGAGTTGTTTGTAATAATACTTTAAGTTACGCTCTCAATACACATAGCTGTGGTGTGTTTAAAATGCCACACGTAAGAGCTATGGACGAAGAGGTTTATCAAACAGCAGAGCAAGCACTAGGCATAGCTAGTGAACAAATGAATCAGTATAAAGAAACTGCTGAGTATTTAAGCAAAAAGCGATATACTGATGAAAATGTGATAAACTATATATCAGAGCTATTACAACCAGAGTTACTAAAACAACAGATAGCTCTAGAGAAAGAGACTGATATGCAAAAAATAGTTAATAGGCAAACCATGTTAAACGAGTTTCAAAGAACTCCTTCTATGGTTTACCAAGCGTTAGAGCAACAACCAGGAGCTGAGTTAGATTCATCTAAAGGCACTTGGTGGGGGGCACTAAACGCAGTAACCTTTATAGTTGACCATAAGTGGGGACACGACCGTGACGCAGCATTACACAATGCTTGGTTTGGTGGACGTGCTTCGCTAAAACAAAAAGCTATGGAGAAAGCAGTGGAGTATGCAAGAGCAGCATGATATCACTGCCTGACTATGATTTTTCTGAGCTGACTGAAGAGTTAGCTCAGAAGATTTTAGACAAGAGCGAAGAAATATCTAAAGATAATCAAATACCCTCTCACCTTATAGGAACTGCCCTACTTTTTGCAGCAGTTAAAGAAATATTAAAGATACAAGAAAACACAGATGAAGATGAAGAACCTATCGTTGATGGAGAAGAATTAAGGTTTTTGATAGATACAACTGTAGATGCAGCAATGATAGTGTTTTCTAAGGCTAAAAACAGAGAATTAGTCCGTCCAAACCTACATTAAACGCTAAAACGCTCTAATTTACGCTCCAACGTTTTTCTTTTATATACCCTCTACCCTACTATTACTTAACACGTTTTCGGGCGTTACAGCGTAAACTGTATCCTTAATTTTTTTGAAGAAGGCTAAATTTTAAGTAATTACTAAGATTATCCTATAAATTATAAAAAATGTAACTTAGTATATAGTTTATATTAATTTATGGAGATATTATGTCGAAAGATATAGATTTAACAGTTAAAAGCGTTAAGAAAAAACCACACCTTAGATTAGTGAAAGACGATGAAGGGTTTGTAGACGGTAGTTATAGAATCCTTAATTGGGAAAACATTAAAAAGATAACCAGTGTGGCGAAGCGAAAAAACTATAACAGACGTGTAGACATAAAAAAACTAAAAGCGTTTTTGATAAAGTCTTTGGAGGAAGAAGGTTTAGGCACACTAGAGAAAACAAGGTTTCCTGCTAGACCAATTATGGTGCATAAATATGCCCAAGGTGTTAAGTGTAAGCCTCACATGAGAATCTATGTAAGGTATGGCTACTTACAGGGTTGTACATTTATAATAGATTGTGATATGAAATTATGGGAAAGTTTTCCTAAGTATGATAAGTTACCACCTGTGGAGGTTTTACATGATGACGAATATTAGAAAAGATAGACCTATACCAACAGACGTAACACCTAGAAATAATCGCTGGAACTTGCATCTCATGGACATAGGTGATTCTTTTGAGATAGCTTATGACCCCACAGAGGTTCAAAGGCTACGTGTAGCAATATGTAACTACGCTAAAAGAAATAATAAGCGTTTTATCACACGTAGAGAAGACGATAGGCTAGTAGTGTGGAGGGTAGAATGACACCTGAGATTATATTTGTCAAAACAATGAGCGTAAATGATTTATTTGTTAAAAAAGGTTATGAACCTGAATTAAATAAAATAAGAGAAAATATATATAGATATGCGAAAAGAACTGATAAACTATTTCATATGCGTAGAACTTATGATGGGCTACGTGTAGAAAGGATTAAATGAGTAAAAAGAAAAAACTTACACCTAAACAAGAAAAGTTTGCACAAAACGTAGCTTCTGGTATGCGTAAAAAAGATGCTGCCATAGAAGCAGGTTATAGTGAAAAAAATGCAGTTCGTGCTGGAGCTGTTTTGTCCTCAGACTCAAACCCCCTTGTCAAGAGCAGGATAAACCAGCTTCAAACGAAAGCAGCAAGTAAGGTAGAACTTAAACTAGAAAACCACTTAGTTGATCTAAAAGATATAAGAGACGGTGCTATGCGTGCTGGTGCTTGGTCTGCTGCGGTTGCTGCAGAAGTTTCTCGTGGTAAGGCAGCAGGACTGTATGTAAACCGAAGTGAGATAAATGTAAACCGTATTGATGTTATGTCAAAAGAAGAAGTTTTAGAAAGAATGAAACAACTATACTACGAAACAGATGGTGTATTACCAGCTGGCAAAATTATTGAAATAGATCCAGATGAGTCAAAAGATTAAGTGCCTAACTTGTGGTGAAGAGTTTATAAAAAACCGTAAACAAGTATATTGCTGTAAAGATTGTTATTATCAAAAGCATAAAAAAGATTGGTTTGAAGGATATGAAGATAAACAACATGTGCTTAAAAAAGTAGAAGGTGAGGTAGGGCAACTTGAACTCGAAGAAATACACTTACCTGAAGAAATATATAAAGAAGTAATGGAAAAAGACGACTTAGCAAAAAACAGTTATGCGATAGATCCAGATATAACTAACGCTTATGATGAACTAAATAAAACTCTACACATGGGTAGATACTATAAAAGAAAAACTTGAACATGCTTTACTTTAAAAATGATGGCGTCCATAATTTATTTATAGTTTATTTTAAGGAGGAAACATGGACTATTTATTTAAGTTAAACCCAGCTGAGTGTCTAGAAACTAACTTTAACAGGTGGTATACAGAAAACTGCAGGGAACGTAGAGAAGCTAATATGTATGGTTCTAATGAACCTATTTTAACTGAAGCAGAGGCAGAAAAAATATTTCTATCTCAGTATAAAAATCAGATAGCCGAAAGCTGGTTTATGAATAAAGAAGGTAGAATGGAGCAAAGGTTGGTAGTAGATGGCGACTAGATGGACTAATACTAAAACTCACACACCAGTTTGTGGAACACGTGGTAAAAAAACAAGCATAGGCTCAGGTAATGTAGCTTTTGCTTCTATGAATAAAAATATGAAAAGGTCTTGGAAAAAATACAGAGGACAAGGAAGGTAATACATGTATAAAGCTAAAATACTACAGAGTCAGTTAAGAGTAGAAGAAGGTAAGTTACATCAGTTGAGCACAGATATAGCTGTTTTTCTATCTTCACCTACATCACTGCCTCAACACACAAACTTTTCTGAAGAGCTCAGTGACTTACTCGGTAAGGTAGGAGAACAGAAAGAAAAGATTCAAGTAATTAACGAATTATTAAAAGGTGAATATTGAGTTACGGAAACTATTTAATATCAAATGTACCACATTTTAAATGTTGGGTTAGAAAAGAATTTACTCATGGTCATCAAAAATACCATGGAGAATATTTACATGCTTTAGCTATAGCTGTAAATACTATACCAGATAGGTCATTAAGTTTTCAAGTAGTGTTTACAGGGCTTGAAGCAGAAGATGATGAACCAAATATTCACGGTGGTGCCATGTGGGCTAGGATGCCACTACAAGCACTCGTAGCTGACGTGCCACTTGATGAGTGGCCAAAACCTATGGAAGACCATTTAGCACAGCCATGGGATTGTGAAAGCCATAAACATTCTGTAGTCGTCTTAGATAGATGTTCTTCATCACCTTGGTGGTGTAAAATAGATGGTGAGTTTTACACTGGTAGATATTTATTCACAGTAGACTATACTGAGCATGACATAGCTGACGACCCTGCTCAACACAAACAATCTCACTTACTATACTTAACAGGGGAACATCAGTGGAAGGGTAACTTTGTAGCTCTACCTAATAATCGTGTAAGGGTTACTAGCCCTGCATTGTGGGGTACAGGAGAAGGTGCACCAGATTTTAGACCTTCTCAAATGTTACACTCTGCTGAAGCACATGAGTCATACCTAGATGCTCATAAAACATTTGATAATCTTTATAGCGAAGATTAAATCACCTAAACATTATTTAGAACGTCCTAAGCATTCAAAGTGATCAAGCCTATAATATTTATATGGATAAAATTAGAGACTTTAACAGGATTAAAAAACTCTTTCTAGAGAAAGCTGGTCCAGACTACCCAGAGGTTCCGTGTGATAAACACCAAGACCAAAGGTGTGGAGGTTGGATAGTTCGTAACGAAAATAATAAAGTGCTAGGTTGGGTTGATAATTCTGGTACAGTAGATGTTTACCATGAGGTAGAAATAAAACCAGGAGAGGTGTTTAATGGCAGACCAGTCAAAAAAGGCTAAACGAAAAAAATACCCTGTACATGAAGGGTATATAGATATAAATAAATTCAATGTCATAGACGTTGAAGAAGTGTTAAAAACTATTAGAAAAAAACATTGGGGTCCACCTACTGACGAAGAGATGGTAGAGATGGCGAAGTATTATGATAAAGAAAGATAAAGCAGGTGAGATTATACACTTAATAGATAAACGATTAGGTATGCATGATGGTTTTTCTGAGCATTGTAGTGCTAGAGATGAACACCAAATAAATTTTGATAAAGGT